>Ga0315274_10004049_pt1 | contig 21665 bp, 20 predicted proteins | sample YL17G02_20_MG_FD_203700 | JGI IMG/M metagenome (GOLD analysis project Ga0315274, IMG submission 203700) | Sediment microbial communities from Yellowstone Lake, YNP, Wyoming, USA - YL17G02_20 | ecosystem: Environmental > Aquatic > Freshwater > Lake > Sediment | place: USA: Wyoming | collected...
CAAAGAGATCCTCACGAATCGTCGGCTCCCCACCCGTTATTTGTATTACTTTTGAACCCAGTGGTCGTTCGTTGCGTGCCTGCTGCAGCATCTTTTTTATCTCATCTAACGGAGGCTCATAGACATAACCTGATGCTCCTGCATTCATGAAACAGTACCCGCAGCGGAGATTACACCGGTTCGTCACTAGCAGATTTGTAAGAACGCTCTGCGATCGATGTTCTGGATATAACATCGGACCATCAAATAACGTTGTTTTTACATCAGGAATCGGATCCCCACGTTTTTCGTATTTCATCCACCGCTTATACAAATTGACATCACCGAAGTAGATATCTTTAAAATTGCCATGATCGCCGCAATTTTTCGTAATCCAGACTTTTCCATCTTCCTCAATGATTTTCGCATCAATCTTATGAATTTTTCCTTCTTGGAAACATGCAGGACATACCGAGGACGTTTTTTCTAATTCCTTCATAGCTGTCAACCTTCTCCAGAATTCAAAAGGACTATATGCCTTTTTCTTTATAGATTTAACTGAACTCGAAGAGCAGGAAAAAGGATGTAGGGATGGGATGGGGCAGGCCAGATGAAAAAAGATGGTGTTCGGCCTGCACCATATCAGTGTTCAGAAACAGACAAGTACAGTTCATCTATAAAAGACTACGTTGTCAAAATATCATTTTGACAAAATAACAGGCATAGGATTACTTCGAGAAGAATCATTTGGTTTTATAAAGCCCTGAACCATACCATCCCATGATTATCAATGGTGATTGTTGCCCCTTCAATTCTCTCTGCAGATTTTACAAAACTTGGTGATGAAATCAAGGCAGTTGCAGATGCTGGGGCAGAATGGCTGCATATCGATGTTATGGATGGTCATTTCGTCTCAAATATCACAATTGGACCTGTTGTCGTGGAAAACATCCGGAAGAAAACATCCATGTTTCTTGATTGTCATCTTATGATAAATACACCTGAAAAGTACATTGACGCGTTTGCCCAGGCTGGTGCTGATCTGATCACGATTCATCGGGAGAGTGTTACAGACCCTCTCGTCGTAATAAAACACATCAAAAAAGTAGGATGTAAGGCAGGTATTTCCATTAACCCGGAGACGTCATTTGAAACGATTCGAGCGATTATTCCGGAGGTCGATCTGGTGCTGATTATGTCAGTACATCCTGGGTTTTCAGGACAGAAATTTATTGCTGATGTCATACCAAAACTTAAGGAAGCAAGCGAAGTAATCCGTAAGACGAAAAAGCGGATTTACCTTCAGATTGATGGTGGGATCAACGCTGAGAATGCAGGACTTGTTAAAAAAAATGGGGCAGACGTTCTGGTCGCCGCTAGTTTTATTTTTAAAAGTAAGGATTATCATCATGCAATCAAACAGTTAAAAGAAGCATAGCTGTTGTCAGATGCCGGAGATCAAATCTCGGAGAACTAATTCTTTATCTTTTGCCTTGACGACCCCACTTGCGAGAAGTACTCCTTCTGCACCCAGTTCAATGGCTTTCGCGACATCTTTACCATTTTTCACGCCTGCGCCACAGAGTATTTTAACGGTTTTATTAATGGTACGCACTGCCTTTACTGTGTTACTCACAATACTTGGATCCGCGGTAGTGACGGAGATGTCCCCCCCGATAAGTTCTGGGGGTTCCACTGCGATCATCAATGGAGAAAAGGTTGACACGGCTTTAGATGTTGCAACATTGTTCGTACAAACCAGGGTATCAAGCCCAAGGTCTCTTGCTCTACTGATGCAGGTGTCAATATCGGCTAGAATGAGGCGGTGTTCGCTATGGTTAATAAGCGTCCCAACAGCACCTGCTGTTTTGACCGCTTCCGGCAGTGTCCATCCAGTACTGCTGCCTGGTTTGATCGGATCGATGTGCTGGGCATAGACCGGGATGCTTACTTCTTTAGCGCAACGGGTGATATCACTTGCTTGAACTGCGATCGCCATACTCACGCCGGTTTCTTTTGAGATTTTTTCCATGAGACGTGCGAGTTCCAATGCGTTTATGCCGGTTGCTTCTGTATAGGTTTTGACGTTTAAAACAATCATTGGGGTCTTCAACATATGAGGTTCCTCACCTACTTACGCATAGTGGTAATAGATGAGGAAGATAAATAAACTTCCTTCGCTCTGTTTCGAAAAGAGATATCAGAGTATTATATTTAATAAATAAAATTAATATTTCATATAAGAATATATGAACGTTCTCAAGCATCTTTTTTTTAACAACCTAAAAAAATATCTTATTTTGTCACAACAATCGTCAAGACATCCTGATCCTTCAAGACATGTTCAAGTCCAACCTTCTGACCCGAATGCTTCGCCGAAGGACCCCATACCGAGGCATACCGAAAATTCCGGTGAAAATCACGGTGAATATGGCGACACGCATCCGCAACGGTTTGTCCTTCTTTTAAAATCATCGGTTGGGTATAATCAGGTTTCTTTCCAACAGGTTTTAGGTAGATACGGATGAGCCGAAGATGTAAAAATATTTGCTCCCTTAAGCGTTCTAAGTTCTCCTTATTTTTTGCTGATATCGCACATACATCCCACTGTTTCGTCCTTAATATATAGATAGCGTCCCTCAATACATCTGGTGGTGCAAGATCGGTTTTATTAATAACCACGAGCGCGGAAACATACACCCGATTTTGAGCAAATGAGTCAATGAGTTGATCCTCTGTAAGATCCTCACGGAGCGTGATATCCGCATTAATCACAAACTCGGAAGCAATGGATTTGATAAGGAGCTCATTTAAATGAGTCAACGGAAGAGTGGAATTCACGATGATACCCCCATAGGCTTTTTTACTGATCACAATATCGGGTCTCTTCTGGTTCAACCGTAATCCTGCCATATGAAGTTCCTGTTCAATAGAATCAAGCTGATGAAGATTCTGTGCTTCGATCATTAACAGGAGTAAATCCACACTTCTCACTGCAGAAATTACCTGCCGGCCTCGTCCTTTTCCTTTCGATGCTCCAACGATGAGACCAGGCAAATCAAGGAGCTGAATTTCCGCCCCTTTAAACTTCATCATCCCAGGGACCGTTTCTAACGTAGTGAAATCGTAATCACCGACTTTACTTTCCGCGGCAGTGAGTTGATTCAACAACGTGCTCTTCCCAATATTGGGGAACCCGACAATGCCAACGGTCACATCACCAGTTTTTTTGACAGAAAAACCTTTGCCTTTTGCACCTGCACTCTTTCTTTTCTCTCCGGTTTCCCGCAACCGCGCCATCTTTGCCTTGAGCTTCCCTATATGGTGCTCGGTAGCCTTATTTTTTTGAGTTTTGAAAATCTCATCTTCAATTGCTTTGATCTGTTGTTCGATTGAGGAATCCATACGTGTACCGACTCTGAATGCACAGGAAGCTTATAAAAAACACGTCTTTGAAGGTTATACACTATTTGCGAACAATCAGCGTTCCTGTTTTCCCTTGGAGTGCTTCCAATCCTTGTTCAATATTGGATATGACGACCCGATCTCCACCAAATTCTAAGAAACGGAGAGCTGCAAGAATCTTTGGTCCCATGTTCCCAGGAGGGAATTCACCAGCAAGATAGTCTTCCTTAAGTTCACTGTATGTGACCATATCCAGTGGTTGTTGCTTCGGGGTATTGTAATGTAGATAGACTTTCTCAACATCAGTCAGAATCAGTAACGCTTGTGCGCCTACAGCCTCTGCGAGTCGTTCCGCAGCCAAATCTTTATCAACAACTGCTTCTAAACCATCGAGACCCCAGCCTTCTTTTTCGATAACAGGCATGCCTCCGCCACCAGAAGCAATTACAATGATGCCATCATCCAACATTTTTCTGATAATTTCCCCTTCAACAATACGCACTGGGTCTGGAGATGGAACAACCATCCGCCATCCGCGAGGCAAACGGGTCATATGATAACCATCTTTAAGCATTTTAAATGCTTCATCTTCCGTATAATACGGTCCGATTGGTTTGGTCGGATTGGAAAGAGATGGATCATTTGGATCAACAATCACTTGGGTGATGAGCGCGATGACTGACTTATCGATATGTTCTCGTTTTAATGCATTGGAGAGGCATTGTTGGACCATGTATCCAATCAATCCTTCACTTTCAGCAACACAGATCCCCAGAGGCATTTCAGGGGTGATGTCTTTTGCCGCTTGGTTCTGAAGAACAAGTGCCCCGACCTGTGGACCGTTTCCATGGGTGATAACGACATCCCAACCGTCTTTTACCATCTGTACGATCGACCGGCAACTCTCCCGGGTGTTGCCAAACTGTTCATAGATGGTGCCTTTCTGCCCTTTTTTTATTAAGGCATTACCACCAAGTGCAATAACCGCGCGTTTCTTCATGGCAGGTTGCTGGGAATAGATTCTTGGTATAAAAATCAGATGGTAGAAGGACATATATACACCATACAATTTCTGTATTAGAAACATATGTATGAACAAGAACGGGAGCGACTTGTCACAAATCTGTGTAGAGAGGGATACATCAAAACCGAGCGTGTGAAACACGCGTTTCTCACGGTCCCTCGAGAAGCATTTATACCAGATTCATTGAAGAACTATGCTTACGTAGATACACCTCTAGATATCGGGCAGGGCCAAACCATCTCAGCACCGCACATGGTTGCGATAATGTGTGAGTCATTAGACATCAAAGACGACCAGAAAATCTTGGAGGTTGGTGCAGGATCTGGATACCATGCCGCGATTGTTGCAAAGCTCGTTGGAGAGACCGGACATGTGTATACGATTGAACGATTTGAATCACTCGCAAAAAAAGCATCAGAAAACCTCAAACAGATCGGTATCACAAACGTCATCGTGGAAGTAGGGGATGGTTCCTGCGGACTTCCCTTCTATCAACCGTATGATCGGGTCTATGTCACCTGTGCCGCCCCCAAAATACCTCAGCCATTAATTGATCAACTGCAGGATTCTGGGAAATTGCTTGTCCCAATTGGGGATAGGTATTGTGAATTAATCTTACTTGAGAAGGAAAAAGGAAAGACAGTTGTGCACCGTCTCGGTGGATGTGTGTTTGTCCCGCTTATTGGTAAGTATGGGCACTAGATCAGAGTTTATAGCCAATATCCCGTAACAACTTCTTTCTCCAAGCAAGATCATCTTTATTCTCTATACCTCTTGGGATGAATCCATCAATGACACCAAGTATTCCTCGGCCTATTTCTGTGCCTTGTTTTGATTCCGCAACAATAACTTTTGTGGGGTTTGCGGTAGCACAGAAAATCGAACAAACCTCCGGAACATTCTTTATCGTGTTCAGCACATTGAGCGGATAACAGTCCTTCATGAAAATGATAAACGTATGGCCTGCGCCGATATTCATCGCATTTTTCTCTGCAAGTTTTTTAAGAGTGCTATCGTTTCCTTCGCTGCGTATTTTACATGCGCCGCTTGCTTCGCAAAAGGCGATTCCAAATTTTCCATTAGGTACAACATTCATCATCGCCTCGTACAGGTCTTCAACAGATTTGATGAAATGGGTCTGCCCTAAGATGAAATTCAGATCATCCGTCTTTTCAATTTCTACAATCTTGAGTTTTATATCATCCATACGTAACTCCCCTTTATACCATTAAAAAGGAATGGAACGACAGTATTTAAGGGTACTAGAAGAGAAGAAAATCCTTCAGGGGATTACTGACGGTTAATCCTTAGTTAAATGACGTTCCAATGACTTGATCGCTCACCAAATTAAAATTTTGATGGTGGTTCACTCCTCCCAGAAAACACAAATTACATCATTTCTCCACAACATGGACATACAAAGAAACGATGTCCTTGCTCATTCCTAGAAAGCATCTTCTCCGTCTCATCAACCTAAACACTTTTTTTGTTCATTCTGTGTTTGTATATCTCGATATCCCAGTTATGAGAATGAGAGAACCTGGAGTATTATCCTGATAATCTAAGAAGTGCAATTTATAAAAGATTCATCTGATCTACCGTTTGGTTTTTATAATTACACTACAACAGCACAGTTGTATGTAAAAAGAGCGGGTACAACCAGTAACTCTGAAGAAAGTTATCCATCCTATTACAACGAGGAGACAAAATCTTTATTGGCCCCCTAGTAACTGTTTTATTATGTTGAATTTCCACTCGTAATAAAGCACGTACTGTCTTGTAGCCCTATCGATTAAACGGCCGTTTGCATCGTACGCTGACGCGGTTGTTTCATATAAACCGTTAGTCAACGCGAAGTATCCTTGGAAAGAATGACCAGTGGCGTTATTGGAGGTCGTATTCCATTTTTCGTCGATGAAAAAACGATTCGCCATTTCAAAGACTACTGTATTAACTGCGTCTGATCCTGTTGCATTCACTGTAAATCCGCCAGTGCTAATGATGAGGGCCATTCCTAATAAGTCAAGGGAATAGATATACCCATATGCTTTATTAAAAATATCAAAGAAATTCAAGTAAACGTACCCTGGTTTAAGGTTCATGAGGTGAATTTGTGGCGTAATAGAGATATGATAGACCGATGACCAGTCACTTTCTTTGCCGTAAACGTCTTTTGCTCGTACTTTAATATCGTAGCTCCCATTTTCTACCCATTCGTGGGCTGTTTCCGCATGCTCACCAAATGCATAAGGACCGAGCCAGCTACTCGTGTTACCATCACCCCAGTCCCATTGATAGTACACCTGGTCTCCTTCAGGATCAGGAGCGACTGTGACGAAGTTCAGTGAGATCCCTGGGCCTGCTGCCGTAGGTCCTTGAAGAACATTAGGTTGGAACGGTGGTTGATCGACTGAAGTAGTGAAACTCCAGATGGGACTTTCGGTAAATTCTTGTTGGCTGTTATGAGCGACAATCTGCCAAAAGTAGGTGGTGTTTATCATGAGGCGGCTAGGTTCATATGTCGTCCCTGACTGGTTTGCTACGACAAGGACCGGTGGGTATTCTGTTCCAAAATAGACATTGTAGGTAAGCCCTGGATCACCGCTTGTCCAATGCAGTTCAATAAAAATAGTGACTCCGCTTGAATTCTGTGCAGGAAGTGGCTGACTGGGTACTGCAGGAGGTTCCGCAGAAACATAGGGGATACCTATCGTTGAGAAAGTGGTCAACAGCATACCTACACAAACAATATATTGTATAAATTTTTTCTTCATAAGATCCCTCTTGATTTTTCTTTCACCCCATATATATTTTTATAATATTTTCTTCTCTAATACTACCAAGGATGTATTTATATTTAAATATTTTGGAGCAATAACTATCATTTCTCATACGAAATCGGGAGATGAAAGGCCAAAGGGGGTTAGTGGCGAAGCCGATGGCGTGCTAGATAGGATGTGTTCGAGAGTCCTGCTCGATCCAGTGGCGTACCTACCAATGCGAATGAAGAAGACCGTAGAGAGGGTATATTTATCAACTAACGTTCCATTAATATCGTAAGCTGTGACGTTGAGTTCGTACACCCCACGAGAGACATTCATACTGCAGGAGAAGCCATCAGAACCGTTATCATCGACAATTACCATATCTTCAACAGCCAGTTGATTCATCGCTTTAAACGTGACTGACTTGACTACATCTGTTGCATACGCTTTTACATCCAGTTCATGGCTAGACAATATGATTACGACCCCGAGACGTTCAAGGAAATCGGAGTAAATGAAGGATTTATTGAAGGAAAAAAGTTTTATATAAATGTGCCCAAGTTTAATATTAGCAAAGTCGACTTGTATTGCGATGGAGATTGGATGTATTTCTGACCAGTTGCTTTCATCGCCTCCAATGTCCTTTGCTTTAACTTGTATACTATAGTTACCATCGGATGCCCATGCATAGGATGTTGCGAAAGGTTCACTGGAATTGAAAGGACCAAGCCAACCAGTGACATTCCCATCGCCCCAATCCCATTTGTAATAAATTTGATCTCCCTCTGGATCAGTTGCTTTGACGGTAAAGTTAAAGAGGATTCCATTTCCTCCAGCTGATGGCCCACTGATCTGTAGAAATCCTGGTGGATAGTTTCGGTGGTTATTTATGGAGAACGAAGTATTGGATGTATCTGAACCGGTGTTAAGGAATTCATCAGTGGCACTTACCCGTATGAGATATCCGTAACCATCTGGGATACGAGTAGTATTCCATTGGTATAACCCAGTGTTATTTTGCTGAGAGGCGATCTGATTCCAACTGCTTCCATTATCTGGACTATACTCGATGAGAATGGTACCATTCAGGTCCATGGTCACATCATCAGACGCAGACCATTGAATCGTTATTTCACCTGCTACTACTTCGCCCCCATTCGGATAGATAACCGTTACTTGTGGTGGAATTTTATCGTCTGCAAGGACCATTGATACTGGTGTAAGAAATGCAATAGTTATTCCAATTACTAATCCAATCTTTATTATTTTACGCATAGGAATTCCCCCTTAACGCATTAAATGTACATGGATGTCGTTACTAATAAAACTTTCTATATATTTTTTCCTTTAAATAGATTTCCATTAAGGGTAATTTTGGCTTCATTTAAAAGAATATTTATTGAAGAGAAATTACATCAAATATCCAATATTTTCCCCTTAATTAAAAGAGGATAGATATTTATTTAGTTTTTTATGGTTAAAAACGTTGTTGTCCCTTGGGTTACTACGAGTACACGTGACTGTTGATTAGATAACGTAAAGGTTTGGTTAAGGCTTCATTAGGAGTTTTTTCTTTTTTAAATTTGAAAAGATGTTCTACATCAGGTGTGTTCATTTCTGAAACAAAAATAACTGGATGATTTTCCACTGCTATTCGGCGATAATATGCTTTATGAGCACCGATGATAAAATTTTTATTCAAAGCTTTTTGGATTTCTTGAGATGTTTTATATTTTTTTAACCAGTCGATATATAACTGATTACCATGTCCTTCAGGACATTCGGCGACGAGTATTATGATACCGTGTGGTTTTACAATTTGACATGCTGTCCGTTTACCGCATCGTTCGAGATGATCATGTAATTCCGAGAGATCTTGTCTCCTATCAGTTCTTTGATGACATCAGGTGATGGCGGAGTATGCGTACCGGTCGCAACAATAATGCAGATATCCAGGTCACTAACACCAGCTTCCTTTAACTCCTCTAAAACCGGTGGTAACAACTTTTGTCGGACACGGTCTTGTATAATCATCAATAACAATCGCGACGGTCTCACCAGGACCTACTGCCTCAGAAAGCCGATCAGTCCCCAGAGGATCCTGCAATGCCTCTTTAATCATAAGCTCTGGTTGTCGTGGTTGGATAAACTCCTTTGGTACTACAACATCTAGAAGATTCTTATCAGGAACATCAAGAGGCAGGACGCCTTTTCCATATGGCATCTCGATATGCATTTTCCTTTATCCACTCAAGATTTTTTTGAGTAGGTTTTCGTCCATCGTACCCGCCGTGGGATACGATTTAACTTCAACATGTTTTTCTGGCACTTCATTTTACAAAAAAACAGAACTGTGCCGTCTTTTTTTACAAACAATTTTCCAGTCCCAGGCTCGATATCAGTTCCACAGAATGAACACGTTCTCTTCTCGACCATGCTTGTTTCCCTCTTATCGTGGTCCACCGAGTTTCTTTGCTTCTCGTTGGGTTTCACTTAACATGAGAATGTCGCCTAAACGAACCGGCCCCATGACGTTACGGGTGATAATTTTCCCTTTATCTCTCCCATCTAAGACACGGACTTTCACCTGAGATGCTTCACCGGCCATCCCTGTTCGCTCGATGACCTCGACAACTTCACACGGGGTTCCTTCGATAACCATACTCTTAACCCTGCTTCTTCACTGATTCAATTTTTTTGATTATGTTTTCTACAAGATCTTTTTCTCGTCCAGGGTTCACGATCGCAATAGCACTGGTGGGAATACCAAGACCTGCGGCGTTACCAAGTTCTTCTTTGCTGGGAACATAGGTGTAGGGAATGTTTTTTTCTTCACAGAGTATCGGCATATGAGCAAGAATTTCTTCAGGTGTTACGTCCTCGGCCATGATGACAATTTTTGCTTGGCCACGTTCGACGTACTTTGTTGCCTCATTTGCGCCTTTTCCTAGCTTTCCACCATCTCGAGCCTTTTCTATCAATTCATAGGCTAAATCTTGCAGTTCTTTTGATGCTTGAAATCGTACATACATCGGCATGTTTTTTTAGCCTCCTTTCAGAGCTTTCATCGATTCCATTCCTTAGGAAATGGTAAGGTGGGAATGTAGCCCCCATATAAAAACCTTTTTCACAAACCAGGTACAGGAGTCCGTTCAACTTCTAGTCTATCCGCGGTCGGATATTCCTCGACGATGAAGCATCGGTATCCTTTTTTGGTTAGTTTTGGAGCAATTTTCTGCAGTAGCCATGCAGCAAGTTCGACTCGTTTCTTTTCAGTATCAATAAAAAGAAGATGTGATGGAATGTTGTATGTTTCTTGTAAGACTGACGCGAGACGTTTTAGTGTTATATGAGATGGATAAATAGCGCCTTTTATCAAGGTTCCATCGTTGGTGACGACATCATAAGGTTTTGCGATATGTTGCGCGCGTCGTTTGATACGGTTTTTGAGTTGAACACCATCTTTAAACGAAACAGAGCAGTAATGAACTCCTGCGCGAAGGTCCTTTTTTTGTGCCATCTTTATGACCTTTACAGCGGTTTGTTCACTTCCTTTGACACCAGCGGAAATATCATTTTTTACTTGGTATCCTTTACTGCGGAACGCGTCACAGTTTCGTTCAGAAAATTCTAGTTCGTTGAGGTTCACCCACCGTACACCTTGTGTCTCAGCCCAGATGATTAGGAAGAGGATTTCTTGTTCCATTTTTGGGAGAGCAGGGATTTCAATAGCAACATCAGCATTTGTATCAATGATGTTCTTGATTGTTTTTTTAATAGGGCTTTTTTCCATGTTCTTCCAGGTATTGGGAAGTGGATGAAATCTCACCTCGTCAAGACCTGTAGCGATAAGATCGTGGAGATGATCTGCATTTTTCAGTGCAGAGGTATACAAATGAATATTGAATTTTTCTCCAAAGGTGTCCTTCAGAAGAGTGATATAGGTTTTTACTCGTTTCCAGACAACAAGGGGATCACCACCAGTAATGCCAGCACCTGTCGCTTCTATGTTTTCTGCTTCTCGAATCAATTTGTTGGTGTCCTGTTCGTTTTCCAGTTCCCATTCATCTGCAAAAATCCTATCAGTGCCCCCTTTTTTAAAACTCAGGGGACAGTAGAAACAGCGGGTGGAGCACAAGCCGGTGACCAGTACAACCATTTTTGATCCTTTCGCACACATGCGACAGGCTGGTGAGAGGGGAGCAGTGAAGATGCTGTCGTTACGCCAGGGGGTGATGCTCTTCATAGGTTAACTCCGCTATAGTACAACAGTAAATAAAGTTGCGTGGTTCTTGATTATTATTACTGTTCACCAATCACGGTCTGGTTTCTCTTTTTGTTTTAATAATTCCTTATTTCCGATGTCGACATAGCTTGCATCGATTTCAAAACCGATGAAATTCACTCCAAGTCTTTGGCAGGCGAGTGCTGTCGAGCCGGTTCCCATGAACGGATCAAGGACAAGCATATTCTTTTTCACCCCATGAAGTTTAATGCACATCTCAGGGAGTTTTTCCGGGAAGACCGTCGGATGTACCCTTGCATTTTGTATCGTCGCATAAGGGATGAACCAGGTGTTACCTCGTCCCCGAAGATCTTTTTTTGCTTTTTTCCAACGCCCAATATTGGTTTTATCCTGATATTTCACACCAACCGCAAGGGAATCTATGGCAACATCTCCGGTTATGGTGAAATGAAAGATGTATTCATGACAGTTACTCAGGTAGCGTGTGCTGTTGACCGGTTGGTAATGTCCAACTGCGATGTCATCAGTGATAGTTTTGTAGTTACCCACATCATCTTTTGGAATCGCAATCGATTTAATCCAATGAATAGTGTTCTGTAAGATAAAGTGGTTACGGAATCGATTCGCTAAATCTAACGCAATCCAGAGATCAGTTGGTTTTCCCCCCATGTTAAGGAAAAACGACCCGTTTTTCTTCAACGCTGTTTTACATGCGACCGCGACGTTTTCCATCCAATCTAGATACTCAGTTCGTGGGCGGATATCATGATACGACCGATATGGTTTTCCAATATTATACGGCGGGGATGTTACGATCACATCAACAGATTCACTGTCGATCTGCTGAAGACCGTTAAGACAATCCATCTGATGAATCGTGTTATATTTAAGGCTCATTCCCGCTCACATACCCGCGTAGTGCTATTACCATACTATAATATCTAGTATCCATAAAAATTTTATAATGCCTGCGATATCCTACACCCGATGAACCAACAACAGATAAAAAAAGAAATCGAGGCGCATCATATCAGATGGATCCAGATTCATTTTACCGATCTTATGGGCGGTTTACGGGTCTTTCATGTCCCTGCAGACAGATTCATAAAAGATGATGTTCTTGCTAAAGGCTCCCGCTTTGATGGATCCTCGGTTGGATTCCGAAAAGTCGAACGCTCAGACATGCTCGCAGTTCCTGACCCAGATACCTTCCTGGTTCTTCCCCATCTAGAAGGAGAAGCTCTCATCCGGGCGAATCTCTGCGATGTCGACTATAACCCGTACCGCGCAGGGCCACGACATATCCTTCATAGGGCAGTGGATACTGCAAAGAACCAAGGATTCGACAGCATTATGATCTCCCCGGAAATCGAGTTTTACGTCTTCGACCATAACGAGAATAAATTTACTGAAATCAAAGCAAATCAAGGCTATTTCGTTGCACCACCACTTGATAACGCGAAAGAATACCGGAAACGACTCTCCGATGTCCTTATGGCCTGCGGATGTCAGGTCAAATACCATCATCATGAGTCAGGAAAATCACAACATGAAATCGAGATAGCAGAGCTTGATGCTATCCCGGCAGCCGACTTTTGCTGTTTCTTTAAATATGTCGCACGAGACATCGCTAGTACCTATAATTTTGACATTACCTTCATGCCAAAACCATTCTCCAATGAAGCAGGAAGCGGCATGCATGCACATATCGCGTTATATAAGAAAGGAAAAAACATGTTTGCTGATGACAACGACCCGTTTGGGTTGAATCAAAATGCACGATATTTCATCGGAGGTATCCTAGAACACTCTCGAGGGATTGCTGCTATCGCTAATCCAACTTTAAATTCTTACAAACGTTTGATCCCTCATTATGAGGCTCCTATTTATCTTGCCTGGGCGCCCCATAACCGCAGCAGCCTCATACGGATACCTTCAAAGAAGAACGTTGATGTTGAGGTACGAAACGCGGATCCTGCGGCAAACCCGTACCTCCTTTTCGCGGTATTAACCCATGCTGGTCTTGACGGTATTAAAAAGAAAATCAACTATGAACCTATCACGAAGAACATCTATAAGATGACCGATGAAGAAATTAAGGAAAACAACATCAAACGACTCCCGACGAATCTGATGGAAGCATTAGAAGAATTCAAGCAAGATACGGTGCTAATGGATGCTATAGGTCGTGATGGTGCTGAACTGTTCATTGATACAAAAACACAGGAATGGCATCATTACATGGGAGAGATCACCGATCAGGATTACAAGTATTATTTCCATTGTTAATTTCACTATATTGTGAAAAATACATGAAGGAAAATGGTATGACTGAAAAAGATGAGCATTTGATAACGTATTGTGGCTTGTATTGTGGAGATTGTTTTGGGCATAAAGGAACGATTGCAGATTTAGCTAGAGACCTGCGAAAAGAACTACGTGATGCGCATTTTGAAAAAACCGCTGAATCACTTTCCAATATACCATTCTTCAAGGAATACAAAAATTACAAGGAATGTTATGAGGTCCTTGGTGCAATGGTCCGATTCCGCTGTAACAAGGTCTGTAGGGATGGTGGTGGTCCACCATTCTGCAAGATGAGGAAATGTTGTGAAAAGAAAGGCATCCACGGATGTTGGGAATGTGCAGAGTTTGAAACCTGCGAAAAACTCGATTTCTTAAAACCCGCTCATGGTGATGCACATATAAAAAATCTTAAAAAAATACAGAAAAATGGAACAAAAGCATTTACAATTAATGAACGACAGTGGTATTCCGCAATAAAAAAATAGAAAAAGTGGGCCCGGAGAGATTTGAACTCTCGACCTACCGGTTATCAGCCGGTTGCTCCAACCGATCTAAGCTACGGGCCCTGCTTTGAAAGGAGGTAATACGCTTGTTCTATAAAAAAGTAATACTTTCGCTCCCCCTCTTCGCACCTATATAAACAAAAAGAGGTATTTCTCATTTGTACCATGTGAAAGGAAAAGGACTGTATCTGCATCCCAGCTCCCCTTCCTTTCATCTCATCCGTTCTACAAATCAGAAATATTGGGAAACCAAGAATATGAAAAAGCATAAGTATCCAGAGGCAAACCGAAGAGCACGATTCAAAAAAAGAAATCTCGGATATCTGCCTTTGTTCGACAACCCTTATCCTCGCTATGATGTCCGGAGTGTTGATATGCATCATGTCAATAGGATTATGTGTGTCCCACTACCTCATCGAACGCATATGTTGATGAAAGGTCGAGATAGTCAAAAACATAAACAGCATTGTAAAGAATGGATACAAAAACTGTATTTGATTGATATTGATTCCTTATTACGACCTTGAACCCTTTCTTATTATTTTGTGAGAAATACACAGAATTACAACATTAATCAAGTAATCGTTTCTCACCGGTTATCTCTTGGTATTTACCAATATTTTGTGAGGCTTCAAGACATCCAAGGTACGTCCCCTTCGTATCCCGTAACGCATAATATTCAATAAGCACCTTTTCCTTTTTTCCATTTGGACCGAGGGGAAGATCAATCCAAAACTGGGCTTTATCCCGTTTTCCTGCTTTCATCTCTTGGAGGATTTGTTCGACTTTCCCAAGGCTTTTTTTCGGATGACAATTCCGAACATCTCGGCCTACAACAGCTTCAGGTCTCTTGAAAATCCGTGTCGCATGCTTGTTCCATGCCAATACCTTTTCGTTTTTATCGATCACAGAAAATTCGATGGGAATGGCTTCCAATATTGCTTGTAAGACATTTTCTGGTAATTTTCCAATCATAGCTAACTCCCCAGGTACGAACGTGGAAGAACTATTATTTTATAATTCTTTCCCATCAAAAAGAAACATCGACATCTTAATACGTAGCAAGACAATTTCAGGTTTCAATGGATGTCGATAAAACCATCAAGGAACTGTCTTTGAACGAGAAAAAAGTCTTACTCGCTCTCAAGAAACTCCACGGAAAAGGCTCACCGGAAGACATCTTCAAAAACGGGCAGTTTTCCCAAGATGTTGAAGTTTCAAACGCAGCTTCTTGGTTGCAATCAAAAAAACTTGTCATGATGGACAACCACATCAAAACCGTTTATTCACTGGGGAAAGAAGGTAAACGATTTGTTGAAAAAGGACTCCCCGAGAAACGCGCACTCAAACTTTTATCTGATAGGAAAGGAACAATCACGTTAAAGGATCTCTCAGCGGTTCTTGATTCTGATGAAATCTCCGTTGCAATCGGCTGGCTTAAAACCAATGGCTGGGCTTCCATCAGGAAAGAGAAAGACACTATCATCGAAATGACCGACAAAGGAAAAAAAGCACTCTCCGAAGTAACAGACGTAGAAAAACTCTTACGTCTGCTGCACGAACACCCAGAACAAGAAATCGAAAAAGACAGCATCAAACCCCTCGCATCTCGAAAGAACGTTATCAAAGAAAAAGAACTAATCACGAGCACAATCATCTTAACAGAACATGGAAAAAAGGTGGTGGAGACCGGTTTCGAAATCCAAGAGGAAATCTCTCAGGTAACGAGCGCAGTCATAAAAAACAGTGAATGGAAACAAAAAACAATCAGGCCGTACGACATCCACGCGTTCGCCCCCGCGATCTATGGAGGCAAACCACATCCTTTAGTCAAGCTGATTTCTGAAATCCGACAGATCTTCGTCGAAATGGGGTTCCAAGAAATACAAGGAGACTACGTTGAATCATGTTTCTGGAACATGGATGTTCTTTTCATCCCACAGGATCACCCTGCCCGAGAAATGCAAGATACCTTCTACTGCAAAGTTCCAGCAAAACTACCAATACAAGAAAAACAATTACTTGAGGAAATCGCAAGGGTCCATGAAAACGGGGGGACCACGGGATCAACAGGGTGGGGGTACAAATTCTCAAAAACAGAGGGAGAACGAGCATTGTTACGAACCCATACCACAGTGAACACCATCCGGTACCTCTACAACCACCCCAAACCACCCTGTAAAGTATTTTCCCTTGAACGGGTCTTTCGAAAAGAAGACATCGACACGACGCACCTCCCTGAGTTCTACCAAATCGAGGGAATCATCTATGAAGAGAATGCGAACTTCCGACAACTCATCGGCATCCTCAAAGAATTCTACCGTAGAATGGGATTCGAAAAAATCAGGTTCAGACCAGGATACTTCCCGTACACGGAACCAAGCATGGAAGTCGAAGTGTTCTGGAACGGCAAATGGATGGAACTTGGCGGTAGCGGTATCTTCCGGCCGGAAGTAACAGAGCCGATTGGTGTGAAAAACCCGGTGCTTGCCTGGGGACTCGGACTCGAACGGATTGCCATGCTCCGATACGGCCTTTCAGACATACGAAGCTTATATATTAGCGACCTGGACTGGCTACGAAAAACCCCACTGATCTAAACACTTTTTCTCAATAACTAACCCCCACATTTTCCAGAGAGAAGATACCCACAATCTTATTAAATATGTTATATATTATATTTCTAAAAAAATGGTAACTGTTGTAAACAAAGATTTATATATTAACAAGGTAGATAGTAACTATCGAGGTTGAGAAGAAATGCATATCAACAAAACACTCCGAGCGACAACACTCGCATTATTGATTATTTTAGCCTCGCTTCTATCCTGTATTCAAAACAACACGGTAACCGCTCAACCATCGGGAGAAACAACCACCCTTTATTTTACGAAATACGACCCGTTTCTTTTGGAAGATCTAAGTGAGAACGGATCTCAGATGAGCCTTACTCCACCCACTTCGACAAATGACTCAGAACTACCTCCACCTTTTTTCATAAAAAACGGAACTCGTCTTATACCTAAGATCAACGCTGAAGAATTTCTCGCCTGGATTGAACTCTGGGTCATGTACAAATTCTCAGATTTGAGTTCCATACTCGGAGGTTCAGAAGAATTACCTGATGAATTCCAACAATACTTCGATGAATTATTCGATATGTTTAACCCATTTAAAATTCAAGAAGACTACACATATACAGGCGAACAGCCAGCAGAAATTTCCGGCGACATCATCTTTAACCTCTTTTTCTCATCTAAATCAAAATTCATCGGAGAAAAGGATAAAGTAAAAATAAGTATAGCAAAAAAGACGCTTTTATTTGGTGAATTTCCCATCCCTAAAGAGATAAAAAATGCAACAATCACCATCAAACACACGATGCTCTCCAGGCAGATAAAACGTATACCCATGACCCTAAATCTTGAAAATAAAACAATAACATTACAACCTAATGAAATACTATCTTTTAGTGTAGAAATCATCCCCAGTGAACGAGCTATCAGTAAGATATTGAACCTCTTAGAAAAATTAGGTCTGGGAGATGGGGATTTACTCAAAAAAGTAGCAAATATTCTCAGCAAACGAAAAATCGACACATTGCACCAATGGGGCGAGACACTCAAAGAGATCATCAACATGACAGAGACATTCAAAGAAGAAGGCTTCAATCTCACCCTCTCCGATTTCGGGGAAATCACCGACGCCCTGCGAGGATCATCGTTTTATTATGGTTCAAGTGCCCATCCATCACATATCATCCTCCCTCTAAAACTAACAGGTGAAAACGAAAACTCAAAAGTCTATTACCTTCACAGCAAAAACATAATGGACGAAAATAAAACAACAAACGATACACTCATAAGAACTGATTTTTCGAAAAAACCTATCACATGGGACGGACCTGCTCTCTCGCGAAGTAAGATACTTACAGACGCCACAGCAATCTTCTATCTCAACGCACGTGATCTCCTCAGAAAGATCTCTGTATCGGCGACGCTGTATAACGGAGATGAAGTTCTTGCTACAACATCGCAGAACATCTCACGTGATTTCCTGCTGTCAAGGCCAAACGAACCTGTCACGTTCATCTTTAATGATATCAATAAAGAAATCAACTATAATGACCGACTCGGTTTAACGATAGCTGTTACCAATGATACATCAATGGGTTTATTCGGAAAAATAAGAGCATGGTATGATACAGAGGCGTATCCCTCATTGCTGATGGTAACCTTCGATGAAACAGACAACATTAAAGTCACCTCGGAGTCAAATCCCCCTGAAGGTCTCATCATTCCGGGTAGTTCCGTTCTTTACACTTTGAATATTACGAGTAAAAAAACCGATGATATATCAGTAACGTATACAGAATCCCATGTCGGGGCATGGAAGATAGCTGTTGTCGAAGACATGTTGATATCGTTAGCTGCTGGTGCTTCAACCCAGGTACATATCTTTGTAAACTCAACAAATCAAACAAAAGATACCTATGGGGATACCATTGATGTCACCTTTATTGTCCAGGGAAACACAGGAATAACACGTGAAGCAGTCTCCGCAGAAGTCTCTGAAGCCGCTATCGAATACGATGTTGAGATACTTGGGTACTCAAACAATATCAATATCAGCAAAGGAGAAAACCGTACCTTCTACTTCGTTATTAAAAACAACAATACCGGTGCCATCGACGACGTCGATAGCTACACGATTACCGCTTCTTCGAAGAACGACTGGCCGCTTATCCCACGAGAAAGCATTAGAAATCTCGGACGAGGAGACAGTACCGATACCGATGATGCCAGGGTCGTTATTCAAGTACCAAAGGACACAACTCTTAACTCCGATATCATCACCATTACCGTTACTTCAGATGGCGATCCCAGCACCACCGCAACCATTAATGTCACGGTCCACGTCATCGCAGGAGATATCCTGGAAAGTATCTACAACCTGTTTGACGGCGCGGCAGAAACCCTTGGCCTGAATGAGATGTTTGGCTCGTATGGTGCGATTGTGCTTGCCAGTATATTTATGGTAATTATTTTATTCCTCCTGATCATTCTCGCTCTCGTGTTCACCACAAAACATGTTCGCATCATCTGCACAGACCGGATTAAGGAAATCGAAGCAGCAGAAAAAGCAATCTTTGAGCTGACGCTCCAAAACCCAATCAAGAAGACACAATCGTATGAAATACTTACACAGCAAACAGCACCTTCCTCAAAATGGATGATCGCCGTAGAACCGCTTGCAACCGCTATCGACGGTCGACAATCAAAAACAGTGCAGATCATCGTCACACCAACAAACAACAACGAATCGAAGGATTGGACACAAGTAACGGTGCATGTGAAAAAAACAGGGAAAAAGAAAACAGAATACATCACGCTTATTGCAATGATTAAAGAAGGAAAAACGCTCCTTAAACTCGATAACGTCTCTCACTGGCCAACGGTATTCAACCCAGGAGAGAAGGTTACCACTTCCTGTAGCATCTCAAATAACGGAACAGTCTCAGCACGAAATGTGAAAGTCTTTTTCTACCTAAATGGAAAACAAAAAAATATGGTAGAAGTCACAATCCCTGCTGGAAGCATTGCTGATCTCCAAATACCATGGATAGCGGTAAAAGGCAAAAACCAGGTACGGATCCGACTGAAAGAGCAGTAGTAAACCTTATAATGGGAGAATAATTTAGTATTGGAAAAAGGTGTCTCCGGTGAAAGAAAAAGAATCAACAAAGAAGGAAGACCTAGAGCAACTCAAGAATGCAGAGAAGAAATACCAGAGTCTAATCGAGAAACGTAACGAGCTCAACCAAGTAGCAAAACAATTTCGTGAAGAACGAGATATGCTTAACGACAAAGGCAAAGAACTCAAAGACGACATGGAAAAATTCAAGAAAGAACGAGAAAAACTTGTTGCAAAAATGAAGGAGCACAAGGAAAAAAGGAATCAATATCAACAGCAGGCAAAGGAACTGATTGACGCGAAACGGAAGAAAAAAGGAGACGTTATTAAAAACCTCCCGCTCCGTGTTGAGGAAATCAAAGCAGATATCCAAATGATGGAATACGAACAAGAAACCTCCATTATGAACACCAGGAAAGAAAACAAACTGATTGACCGGATAAAACTAAAACGAAAGGAATTTTCTGAAGTCAAAAAACAAATGGAGAAACAACAACTCATCGAAGTGGATCTCTCAGATACAGATAAGGGAATCACTGAATTATTTCAGAAAGCGGATAAAGAACATGAGAAGGTTCAAAAATATTATAATGAAAGCCAGCAGAAACACCAGGAGTACAAAAAACTAGTCTACGAAATCGCAACGCTGATTGGTGAAGCAAACAAGAAACATAAGAAATACATTGAGATACGAGAAGAAGCACAGAGCAACCATGAAAAAGCCTTGGAGATGCGATCAAAAATTGTCTCCGTGAAAAAAGAACGGATGCAACAATTTCAGGAAAACAGAGAAATCCTCCGCAGCCAGAACCTGAAGGCACGGAAAGAATTGATGGATAACGACAAACTTGAGAAAGTAGCGGAACAATCAGTCGAGGCCTTAAAAGGCGGAAAAAAAATCACGCTCTCAGGCTAACCATTTTTTTATTACGGCAATCGTCGAACATCAATCGGCACTTTTAAGTAGTCTTTTTTGTTTTGCCTCTTGTTGGGTTCACCATGGAGCAAATAGGCATTGTAAGTTATGGAGCGCATATACCTCGCTACCGCATTAAAGCAGAAGTAATCGCAGCAGTCTGGGGGAAAGACGGACAAGCCATCAGCCGAGGATTAGGGATTTTTGAAAAATCAGTACCCTCAGTTGATCAGGATACTGCAACTATTAGTGTTGAGGCGATACGTGCGGCACTCAAACGCTGCACACTGAATCCTACGGACATCGGTGCTATCTACGTCGGGAGTGAATCACACCCGTACGCAGTCAAACCAACAGGAACCATTGTTGGAGAAGCAATTGGTGCAACACCAGACCTGATGGTTGCTGATTACGAATTCGCATGCAAAGCAGGAACCGCTGCTATACAGACCTGTTTTGGGCTTGTCAAAGCAGGTATGATCGACTACGGGGTCGCTATCGGAGCAGATACATCACAGGCAGCACCCGGGGACGCACTCGAATATTCTGCATCCGCTGGTGGGGCTGCATTCATCATAGGAAGAACCAATGTCATTGCTACCATAAACCATACCCTTTCCTACACGACTGATACCCCTGACTTCTGGCGACGAGCAGAAATGAAATATCCATCCCATGGGGGACGATTCACCGGAGAGCCTGCGTACTTTAAACATATCACGAACTGTGCAACAAACCTCATGACAAAAGCAGGAACCAAACCACAGGACTACACCTACGCGATTTTCCATCAGCCAAACGGGAAATTCCCGGTGAATGTCGCAAA
>Ga0315274_10004050_pt1 | contig 21665 bp, 18 predicted proteins | sample YL17G02_20_MG_FD_203700 | JGI IMG/M metagenome (GOLD analysis project Ga0315274, IMG submission 203700) | Sediment microbial communities from Yellowstone Lake, YNP, Wyoming, USA - YL17G02_20 | ecosystem: Environmental > Aquatic > Freshwater > Lake > Sediment | place: USA: Wyoming | collected...
TTGTTCTTTGGTTGGCCCTGGGCTTTAAAACTGGCCTCGGGTTTTTAATTGGAGCTCTGGCTTCGGCTTTGGCAGGTTATATTGGAATGATTATTTCCACTTCTGCGAATGTTAAAGTAGCCGAGGCCGCCAAAAAAGGCCTAAAGGAGGCCTTGGAACTTTCTTTTCAGGGAGGATCCGTTACCGGACTTTTAGTGGTTGGCCTTGGGCTATTGTCTGTCTCTGGTTTTTATTATCTTACTCACGATTTGAAATCTCTGGTAGCTCTGGGATTCGGAGGTTCTTTAATTTCGGTTTTTGCCAGATTGGGAGGAGGTATTTATACTAAAGCTGCCGATGTCGGTGCCGATTTAGTGGGCAAGATTGAAAAAGGAATTCCGGAAGATGACCCCAGGAATCCGGCCGTGATTGCCGACTTGGTTGGTGATAATGTCGGCGATTGTGCCGGTATGGCAGCTGATTTATTTGAAACTTATGCTATTACCGCTATTGCGGCGATGATTTTGGGTGATTTACTTTTTCCCAATTCTCAATTAGTTTTGCTCCCGCTTATTTTAGGCGCCGTGTCTATTCTTAGTTCTATTATTGGTACGTTTTTTGTGAAAATCAGCAAGTCCCAGAATATTATGACTGCTTTTTACAAGGGCTTGGCTGCTTCGGCAATTTTAGCGGCCATCGGTTTTTATTTTGTTATAAATAAAGTTTCAGTTTCTGACCCTGATTTTTCGAAAATTAAACTTTACCTTGCTTCTTTGATTGGTTTTTTAGTTGCCGGCGGCATGGTTGTAATTACCGAATACTTTACTTCCAAAAAACATCAACCAGTCCAATCAATTGTTTCAGCTTCTCAATCCGGTCATGCCACAAACATAATCACTGGTTTGGCAGTAGGAATGAAATCAACGGCGTTGCCGGTCATTTTAATTACTTCTGGGATATTGGTGAGTTACTGGTTAGCCGGTCTTTACGGGATTGCCATAGCCGCAATGAGCATGCTCTCTTTGGCCGGCATTATTGTGGCAATTGATTCTTACGGCCCCATTACCGATAATGCCGGTGGGATTGTTGAAATGTCCGGGCTTCCAGATGAAGTCAGAAAAATAACCGATGCCTTAGACGCGGTGGGAAATACAACTAAAGCGGTGACCAAGGGTTATGCAATAGCTTCAGCGGGATTGGCTGCTTTGGTTCTTTTCTCTTCTTATACTCAGGAGTTGGCTGAGTTTGGAAGGTTTGATTTTCATCTGGATGACCCCAAACTCATTTCAGGGCTTTTAATCGGCGGTCTTTTACCGTATCTTTTTGGTTCTTATGCGATGTCGGCCGTGGGTCGAGCTGCTTCCAAAGTAGTAGAAGAAGTTCGGCGGCAATTTAAAGAAATTAAAGGCATAATGGAAGGAAAATCAAAGCCAGAATATGGAAAATGCGTTGATATCGTTACTCAAGCGGCCTTAAAAGAAATGATGATCCCGGCTCTCTTGCCTGTTATTTTTCCAATTTTAGTCGGTTTTATTTTGGGCCCCGAAGCATTGGGGGGACTTTTAATCGGTTCAATCGTTACCGGTCTTTTTATGGCAATATCAATGACTTCAGGGGGCGCTGCCTGGGACAATGCTAAGAAATATATTGAAGAAGGAAATTTAGGCGGAAAGGGAAGTTTTGCTCATCAGGCAGCCGTTACTGGCGATACTGTTGGGGATCCTTATAAGGACACGGTAGGACCGGCAATTAACCCGATGATTAAGGTTCTTAATATAGTCGCTTTACTAATTGTGAGCTTCTTAGTGTGATGAAGCTTTGCCTCATCTTACCCCTCGCTTTTATTTCATAAAAGCTCGGTGTATAATACATATATGAATTTAATTCCTACAGTTATCGAGAAAAGCCAATACGGTGAACGGGCTTACGATATCTATTCCCGCCTCCTAAAAGAAAGAATTGTTTTTTTGGGCGGGCCAATTGTTGATCCGGTGGCCAACTCTATCATCGCTCAGATGCTTTTTTTAGCATCCCAAGACCCCAAAAAAGAAATCCAGCTTTACATAAATTCGCCCGGTGGAGTTTTAACTTCGGCTTTGGCTATTTATGACACAATGCAATACGTCAAATGTCCGGTTTCCACGGTTTGCATCGGATCAGCCGCTTCGGGGGCAGCAGTTTTATTAGCGGCCGGAACCAAGGGAAAGAGGTTTTCCCTGCCAAATGGCCAAATTTTGCTTCACCAAGTAGCTATTAGCGGAGTAAGCGGGGAGGCAGTAGAAGTTGAGATTGCCGCAAGACAAATTCTTAAATTAAAGGAAAAAGTAAATAAAATTTTAGCTAAACACACCGGTCAACCATTAGAAAGGATTGAAAAAGATACTGATAGAGATTTTTATTTATCTGCCGACGAAGCAAAGGAATACGGTTTGATCGATGAAGTAATAAAGGTAAAAGAATAATTTACTCATATTTCCCTAATTTGGTTTCGCCACCGGCGGACCTTTTTTGTTTGTTTTAAAATGGTATTATAAAGACAGTAAAGCACTAGAAAGCTTTACTTCAATTGAAACAGAATGAAAAAAAACTATCTTATTGTAATTTTAGTGGTCGCGGTTTTAATTTTAGTCGGGGCTGTTGCTTGGATTTTTTTACAAAAGCAAGAAGCCATTCAATCTTCAGAAGTTGTTCGACCAGGAGCCGAAGAAGATTTTTATTTATATTTGAAACTGCCTAATCTCAGCGGAAAATTTTTAGAGTTTGACGAAGCCAAATCGGAAATACACATTATTTATTTTGATATAGAAACAATGAAGGTTTCCGCTAAAACTTTTAAAATAGACAAAGAGACTATTTTTTCAAAAACAACCTCTGGACTTTACCATCCTGACCTTTTCCCCAAAAAAGACCTTAAAAATGTTCGGCAAGAAACTCCAACTACAGTTTATTATCTTCCAGCCGAAAAAGAAAATGAAGTTTCTTTAGCCAGATTAATTCAAGTGGAAACTTCATTTTAACCACTATGACAATATCAAATCAAAAAAAACTTTTAGTCATTTTCAGTATTTTACTGTTTGCCGGTTTTTTATTCTTTATTCCCAGAGAAACCTATGCTTACAATTTTACTGCAGGGCGGTATCAAGATCTAAGTGGTGTAATAGATTCTTCTTGTCCAAACGGCTATTGGCGAGCCCACGTTGAGTTGAAAGATTATTTAGAAGAACCTCTTCTAGCAGACGAGCTTATTGTTCAAGTTATTTGGTATCCCTCAGAAAATCCGGAGATAGCAACCGTTATTTATAGTACAACGTTAAACAATCTCACCTCCAATGTTTTTGAAACTCCCTGTAATATAGAAATAAAAAATAGTGAAGATATTCTAATTTTAGAAATTCAAGCGAGTAAAGTAGGTTTTTATACTATAAAAGCAGCCAATAATCCTAGGATAGGAGGGCAGTCGCTTAATCAAAGCAAATGGTCAAAAACGCTTTATCTGGCTCCTCTTTCAACAGAAGAGCCGAACCTTGTTTATCTTTTTCCGGATAATAACCAATGGATTTCTGGAGCAGATTTAGAAATGAAGCTCTGGGCTAATAAGGCGCCGCGTCCTGAGAATATTACCGAGATAAAAATAGAAATTAAACACAATGAAACCGGAACAAAAGTTTTTCAGACCATCACAACAGATATTGATAAAGGAGAAGTTGTTTTTTTCAGGCCGGCTCTTACTGGACAAGGACAATATACTTGGAGAGTTGTTTCAATGAGGAGTACGCCATCCATTTTTTATAACGAAAAAATGGATAGCGTCTTTAATTTTGATTCCAATCCACCGATCCTTATTCAAAAAATTGATGCTGCTTCACGAACAGGAAAAACACAAGCACCGTATATATATGCAAAATTTCATGATGCTTCCCCTGGCACTGGTATGGATAAAATGAACTTTATCTTGATAATGGTCAGGGTGGTCCTTTAGAATTAGTAAAAACCTGCTCTAGTTCGGCTTGGCCGCGGCCCACCGAATATTATTGTTCTTACACCGGAGATTATGAAGTGTATGCTAGTTCAAGAACATACAATTGGTATGCTATCGGCTATGATTGGGTAGGCAACAAAACAGAAATTCCAGTAGAATCTTTTACTATAAAACCGATAAATCCCTCTCAATTAACTATTCTTAGTAGCGTTGATAATGTTTCAGTTACCGGAGTACCTTTTGAGATAACTAATATAACTGATGTAATTGGCGGAGGAGAGATTCCTGCGGCCGGAACTTATTGGACAAACACTACTGTCACGAGTACGGCAGATAGATATACTATTACTTGGCAAGCTCCCGATAGCCACGACGAAAGACCTTTTAGTTTTTGGTATTTAAACCTCTATAACTTTTCTAACTCAAAAGAAATAACTCGTAATATTCTTTATGGTCAGGATTATATTTATACAATGCATTTTGGAGTGAGCCGATTACAGATTCATCCTAGAATAATAATAAACCCCGGTACGATATCTTTTGATCTGGAGAGTAGGATTGACAAAATAAAAACAAGGATAGAACAGACAGGAGGAACCCCCAGTAATTTACTGGGGGTTCCTGGCCACCTTGATTTTACTAAGGGAATTCAATATGCCACCACAGTTGTTGGAGAAATTAATAATCTTGTTCTGAAAGCTTATGATTCTGAAGATGATGTTTTAAAATTTTACGATTTTTATAACCCTTCTTCTGATGATCGTTTTTGTGAACCAGACCCTGAAGATGATTACCAATGCCAAGGGTCGATAAGTTATAGTTGCCGATATTTTCGACCTCGCTATAACGTTCAAAGAAAGGTTGAAGTTGAAACTTATTTGGGCAGTGACCCCACAGAAGGAGTAAATATTGTCGGTGAGGGGAAAATGCCGAGTGGGGTAACACCCTATCCGATTTCCAGTACAGATGACCCCGATGAATTCGTCGGAACCCTTTGGGCACCACCAAGCATTATTGATATTGATGGCAACGTGGTACCATTTGGTTATTGGACTGGTTGTGAATCTGTAACTCCAGATAAGCTGGGTTGTTATGTAGGTACAGGAACATGGTATAATGAGGTTTCTATTACAGCCAAAGCTCATTATACTAGCAGTCCAGAGCCACCTCCTGGTTATTGTGAAGATATACCCGATGGTGAATGTAAGCCAGGTTATCCTCCAAAGTATTGCAATAATGGTACTCTGATAGATTATTGTGCTATTTGCGGATGTCCGCCGGGACAATTGTGTGATGAAACACAGAATATACCTTATGGGGCTTGTGTTATACTTCCATCACCTCCTCCGACAGTTGATATTAAAGCCGATGATTCCGATGGTCCTATTACTATTAATTACAACACTGCAGCTAGCTTAACCTGGATTTCTCAGAATGCCGATTCCTGTACAGCTTCTGGTGATTGGTCGGGAAGTAAATTAACTTCTGGTTCAGAATCAACTGGTAATTTGACCTCTTCAAAAACCTATACCATAACCTGTACAGGTCCAGGCGGTTCAGTTTCTGACTCGGTTACAGTTGATGTTTCTGCTTCTTCTAACCAGCCGCCTTATATTGAACCAGGATCCCAAGATACCTCTGACTTCTATTGTAATGTTTTTACTGGGCAGGGTCGGGTTGATTTTCAATGGATTTATCGAGATGACGACTTAGACCCCCAAACCCAATTTGATTTTAGAGTCAACGATGTTAATAATGTTAATGATGCCAGCCCAGAAATTGATCGAAACGTTATTGTTGGCCCTCCTAATAATCTTGACGGAAATACTAATAGACAGGTAGTTCTAGTGGGTAGTGAGATTAACTTTAATACTCCCTATTATTGGTGGGCAAAAGTTTATGATGATAATGGAAATGATTCTGGTTGGGTAGCTGGGCCTAGTTTTGCCACCGACGCTCATGCCTATCCCTGGATTGATTTCGGTTGGACTTCCGAAAGACCAACCGTTGGTGAAATTGTTGAATTCACTGATAATTCAAGTTGCTATAATAACGATGGCGATGTTGTGCCTTGTATTAATTGGGATTGGGTCTTCCAGAATGGAAATCCTTTAGCCTCAAATTCACAAAATGCCACTACGACCTTTACCTCTATTGGTCTAAAAACCGTTACTTTAACCGTAACTGACTCTGATGGTTTTTTCTGCTCTGACTCAAGGAGTGTTCAGATTGGTTTTTCTCTTCCTAAGTGGAAAGAGGTGCCGCCGACTTTCTAATTAGAGAATTTTTTTGACCGCGGCTTTTGGCTTTTTTGTAAATTTTTTGGTAAAATAAAAAAGATTCCAATCCAATCAGGTTAAGTTTCTGCCAGCCGAAGAAGTAAAACAGTAGGAAGACTTACTTGACAATCTGCCTTGTTTCTAATAATATAGAAACAAGGCTATTTATTTTATTTAAAAATAGAAACTATGACTAAAAAAGAAGTTATTTGGCGAGAAATTTTATTTCAAGCCACAGTAAACAAAAAAATGGGATTTACCCAAAAAGAACTGGCTCAAAAATATGGCTTTTCTTTGAGCACGGTTTTTAACGCTTTAAGAGTTCCGCGAAACATTGGAGCTGTTGAAGGCAAAAGAGGACTTAAAACCATAGACATTGAGAAATTTTTAAATCTCTGGGCGACCCTTAGAAATCTTAAAAAAGATATAATTTACCAGACCAATACCCCGAAAAGCGTCAGAGAAATAGAGGGCGATTCTCCCCCCTTTGTGGTTTTCGGCACTTACAGCGCTTTTCTTAAAAAATATAAAGAAACTCCGGCAGATTACGATAAAGTTTATATTTACGCCAACCGGAAACAATTAAACGAAATCAAGAGCCGTTTTCCTTATTCAAAGGGCTACTCCAATTTAATTGTTTTGGCAGCCGACCCTTGGCTTAAAAATTTTGGGGCGGTAACTCCGGATTGTCAAACCTTCGCGGATTTATGGAATTTGTCCGAGTGGTATGCTAAAGATTTTCTTAACGTCCTAAAAGATAAAATTTTAGGATAATTCAAATCAATTTGCATCAACATGGAATTTTATCACGACTTGATAACTGAAAAAAGTTTTAAACTTCTCCGAGACTTAAGGAAAAAATTTAAATTTATTCTCATCGGCGGCTGGGCGGTATTTTTATATGTTAAAGCCTTAAAATCAAAAGACATTGATATTATTATTGATTATGACCAGTTAGAAGGGTTCAGAAAAGAATACGAAGTTTTTAAGAACGACCGCTTGAAAAAATATGAAATAAAAATAGAAGAAATAGATATTGATATTTATTTGCCTTATTTTTCTCAACTGGGATTAAAAATTGAAGAAATCCAAAATTACTGTCAGAGCCGGGAAGGATTTAAGGTGCCGATTCCTGAAATTCTGCTTATCCTGAAAATTTACACTTATGAAAAAAGAAAAGGCACTAACAAGGGTAGAAAAGATTTAATTGATATTTTCAGTTTGTTAAAAGAAGGCGAAATTAATTGGACAAAATACAAAGAATTAATAGAAAAATATAATTTTAAAAACTTAAACGAAGAATTTAAAGATTTAGTCTCTAGTCAAGGAGCTATCCCCGAGCTTAATTTGTTTAATCATCAGATTGCCAAACTTAAAAAAGAAATTCTGGGAAAAATCTAAGAATTTTTTTGACCGCGGCTTCTGGCTTTTTTGTAAATTTTTGGGTAAAATAAAAAAGATTCCAATCCAATTAGGTAAAGTTTCTGCCACTTGAAGAAGCAAAGGAATACGGTTTGATTGACGAAGTGATAAAGGTAAAAGATTGAGTTAACCAATATGGTTCACTATTGTTTTCTACGGCCCGCCACCGGCGGGGCTTTTTTATTTTCTTGAAAATGATATTATAAAATAATGAACCCCGTTAGAAGTTCTAGCTAGAAAAAATTTAGATTAAATTTTTTCTGCAGGGTATTTAACGGGGGTATAAGCAATAACAAAAGTTTGTTCGAAATTAGACCTGTGCTATATAAGACAAACTTCTAACGGGGGTGAATATAAATTTTAAGCCAAAGATAATTTTATATTTTCTTGTTTTTCTTTGGATAGTTTTTTCCATTATCTATATTGTGAATAATGTTTGGAGTGATTTTAAAAATGTCCAACTGACTCAAGCCTACAATCAAGGCAGGACAGACACGATAAACACCTTGATCCAGGAAGCCGAAAAATGCCAACCATTTTCTGTTTATAACGGAGAAAAAGATATACAACTGATAAAGAAAGGTTGCCCGGAATTGACGCAGTAATTATAAAATAGTTATAATACAATAATGACTATTAATAAAAAAACTGTTATCGGAATTATAGTGGCAGTGATTTTGGTTTTTGGAGGAATCATTGGGTGGGCTATTTTCCAAAAAGGAAAAACTTCTTCTAAAAAAGAGGTTATTCCAGAAAAAGAAGAAACCGTTATAGAAAAACAATTAAGAGAACTTAAAGAGTTAAGGGGAGAAGTGCAACCCATGACCCAAGAAGAAATTCAAAAGCAACTTGAAGAATTAGAGAAACTTCGTTAATAACAATAATTTAAATAATATCTTCTCTTTCAATCTACCTTTTCTTCGGAAAAGGGGAGAAAAAAAGAAGGAAAATATGTCTCAAAAAATTTCTTTATATTATACCTTGCCAGTTATTCTTTTGAGCACTTTGCTGGTAGCGGCTATTATCTGGGCCTGGACAGAGCCAACCGTAGCTCCACCTGGTGGCAATGTGCCGGCGCCGATCAATGTGGGCAACGACTCCCAATACAAATCTGGAGCTTTAGGCATTGGAGGTGTTTTCCGTGGTTACAGTAATGGAATATTTGACGGCAACATCGGCATCGGGACGACCACGCCGGCATATAAGTTAGATGTGGCTGGCGATGTTCGTTGGACCGGAACCCTTCAAGGTGGTTCTGTCCCCTGGGTTAGATTAACTTCATATCCCGTTGCTTGCTCTCCTGGTCAATATATCTCGGCTATAGGTTCTACCCTTACTTGTTCTATCCCTCCTGGCGGAGGAGGCGGAATTGGTGGCAGTGGAACAGCAAATTATCTTACCAAGTTTACTGCTACTACTACCGTTGGCAATTCACAGATCTATGATACTGGCACTAACGTCGGCATCGGGACGACGGCACCCGTAGCAAAACTTGATGTCGTTGGCACGGTGAGAATGACTGGTTTTCAATTAGGAACTTCGGCCACTGCCAACTATGTTTTGACAACTAATGCCTCAGGTGTAGGAACCTGGCAAGCAGGAACGCCAGGACCAACAGGACCAACAGGGGCAACAGGGGCAACAGGGGCAACAGGGGCAACAGGGGCAACGGGGGCAACGGGCCCAGCAGGCCCAGCAGGACCAGGAGTAACTTGGCCCCTTCTTTCTACTATTGATGGTACAGCTGCTGCTCCTGCCTATTCTTGGTCAGCTGATACAAATATGGGTATTCGTCGAGGAGGAATTGACGATCTAAGATTTGTTACTACTGGCTCAGATAGAATAACAATTAATTCAACTGGTAATGTCGGCATCGGAACAGTGAGTCCGGGAGCAAAATTAGAGGTCGCTGGTCAAATCAAAATTACTGGCGGCAGTCCGGGAGCAAATAAGGTGTTGACTTCGGACGCCAGCGGGTTAGCAACCTGGGTAACGCCGACGACAGGTGGAATGACTTATGGTTTACCAATTACAAGAGGTAGCACCTCGTCTCCGCAAAGAAATTCGGTGACGACTCTTATAAGCACGACGATCAATGTTCCTGCCGGAAAAACGCTAATAATATTTGTAGCAGCAGGAAGCTACCGAGGTGGGACTGACGATCAATGGGAGTGGAATTTACGGATAAATCCTGGAGCTGTGTTTTTGATTTCAAGAAATTTAGGAACATTCGATACAAGGATTTTTTCGCGTACGCTGGTTGGTGGAGACTATACAATTAGTTGTGAATATACTGTCGGTGGCAGCAACGTAGATTACGGAGCGTGTGAGTTTATGGGTATGCTTGTCGATTAGAAAAATGTGAAATTAGTGTAAAATCTGGTTTAAGCAAATTAAAGACGTTTCTGAAACTGCAAGGTTAAAACCATGCCTAAAAAAATCTTTATTTTATTAATAATAAGTTTCGGTTTGCTGGTTTTTAATTTATTCAAAACCGAGAAGGTTGTAGCAGGCACCGGAGATAATGTCTGGGGTTGGGCCTGGTCAGAGAATATCGGCTGGATTAGTTTTAATAATTGTACTAATCCAGCTAATCCTGCGACCTGCGGACCGATAAATTATGGAGTAAATATTGAAACAGATGGTAGCTTAAGCGGCTATGCCTGGTCGCGAGGAACTGATGCAGATGTCGGAGGAATTGGTTGGATTAAATTTGACCCTGTTGTGGGTGCCCCTAGCTATTCAGCCTGTTTAGATTTACCAGGGACAGGCCAAGATTGTGACGGTGTTGGAGATTATACAGTTTCTGGTTGGGCAAGAGCTTGCGCTGTTTTTGACGACCCGAATGTTTGTAGCGGGGCCTTGAACCCTAATCGCGGAGACTGGGACGGTTGGATAAAATTAAGAGGCGACGTTGTCGCTCCTCCCTGCGGCACTCCTATCACCTTCACTTACAAAGGCGCGGAAGTAACTTATGAAACAGTAGAAAATAATGGCAAATGTTGGATGGATAGAAATCTCGGCGCCTCACAAGTAGCTACGGCTTACAACGATTCTGCAGCCTACGGAGATTTATTCCAATGGGGCAGATTGGATGATGGCCATCAAGACCGCGGCAGCGGCTTAACCACCATGCTTTCCAGTATTGATAACCCAGGCCATTCAAACTTTATTTATGGCATGGGTTCGCCTTATGACTGGCGTTCTCCCCAAAATAATAATCTCTGGCAAGGAGTAGACGGTATTAATAATCCCTGTCCAGACGGATGGCGGATACCAACCGAAGCTGAGTGGCAGGCCGAATTAGATAGCTGGATCCCCAAAGATTATAACGGTGCCTTTTCCAGCCCGCTTAAATTAACATTGGGTGGCAGCCGGCCCTACACCAATGGCTTTCTCAACGGCGTTGGCAGCTTTGGTCGCTACTGGAGTTCTAGCGTGTTTAGTACGGGCGCTCGCGGCCTGGACATTGGCGATACGACTTACACTCGCATGTACTTCAACGCCCGGGCAGGCGGTCGTTCTGTTCGCTGTGTACGTGATGATACGGCGAGTAATTACGGGGTTTGGCTTGATACAAGCGTTAGTCCGGCTGAATTTCATGAGTGGGCTTGGGGAGGAGACGATTCAACTTCAACAGCCGTCGTCGGTTGGATTAGTTTTAACTGTAAAGATAGAGAAGCAGCCACTGGAAAAATTTGCGTAGCAAATGTCACAGATCCAACGACTCAACTCTGGGATTACAAAGTAATGACTGACTTCAGCTTTGCACCACCCAACAATCCGCCTTCAGCCAACGATCTCTCGGTAGATCCTCCAAACCCCGCTGATTATTGCGAAATTACTGGTTATCCGCCGGTTCGACTGCACTGGCAATTCTCCGATGATCCGGGAGACACTCAATCTGCCTTTGAAATAGAGATATTTAGAATAAGTGATGGCGTTAAAGTAGTGGACACTGGAAAGGAATCGGGAAATACTCAGGAATACTCTCTAAATTTAGTTGGGGAAAGATTAGAATGGAATACTTCTTATAATTGGCGATTAATGGTTTGGGATAACTACGATGTTCCTTCCCCTTGGATATGTCCTCCTTCGCCATCTGGTTCTCCAACACCGTGTCCAGGAGTTTCCTTTACCACTTCCCCTCACGCTTGGCCCTATCCTGATTTTACCCACACACCTCAAAATCCCCCAGTCGGACAAATAGTCACTTTTATTGACGAATCTAAATGCTATTCTTCTCCTGGCAATATCGAATACAATTGTAAAGTAGGCGCTTTAATTCAATACGCCTGGGATTTTGATTATGTTGATCCAACTTTTAATGGTATCATTTTTCCACCAGGAGATGCGACTACTACTTTTAGCGAATCAAGAAATTATGAGGTAAGATTGAAAATAACTGATTATAATCTTTCGCCTCCGGGGATTTGTATAGGTAGAGGGGATAGCCCAGTCGGAATTAGCCGTCCTCTTCCTAACTGGATAGAGGTGCCACCTTTTTAAAATATGTCTAAGCTCTATTTAACAATTTTAATTATTGCTATTTTGATTGGAATAGGGTTGATTTTTTATTTTTTTGGGCCCCTTGGAAAACCAAAAATTGGGTCAGATGAAGCAGCCTTGATTATTAATTATGGAGAGACAAAAAGAGCCTTTGTCGGAGAGGCAATAGAAGGGATGACAATTTCCGATGCTTTACTTGTTTCAGCCAAGGCTGGAAATTTCGATTTTGATTTGGAAGAAGGCGTTTTAAAAAGAATTGGCCAATTTGAGCAAAATGGAAAAAAATGGAATGCCTATCTCAACGGAACAAAGACTGGAGATTCCCTGGATAAGATTTTTATTAAAGCCAAAGATAAAATTGAGTTAAAATTTGAGTAGCCAATAAAATAATAAAAAAATAAACAATCTAAGAACAAATCAGCCGCATTTATAATAATTTAGATGCGGCTTTTTAAATGCTTTAAAAACTGTAAACCATTAAGCCCTCGTACTTAACGCGGGGCTTTACAATTTTTTAAAAAATTATTATTATTAATGTAGAAAATTAACTTCGGATTTTTGTTTTATCAACCCCACCCATAATCTGTTAATCTATGCAAGACAATACAGGATTTAAATGTCTAAATAAAAAACTCCATAACCCATATTCAAAAATATGGGCAGGGTTGAGTAACCAAATTTCCACTTTTAATTATGAATCAACTTATTCCGCTAATTGCGGGTATTCTTTCATTAGCAATAGGTTCAATTTTAGGTTATTATGCCCGTCAATCAATTGCTAAAAGAAATTACCGGACTATTGAAGCCAGGCTTCAAAAGAAAATCTCCCAGGCCAGACAAGAATCAGATTCCTTAATCTTCCAGGCCAAAGAGAGAGCCGCCCAAATTTTGGAAACAGCCAAAAAAGAAGAAAACGAGAGAAGAGGGGAAATTTTAAAAACTGAGAGATTATTGTTAAAAAGAGAGAATATTTTAGAGGAAAAATCAGTTAATCTTGAGGATAAAGAAAAAGAGTTTCACCAGAAAGTAGACAGACTTAGAGAAATAAAGGAAAGCTTAGAGGGTCTTCAAAAATCAGCTTTGGATAATTTAGAAAGAATTTCTGAGCTTCCAAGAGAAGAAGCAAAAAAAGAACTGATAGCTAATCTGGAAAAAGAATACCAAAAGGAAATTTTGGATAGGATCAAAAAGTTAGAAGCCGAAGGGCAGGAGAGATTTGAGAAAAAAGCTAAGGAATTACTGGCCTTAGCTATTCAAAAATGTTCTATCTCTCAGGCTCAAGAGCTTACCACTACCACTGTTAATTTGCCGTCCGATGAAATAAAAGGAAGAATTATTGGCAAAGAAGGCAGAAACATCAGGGCCTTAGAAAAACTGACGGGAGTGGAAATAATAGTTGATGAAACCCCAGAAACCGTAGTTATCTCTGGGTTTGACCCAATTCGCCGACAAATTGCCAAGAAGGCCTTAGAAAAATTAATCCAAGATGGAAGAATCCAGCCGGCAAGAATTGAAGAGATGGTGGAAAAGGCAAAAGCAGAAATTTCTTCTCAGACAAAAGAAGCCGGAGAGACGGCGGTTTATGACGTAGGTCTTTTAGGCCTTGACCCAAAATTAATTCAATTATTAGGAAGACTGAAATTTAGAACAAGTTATGGCCAGAACGTTTTACTTCATTCGCTCGAAGTGGCTCACTTAGCTTCAGCTTTAGCTTCGGAATTAGGAGCCAATGCTCCAGTTTGTAAAAAAGCTGGGTTATTTCACGATATTGGAAAATCGGTTGACCAGCAGATTGAGGGTTCTCATGTTGACATTGGAATTAAAATTTTAGAAAAATTTGGAATGGAAAAAGAGGTAATTTCGGCAATGAAATCCCACCACGAGGAATATCCCTACGAAAGCTTGGAGTCAATAATTGTTCAGGTCGCTGACCAGATTTCTGGAGCCAGGCCGGGAGCTAGAAAGGACACCTTGGAAAACTATCTTAAAAGATTGGGAGACTTGGAAAATATTGCCACATCTTTCTCGGGCGTAGAAAAAGCCTGGGCCTTACAGGCAGGTAGAGAAATAAGGGTCTTTGTCAAACCTGAAGAAATCGATGATTTGGGAGCTAAAAAATTAGCCAAAGACATCTCCGATAGAATTCAAGAAGAATTAAGATATCCTGGAGAAATTAAGGTTAACGTAATAAGGGAAACAAGGGTGGTGGAGTACGCAAAGTAAAACTTATTAAGAATCAAAATTACCCCGTGAGATAACTTTGTATCTCACGGGGTTTATCGTGGAGCGGGCGGTGAGATAAATCTCATCTATCACTCAAAAATTGAGAATAATTTTTGAGCGGGCGATGGGAATCGAACCCACATAAATAGCTTGGAAAGCTATCACACTGCCATTGTGTTACGCCCGCAGCTTGATGGTCGGGGTGCTGGGATTTGAACCCAGACTAAATCCTCCCAAAGGACTCGTGCTGCCATTGCACTACACCCCGTTAAAAGATATTTGTATTTTACAATTTATCACTTTATTTCTTTTCGGTCAATTAGTTGATATAATATAATAAAATAATACTTATGAACCTTAAAAAAATTTTAGCCCAATTTAATATTCTTGGTCAGTGTCGGCAATACGGCGTTTCTCTTTGGCAGTGCCCACAGTTCCTTTTTTTAATTATGGGACTGGTTATTATCGCCGCCACCTTAGCCGTTTATACTATTGGTACTCGCTATATAGAAGATCCGGGAATAGTCGCCCTTGTGGTTCTTTTAGTGACGGTGGTTTTGTTTATCATCGCTTTTATAATCACTCGTTCTTTTGAAAGATTGGCTGAAGCAAGTCGAATGAAATCCGAATTTGTCAGCATAGTTTCTCATCAACTGAGATCTCCCCTTTCCAATTTAATATGGGCGATTGAATTATTAATGTCAGGAAGGTTGGGCAAAATTGAAGAAAATCAGATTGAATATTTCAAAATTTTAAAAGAAAATAGCTCCAGAATGGGAGAATTAGTTTCAGATTTATTAATCGTTTCAAAAATAGAAACAGCAACCCTTCCTATAAAAAAACAGGAATTTCCTATAGAAGATTTAATAAAAAAACTAATTTCAAATATTGAACCGTTTGCCAAAGCCTCAAATGTTGAGATAAAATTCGAGACCCAAAAAGACTTGCCAAAAGTTTTTGCTGACCCTTCTCAAATCAGATTAGTTATTGAAAACCTTTTAGATAATGCCATTCGTTATGTAAAGGAGAAAGGTGTCGTTGAAATAAAACTTGAAACGAAAGGAAATAATCTTTATTTTGAAATCAAAGATAATGGAATAGGCATTCCAAAAGATGACCAAAAATATATTTTCCAAAAATTTTTTCGGTCAGAGAATGTTCTCCGTTATCAAACTCAGGGATCGGGTTTGGGATTATTTATTACTAGGTCGATTGTGAATAAATCGGGAGGGAAAATGGATTTCAAATCAGAGGAAAATAAGGGGTCGACTTTTTGGTTTACCCTCCCAATTAAATAATTAAAAAATTCAAAAATATGCCAAAAACAATTCTTTTTATTGAAGATGAATCTTCTCTCCAAAAGACCTTTAGAGATCTTTTAGGGTCAGAAGGTTATGAAATAATATCTGCTCTGGATGGGGAAACCGGATTAAGGTTAGCTAAAACAAAAAATCTGGACCTTATCTTGCTTGACCTTATTTTACCAAAAGTTCATGGTTTTGAAATTTTAAAAGAGTTAAAAACAGACCCCAAAACAAAAGAAATTCCGATAATTGTTTTAACTAATCTGGAAGGGATGGGGGATGTTGAAAAAGCCATTGAATTAGGAGCAACTACTTATTTGGTAAAAGCTCAATATACCTTGGAAGAAGTTGTAGAAAAAATAAAAAAAATTATAGAAAAATGAAAGTCGAAATAGGACAATTAAAAGTATTTCTACTTGATGCTGGTTTGGTTGCTGGAAAACAGTTTGAAGATGCTCAAAAAAAAGCAGAAAAAACCAAACAGAAAATTGAGGATGTTTTAATTTCCGAAGGTCTAATTACCCAGGAAGAACTAATTAAATTGGAAGCTTATATTTTAGGTATTCCTTTTGTCAATCTGGAAAAAGAAATCGTTCCGCCTGAAGCCTTAAAAGTTATCCCCGAACCAATTGCCCGTTCTAATAATATCGTTGCCTTTAGGCGAAAAGGAAATGATTTGGAAGTAGCTATGTTGGACCCAGAAGATTTAAGAACAATTGAGTTTATTAAAAAAACGGCTGATTTTAAAATTTTGCCGCGACTAACCACACCCGAATCAATTAAAAATGTTTTAAGGCAATATCAAAAGACGCTCGAGGTAGAATTCGGAGAAATTATTCAAAAGGAGGCTGGAATAATTAAACCGATAAAAGAGGAAGAGTTAGTTGAGGAAAAAGAAGACCTTAAAAAGATAGCCGAGGAACTGCCGGTAATTAGGATTGTCGATACTTTACTAAAGCATGCTATTTTACAAAGATCATCCGATATTCATATTGAGCCGATGGAAAAGGAGGTTTTGGTAAGATATCGAATCGATGGTATTTTGCATGACGCCATGATTCTGCCAAAACAAACCGCTCCAGGAATTGTGGCCAGAATAAAAGTTCTTTCCAATTTAAAATTGGACGAACATAGACTTCCCCAGGATGGCCGTTTTAAAGTTGAAACTGGAGATTATAAGTATTCGATTAGGGTTTCTATTCTGCCCGTCTTTGACGGAGAAAAAATTGTAATGAGATTACTGTCGGAAACTTCTAAAGCCTACACATTAGAAGGAATTGGCTTGAGGGGTGAGCCCTTAGAAAAAATTCAAGATAACTTAAGAAAACCAGTGGGAATGATTTTGATTACAGGTCCTACCGGTTGTGGAAAAACTACCACTTTATATGCGATTATGGAAATTTTGAATATTCCGGGAGTCAATATTTCTACCGTTGAAGACCCGATTGAGTATCGGATGCCGAGGATTAATCAAACTCAGGTTAATCCAAAAATTGGTTTGACCTTTGCTTCAGGACTTAGGTCTTTAGTAAGACAGGACCCAGACATTCTAATGGTTGGGGAAATCAGAGACAACGAAACAGTAGGTCTTGCTGTTAACGCCGCCTTAACCGGCCATTTAGTCCTGTCTACCTTGCATACTAATTCGGCTGCCGGTTCCATTCCCAGATTAATTGATATGAAGGCCGAACCATTTTTAATTGCTTCAACCTTAAACATAATTTTAGCCCAGAGATTAGTTAGACGGCTTTGTAAAGAAAAAGAAAAATACACTCTGAACGAGCCCGAGCTTAAAAATATTGAAAAATATTGTGATTTGGAGAAAATTTTAAAAATTTTAAAAGAAGAAAAATTGATAAAACCTAAAGCTACCTTCAAAGACGTAGAGTTTTATCGACCGAAACCAACCAAAGAATGCCTGGAGGGTTATAGTGGCCGAATTGGAATTTTTGAAATCCTGCCAATTACTGAAACTATAAAAGACCTCATTGTTAAGGAGGCCACCACCGATCAAATTCAATCGCAGGCAATAAAAGAAGGAATGAGAACAATGATTGAAGACGGTTTTCTAAAGGCAGCTCAAGGAATAACCTCTATTGAGGAGGTATTGAGGGTAATTATAGAATAATGCCAAAATATTTTTATATTGCCAAATCATTAAAGGGAGAAGAAAAATCAGGGACCCTGGAGGCAAAAAATGAAAAAGAACTGGCCAAAATCCTTCGGCAAGAAGGGTATCTTTTGATTAGGTCCGAAAGCGAAGAAAGAGAATTTAAAAAAAGAAAATTTGGGATATCGCTTCCATTTTTCGGCGGAGTTTCTTTAAGTGAAAAAATGGTTTTTACCAGAAACCTTAAAGTAATGATTAAAGCTGGTATTCCCCTTCCCCGAGCCCTTAAAACGCTATCTGGCCTGACTAAAAGTAAAAAATTTGAAAAAGCAATCCTTGGCATAATGGAAGAAATCATGAAAGGAAAGAGTTTTTCAGATTCGCTCGCTAAATATCCCGATATATTCTCGGATATTTTTCAAAGCATGGTAAAAGTTGGAGAAGAAGCCGGAACGTTGGAAGAAGTTTTGGGAACATTAACCCTCCAAATGGAAAGACAAAATGAAATGAAATCAAAGATAATAGGCGCTTTAATCTACCCGGCAGTTATTATTATGGCCATGCTGGGAATCGGATTTTTGATGTTGATTATGGTTGTGCCACAACTGGCTAAAACCTTCGATGAATTAGGCGCTGAACTTCCCCCAACTACCAAAGTGATAATTTTTATCGGAACCTTTTTAGCTAATTACTGGTATTTGCTTCCTTTAATAATTTTAGTTTTAGTAATTCTATTGCGACGAATTTTAAAAACAAAATCTGGAAAAAGAATATTCGACACCCTAACCCTAAAGATTCCCATTGTCTCTTCTCTCATTAAAAAGACCAATTCCGCCTCAATGGTTAGAACTTTAAGCTCTTTAATTACTGCTGGTGTTCCTATTGTTCGGTCTTTGGAAATTATTTCTGGAGCCATGGGAAATATTTTTTATAAAGAAGCAATAATTGACGCGACTGAAAGAGTCAGAAAGGGCTCTAAACTTTCCGAGGTTTTAATGAAATATGAAAATATTTTTTCCTCTTTGGTTATTCAGATGATTGCTGTCGGAGAAGAGACCGGACAGACCTCGGATATTTTGGGGAATTTAGCTGATTTTTATGAAGAGGAGGTGACCAACAGCGCTAAGAATTTAACTTCAGCCATTGAGCCAATAATAATGTTGATTATCGGAGGGGCAGTTGGTTTTTTTGCTATATCCATGATTCAACCAATGTATGGTATGCTTGGATCCTTATAATGAAAATTAAAAACTTAGAATTTCAAAAAAGTTTTGGGTTCACTCTTCCTGAGCTCTTGGTAATTGTTGCCATTTTAGTTATTTTAACTGGCCTGGCCGTTCCTGTCTTTCTTCATTTTAGAGAAGAATCTGATTTAAATAATAGTACCGAAGAAATCATCAATACCCTCAGGGTGGCTCAAAGTAAAACTTTGGCATCAGAGAAGGCCAGCCAATGGGGGGTTTACTTTGCCACCTCAACCAGCCCCCATCAATATACCTTATTTCGGGGAAACAGTTATTTGACTCGGGATACTTCTTCTGACGAAATCCATAAACTTCCCAAAACAGTCGAAATTTATGAGATAAATTTATGGGGTGGGGAGGCAGTATTTTTTCAAAGAATTACTGGTTTTGCTTCCAGTACCAATCAAACCGGTCAGGTTTCTATAAGACTAAAAACCGATTTAACAAAAACTCGCACCATTACTATCGAAAGTTCTGGTCGGGTGGGACTAGAGTAAGATTTCAAATTAATGACATCTAATATCCATCAAAAATTTATTAAAGGAATAAGCACCATAGAAATTTTAATAGTGGTGGCTTTTATCAGTATTGGGTTAACCAGTCTCTTGGGGGTAATTAGCTATTCTTTAAGGATTTCTATCTTAGTTAAAGAAACCACTCAGGCTAATTTTATGGCCCAAGAGGCAATTGAGGCAGTTAGAAATTTTCGTGATGGAACTAGTTGGAATACTAATGGTTTAAGAGATTATATTCCTACCGGAGCTACCACTTCAAATCCTTATCATCCAGAATTAGACGCTACTTTCAATCCTCCAAAATGGAAATTAGTTAGCGGTACAGAACAGATAGGTAGCTTTACCAGAAAAATTGTTTTTGAAAGAGTTTCTCGAGACGGAAATTATAATATTGAACAAATATATAATCAGGGCAATGACAATTCTGATACAAGAAAGGTTATTGTTACCATTTTTTGGAAAGACAAGGAGGTGAAATTAGTTACATATTTAACCAACTGGAAATAATGGAAAAAATTTTAAAAAAAGATGCAGGGTTTACCCTAATAGAAATCCTGGTTTATATTGGAACCCTTTCAATTATTGTTTCAGCTCTCTCCTTTTTTATAGTCTGGTCGGTTCATTCCACCAATAAAGCTAAAGCTATGCGAGAAGCCTTATATAATACCCGACGCTCAATCGAAATAATGACCCACGAAATAAGAGAAGCAAAAATCATCTCTTCTGAGAGTACCGCCACCCATATTTATTTAGAGAATACCACTACTACTGAGTTTTATCTTGCCGCCTCCACTCTTTATCAAAAAACAGGGTCATTAGAACCCGTTGCCTTAACCTCAAACAACGTCGAAGTGAATAATTTAGAATTTAAACAGGTTGCCACAGCCACCTCAACCCCTTCTATTCAAATTAGTTTAACGATTAATTATAAGAATCCGGTCAATCTTCCAGAGTACGGAGCATCGGTAAATACAACTTCAACCGTCTCACTCCGGAGTTATTAAAATGCCTATTAAAATTAATCATCAAAAGGGTTTTGCCGCATATTTTATAGCCATTTTGGTTTTGGTTGCAATGATTGGGATTGCTCTCTCTCTCACCATTTTAACTATAAATGAATATAAAATTTCAAGTAATATTGTAAAATCCAGCCAGGCCTATTTTGCTGCTGAAGCTGGAATTGAAGACGCAATTTTACAACTTAAAAAATTTTTAAATGTTCCTCCAGACTATACAATAGTTATTGATAAAGGTTCGGTTGAAGTATCAGCTGATTCACAGGGCGCGAACAGCTGGGTAATTGTTGGTAATGGAAATTTGGGCGACGCCTTTCGTAAATTAGAAGCGCACTTGACTATTAGCACCATTAACCCTGAATTTTACTACGGGGCCCAAGCTGGTGATTTAGGGATTATCATGGGAAATAATTCTCGGGTTGAGGGAGCTGGCGGAGTTGCTGGCAATATTTATTCTAATGGTTCGATTGATGGTGCTCCGGGCGCGACTATTACTGGAGACGCTTTCGTTGCTACTGGAATGACTGAAGATCAAAATCACATTGTCTACAATGAAGATCAAGTTTTTGGAAAAGAGGACCCAGTTATTGACATTGCCCAGAGTTTTAGACCCTCTGCTTCTACTACCTTAACTAAAATAAGTCTTTATGTTAAAAAAGTCGGCAATCCGGGTAGCAGGACAATAAGGATATTAACAAACGTTTCTGGCTCTCCCTCAACAACTACCTTGGCATCCGGCACTTTGCAAAGCAGTCTTGTGGGTGATGTCTATGGTTGGGTTGATGTTGTTTTTGCTTCGCCGCCAAGCTTAACTGAAGGAGATACTTATTGGATAATGGTTGATGCCACACAAGACAAAAATAAATATTGGTTTTGGGGAAAAGACAAAAATCAGGGTTATGGTAATGGGCAAGGGAAATACACCCAAGATTGGAGTGCTTCCAATCCCGTTTGGACAACAATTATCGGAGATTTAAATTTTAAAATTTTTATGGGCGGCCAGGCAACATTTTTGGATCAGGTGATTGTTATGGGTGATGCTCACGCCAACACAATTTCAAACAGTAATATTTGTGGCGACGCCT
>Ga0315274_10004051_pt1 | contig 21663 bp, 15 predicted proteins | sample YL17G02_20_MG_FD_203700 | JGI IMG/M metagenome (GOLD analysis project Ga0315274, IMG submission 203700) | Sediment microbial communities from Yellowstone Lake, YNP, Wyoming, USA - YL17G02_20 | ecosystem: Environmental > Aquatic > Freshwater > Lake > Sediment | place: USA: Wyoming | collected...
CATCTATGACCCGACCAATGGAACGGTCAGCTGGGGCGACGTGGTACGCGTCGGAGGCCGTGTCCCCATAACGGACCCGAACGTCCAGTATCACCCCATTGAGCGGCTCCAATAGCGGACGAAACGTAAGTCTGGGTGGGGAAAGTTTTCGACGCCCTTTCGCTCCGACACCATCGGCCTCCACCACGAGGAGCGAAAGGGCGGCGCTTTTTGGAACGATGAACGATGAACGATGAATGATGAACGATGAACGAAGAACAGAAGGGCTGAGTTGTGAGTGTTCAGTGTTGAGCCAAGAGCAAAAGCCAAAGCACGCCAGATAGTGGACGATCAACGAGCCCGATTCTCTGTCTCCCCTAACTCAACACTCAAAACTCAACACTCAAAACTGCTCTTCCCGTTCATCATTCATGCTTCATCGTTCGCTTTTCGAGAGCACTTCGTAGTACGTCTTCAGCAGCTCTTCGTAGCCTTCGGGGAATTTCTCCTGAAGCCCCTGCGTGATCTGGTGGCGAACGCGCGGCGGGATCGAGTCGCTTTTTTCCTGATTGAGACGGACTTTCTCGCGGACAAACGTGTCGTTCTCGCGCAGATTCTTTAGCGTGGTCTTCTGAACCGTCGCCATACTGTCGTAGCGATAGTCGCGCGCCATCTGCTCGATCGTGCGCATCTGGCCGATGGCGTCGCGAAGTTTCGCGGTCGGCAATTCATAGCGCCGCAACAGGCCTTCGAGCTTCTGCGCCTTCTCGCGAATGTCGGCCTGACGGCCGGCCAGCCGAATGCCCTGATCCTGCGTTACCGGCGGCGTGGGGCCGATCAGCCCGCGCCCGCCGAAGCCCGCGCGCTTGCCGCCGCCGGTCGCGCCGCCCGTCCCCTCGGTGCTCTTGTCCTGGACAATGCTTTCCTCGAAACCGTCGGGCGTCAGGCGGGTTGGCGTCTTGCGGCCGCCCTTGCCGCTGGCGCTGTTCTCGACAAACTCGCCGTGCGACCGGCCCGTGCGCCCCTCGCCCGCGCGGCCGCTGATCTCGGTGTTGTTGGGCAGCGTGTTGCCGGTCTTCCCGACGGCGCTGAAATTGCTGATCGGGCCGTCCATGGCGTCCCAGCCCGCGTCGCTCATCGAATCGGCCCACGACGAGCTGACGTCCTCGATGTCGGCGGTCATGTCGTCTTCCTGCTCGATCAGGTCGCCCATGAGGTCTTCGAGTTCTTCGGGCAACTGGGCGAGGGGGACGTCGAGCGGGGCGGGCGGTTCCTCCATGTTCCATTTGATGTGGTCGCCAACGTCGGGGAGCCATTCTTCCATGCGATTGCAGAGTTTTTCGGCCAGTTCGGCGCCCAGTTGTTCGAGCGGAACGTTCATTGTGATATTGTTGGGCTGGAGATCGTCGGCGACCTTTTGGATTTCGCTGTAGATTTCGACGACCTCGCTCGTGAGGGCCGTATCGAGAGCCTTGGTTTCGGGAAGGCGGCTGAGGTCGGTCGCGGTTTCCTTGAAATACTTGGCCCAGTCGTCCTCGGTGTTGGCGACGTCTTTGAGCTCGCCGAGTTGCTGATCGGTGAACTTTTCAGCCGGAATCTTGGCCAAATCCTCGGAGACCTTGATCACGCGCTGCTGGACCTCCTGGAACTCTTCGAGCCTGTCATGCAACTTGCGGAGCTTGTCGGCCAGTTTGCTGCCGGTGGTGAGCCGGTGGTCCGCCAGCGTGGTCAAGCCCTCGGTGGTGCGCGCCTCGCCTTTGGCGGCGTCGGCCGTTTTGCCGTCGAGAGCGTCGAACTTGTCGAGTTCCAACTTGGCCACTTTGCTGGGATCCACGATTCGGATGCGGACGGGATCGGAGACCGTCACTCCGGCGGCGGCCGGATTGCCGTCGCGCGCCGTCATCGTCAGCAGCAGATCGTCGCCGATCTTGTAGTTCTTGAGCGAAAGGCGAAAGCCTTCTTCGACGCGGAGGGTGGGAGTCGTGAAGCTCTTCTCTTCAACCGTCGTCCGGTCGGAACCGTCGCCGCGCGCCACGGCGGCCTTGAGCGAAACGAGGCCAAAATCGTCGGAGGCCAGATAGAGCACCGGAACGTCGCGCCCCAAGGGAACCTCGACCGCTTCGCGCGGCGATTGGATCAGGATGTTGGGCCGGAGGTCGGGCACGGCCTTCACCGTGTAGATCGGCGCGGGATCGTTGGAGAACTTCTGTGCGTTGCGGACGACGATGCGATAGGCGTCGTCGCGCTCGACGGGAAACTCGAAGCGGACTCGGCTGGTTTCGCGGCCGCCGTCGGGCGGACGAACCGACGAGTCGAGGCGCGAGGCGATGACCCGCTCGCGGTCGTCGGTCACGCGCGCGTCGGCGACCGGCTGGTTGGTCCACGCCTCGATCGTCACGCGCGTTCCCACGACGGCCCGCACGTGGCCCTGGCTGGATCGAATGGTCTGTTCGGGCAGATGGGTGTAAGCGGGATAGCGTGTCGCGATTGCAAAGCGCGTGACTTCGGGTTTGTCGGCCACGCGCAGCGTGTACCACTGCGAACGAAAGTCGTCGGCCTTCACCTGGTATTTCATCGTCTCCTGGATTTCGTTGATCGAATGGACGAACGCCGCACCGTCGAACACCATGTCGAGCGAAGTCGTCTGATTGGGCTGACGGAAGCAAACCATGGCCTTTTGCGGCGGCAGACCGCTCGGCGTGGCCTTGATGACAACCGAAGCGCCGCGCGCAACCAATTGGTCGCCGGGCGCGACGTCCAGAACAATGCGCGTGACGGGCAACACGCTGGAGGCGGGCCGCAGAAAGCGCGTCGCGGCATTTTGAAAATACGTTGGAAAGAGGAAGCAATAAAGGCCGAAAAGGAGGGCCGCGCCTGTCAACGCGAGCGCCCAGCGCCTGACGGGACGCCACGACACCGCGCGGTCAAGCGGCAGCCGCATGCCTTGCTCGGCGGCTTCGGCCACGAGCATGCCGATCACGCGGGCGACGTCTTCGGAGGTCGGCTCGCGGCCCAACTGAATCGCGTTGATGATCTGATTGTGGAGGTCGGGATAAGCCTTTTCCAGACGACAGGCCACGCGGTCGTCGTGCCAGGGCGCGAACACCTCGCGCGCGCGCCGAACGAAATAGAAAACCACCCCGACGGGAATTGCTGCCCCCAACGCCAGGCGCGCGAACCACGGAAGGTGGATGACGTTGTCGAGCAAAAGAGCGCCCGACAGAGCGGCCACGAGAACGACGCCGGAGCGGGCAATCGCCTCGCTCGCAATCAGCAGCTTGCTCTTGAAACGAACGCGAGAGAGAAGACGGAGCAGGCGGTTGTACTCGGGCGACCGAAGCGTGACAGGGACGGAATTTGCGAGAGCCATCGGCGTCCTCCACCCAAGCTGGTTGGAGGTTGGCAGAAAAGGCGGAAAGAATCCAGAAGAAAGAGACAACGCTCATCCGCAGATTTCGCCGATGCCGCAGATTATTTCTATCTGCGAAATCTGCGCAATCTGCGGATCGTCATTTGAAACAGCGGCGGACGGCGGCGGCAACGGTTGCGCCCCGCAGCGATTCGATGCACGAGGGATGCCGTACGCACTCGGTCCGGTAGCATGGACAGCAATCGAGGTCGCTGACGACCTTCTCCCCTCGCCCGAACAGGTCAACTTCCTGGTGGCAGGTCGGCCCGAAGATCGCCACGACCTGCTTCTTGCGCCCGATCGCGAGGTGCATGGCGAGGCTGTCGGAGCTCACCACGAGGTCGCAGCATTCGATGATGCCAAGAAACTCTTCCATCGTGTTGTGGCAGCCGGAATCGAGAATCCGGTCGCCGACGCGCGCGACGATGGCGCGGTTGAAGTCCACTTCGAGCGGGCCGCCGAGCAAAACGAGCCGCGTGTTCGGGAGCGTTGCGAGGTCGTTGATGAGCTCGACGAAACCATCCACCGTCCAGCGCTTGGTGGCGAAGACCGAGCCGCAGCCGGTGTTGAGACCGATGACGCGGGCGGGCGGAGGGGCAATAGTGCCATTCGCAGGCTGACAGCCTGCGCCACAATTCACAGGCTGACAGCCTGCGCCACTCTTTGCTGCGCCACTGAGGCGTTCGGAAAACCGGCGCGCGAAATCCAGCGACTCCCGGCCCAATTCGAGGATGTACTCCTGTCCTTCGTACGGGAGACCCGCCATCTCGTAGATGATCTCAGGATAGGTTTTGGTGTTGCGGCGGAACTTGAGTTCGTCCGAGAGGCCGAGCCGCAAGGCGTATTCGCTGTCGGCGTCGGCGGCAATAGGTGTGCCCGAGCGGCTCGCGGCAAACCCTTTGCGCGTGTAGGCCGCGACGCCCCGAACGAAGCCCAACGCTCGCGGCTCCTTCTCGAAGTTCAGAAGGAGCGCATAGTGGGCCGCCAAAACCGACGCAAAGCCGTCCACCGTAAACGGATAGAGGCGATGGATCATCGGATTGGTTTTGAGGAGGGGGATGGCGGCCTCGTCGGTCAGCCAGGTGATGCAACTGTCGGGGTGGTGTTTTTGCAGGCCGGGAAGAATGGTCGTGGTGCGAACGACGTCGCCGACCGCCGCCAGCTTGACGATGAGAATCTGGCCGGCCCAGGGAGCATAGTCGGGACAGGCCGTGCAGTCCTCGCGCCGCCCGCAAGGCTTGTAGCCGGTATAGTGTCGGCAGTCGGATTGAACGATCATTCTGCGATCTCACCAGAGCCACATCGTGCCTTTGATTCAAGCGCATTGGCTAAGATTACTTTCGTCGCATTCACCACCCGGAATCAACAGGATTCGCTTGACTTCGAGACGGTCGGACTACTTCATACGCATGCATGTCTTCCTTTCGACCAGGTTGCGCGTGGATTGTGGTGGAGGTACCAAGATGAAGGCCAGAGACAGGATCAGTCGCCGGGGGTTTTTCCAAAAAGCGACGCGGTCGGTTGCGGGAGCAGCCGTCGCTCTATCGGCGCCAACCGTCATCCCCCGGTCGGCGTTGGGCGGACCCGGCGTCGCGGCGGCCAACGACCGCTTGGCGCTGGGCTGGATCGGCGGCGGCGGCCAGGGCAACGGCGACGCGGGCGCGTTGCTGGGAACCGGCCAGGTCGAACTGGTCGCTGTGTGCGACGTGTATCGGCCTCATGCCGAGAAGGCGGCGGCGCGCGGTCGCGAAGGCACCAAGATTTACAGCGACTTTCGCGAGATGCTCGACCGCGACAATATGGACATTGTCCTGATCGCCACGCCCGATCACTGGCATGCCTTGCCGGCCATTGCGGCGTGTCAGGCGGGCAAGGACGTCTATTGCGAAAAACCCTTGTCGCTGACGATCGAAGAAGGCCGCGCCATGGTCGCCGCCGTCCGCCGCGGCAACCGCATCTTCCAGGTCGGCAGCCAGCAGCGGTCGGAGTTCTCGTTCCGGCGCGCGTGCGAGCTGGTCCGAAGCGGCCGCATCGGCAAGCTCCAATCCGTGGACACGCGAATCGGCGGCAATCCCACCTGCGGCTACGACGGCTTCGATCCCATCCCCGAAGGCCTGGACTGGGACATGTATCTGGGCCCCGCGCCGTGGGTTCCCTATAACCGCCATCGCACGTTCGGGGAGTTCCGGCGGTTCTGGGATTATTCGGGCGGCAATATGACCGACTGGGGCGCGCATCACAACGACATCGCGCAGTGGGGTATGGGAACCGAACTCACGGGGCCGGTCGAGATCGAGGGGTCGGGCGTCTTTCCCAAATCCGGCCTGATGGAATGTCCGACGAGTTTCGAGGCGACGTTCAAATACAAGAACGGCGTCGAACTGCGATGTTCGAGCCAGGGCAACGATTGTACCTTTCACGGCACGGGCGGCTGGATCGCGTGCAATCGCGGCAACAAGTTGATTTCCGACCCGCCCGACATCGTCAAGGAACCGCTCGGCCCCAACGACGTTCATCTGTATGAAAGCAACGGCCACCACCGCAATTTCATTGAGTGCGTGCGATCGCGAAAACTGCCGATTTGCGACGTGGAGACCGGCCACCGGTCGGTCAGCGTGTGCCATCTCGGTAACATCGCCATCCGGCTGGGCCGCAAGATTCAATGGGACCCCGACAAGGAGCAGATTGTCGGCGATGAGGAAGCCGCCCGCTGGGTGAGCCGGCCGATGCGTTCGCCCTGGCGCCTCTGAGTGCGGAGCGGACGCAATGGACGGAATGGACGGAATGGACTGAGCGCTTCGTCCGGCATCCTCTCGCCGGCCTCATCGCCGCGTTTTTGCTTGCCAGCCATCGAAGCCGTGGCAACCATTTGATTCCTGTCTCGATTCTGAAGAGAGAAAACGGGCAAAAGGAGAGTGCGTGTGCGAGTTCTGCAAGTCTGTCGCGTTCAAACCTGGGGACTGCGGGCCGACCGGCTGTTCGTCCTGTCACTGGCAGCGGCTGTTTCGCTGACCACGGGCTGCAAGAAAGAAGCCGGAGCGCCAACTCCTGCGGCCACACCCACCCCTGCTCCTGGGGGATCTCTGGGCACAACCCAGACAGCGGCCGCATTACAGCTGTACGCCGAAATGCCCAAGCTCGTGGTCTCCCACGTGCTCGGCAACGCCCGAGTGGCGTTCGCGCTGGTCAAGGAAGCCGACTCGCTCTGGCCGACGCCCGAAGAAAAAGGTCTCGCCTACTATCACTCCACACTTCTGTTGGCGCGCCTGGGCCAAGCGGATCATCTGACGTCCGAGCCAGCCTTCCTCGGCGTCATGCAGGGGATCCTGCTCGGAGAGTATCAGTCGCGGCTGTTCCGGCGCACCGCCGCCGACCGCTCGGTCAGCGAGAAAGAAGTCGAAGACTACTACAAGGCCCGCCGCAACCAGTATGCCGTCAAAGGACAGTTCTGGACTCGACACATATTCCTCAACCTTGTGGACAATCCCGGCAAGGAGCAGGAGAAGCAGGCGCTGGCGGAAAAGGCCCTCGACGAAATCAAGGCGGGACGGCCCTTTCAAGAGGTCGCCAAACAGTATTCGGACGCCGAGATGGAGAAGGGGGACGCGATCGGCCCGCTCCCGTTCGGGGACATCAATCCCGATCTTGAAAAGGCGATTGTGGCCCTGCAACCCGGTCAGAATACCGGCGTCCTGAAGAGCAAGTGGGGGTACAATATCTTCCGCCTCGAGCAGATCGAACGCCCAACCACGAAGACCCTCGAAGTGGCGCACGATTCCATCGTCCAACTGTTGCGGGCACAGAAGCAGCAGGCGGCTTACGAGCAATTCGATACCCAGTTGGAGCAGCAATATCCCGTCACAAAGCGCTATCCGCTCCTGGACGATCCGAAAATCACGAGCGACTCGTTGGTGGTCGAAAGCAGTTTTCTCAACGTCTCAATCGCCGACTATCACAAACGGACTGCCGCGCTTTCGCCCTCCCACCGCGAGAGCCTGAGCGACCCCGAAAACCGGAAGAACCTTCTCGAGAGTTGGGTGGCGGCCAGGCGGCTCGAACACGCCGCCGTGGCCGCCGGCATTGATCGCGATCCCGAGCTCTTGACCATGAAGGACTATATGACCAGCTGGACGCTCTCGATGCTGCTCCTGGATCGTTCAGGCGCCAAGGTGACGTCGCCGAGCGACGAGGCGATCCGCAAATTCTATGACGCCAACCACAACCTCTTCGTCTCCAAACCGGCCGAAGTTCGCGTGCGCGAACTGTCCATTGTTTACCGGATGCCCGAGGGCACGTCGCGGCGCGACTACTATCTCGCACGCAAGAGCGCTCAGGAGCGAATCGAGCAGGTGCAGGCCAAACTCAAGCAGGGGACAGACTTCGCCGCCCTGGTCAAGGAGTACTCGAACTCCGAATCGGCCAAGAAGGACGGCGACCTGGGGTTCATGCCCCCCGAGCGGTGGGGCCCCGAACTGGCCGCGGCGGTCGCGAAGATCAACATCGGCGAATGCACTCCGGTGATCGAGACGCGCGAGGCATTCAACATGTTCCGGCTGGAAGAGCGCAAACCCGAGGAATTCTACCCGCTCGACGGCCCGCGAAGAGAATACATCGCCGAAGCGCTGCGAAGCGAGCGCCAGAAGGCCGTCTCGGCGCGCGTTCGGATGAAGCTGGCGCAGGTCTATCGCAAGGACATGCCCCTGGAGGAGATTCGAAGAATCGCCCAGGAACAAGTGAAGTGAAACGCGAAGTCTCGAGAGCCTTTTGCAGAACTCAAAGTGGCGTGGGCTGTTAGCCCGCGAAGAGTCGCAAATTGGCCACGAATCCTGTACTCTGAGCCCTTTTCACAGGCTAACAGCCTGCGCCACAGGAGTTTTGCAAAAGGCTCTCGAGTTTCAAGTTTTGCGTTTTCAATCTCCAGACGTGCAAGTGAGGCAGCAAAGGCAGAAACTCATGAGATACGAAAAGCACCTTCTGGCGACGATCCTCGTCATCGTCGGTTCTGTGCAGTGGGCGGCGGCCGCGGCCGCCGAAAAACCAGAGCCACCGCCGATCGTACCGGTTCAGCGCGGACTGTTGAGGATCGCCGTGCGTTCCGTGGGAATCGTGGTGCCGGCGTCCGACGTGCCGATTGTAGCCCGGGCGGCCGGCGAGATCACCTCCCTGCCCGTCGAGCTGGGTCAGGTCGTCAAGAAAGGGCAGCGACTGCTCGAAGTAGAACCCGGCGACGCCAAGCTGGCGCTCGACCAGGCCCGGGCCGAATGGCTCGAAGCCCAGGCGCAGCGCCGCATGGCGCAGCTCCGCCTCGCCATGGCCGAGCGCGATCTCGAACGCGCCGAAACGATCGGCCGAGCCGTGGCGACAACCTATACGGTCGAACTCCAGCGCCAGGAGCTGGCGGCGCGCGAAGCGGCAACGTCGCGAACCGTGGCCGCCCTCGAAACCGCCCGCGCCAATCTGGCCAAGACCCGCTTGCTTTCCCCGATGGACGGCGTGATCACCGAGTGCCTGGTCAGGCGCGGCGAGGTCATCGCCCCGGGAGCCGTCGAGGCGGGCACGCGCTTGATGACCGTCAGCGACCTGTCGAGACTTTCCTTGATCACCGAGATTGACGAAAGCCAGATACACGACGTCCAGCCCAATTTGGCCGCCACCGTCATGCTCCCCGCCTTTCCCGAACGCCGTTTTCAGGGAAGAGTCGTTTCCATCTCCCCGCGCGGCCAGAATCGCAACGGCCGAACCGTGTTCCCCCTCCGGATTGACCTCGAGGGCGATCCCGGCGATGCCGGCCGCGTCGGCCTGACGGCCAACGTCGAAATCGTGGCCATCGAAAAGCCCGATGCCCTCCTGCTGGAGAACCGCGCCATCCGGCTGGCGGGGGCGCCGACGGTGGTGGTTCTCGAGAAAGGTCAGATGCGGGAACAAAAGGTCCGCCTGGGGCGCTCCGATGGCGTTCGAGTCGAAATCCTCGAGGGTCTTCGGGAAGGCGACCAGGTCGTTCTTCCGCCGGCCCCTCCGCCGCCAACCCCGACTCCGGCGAAGCGATAGAACCAACGTTTCGATTCACCGCCGTAGGGAGCCGCTTTCGAACAGGGCGCGAATGGCCTCATAGACGCGCTCGGGCGAAATGCGCGACAGCAAGTAGTCGGCGGGCAGACCGTGACATTCCTCCGCGGTCAGGTCGGCATTGCCCCCGCGCAGTGACGCGTGTTTGTGCCGGTCCCACAACGGCCCCCAGCGTTCTGGCGTGCTGTGACCGTAAAGCGAAGCTGTCGGCGTGCCGGTGGCAAAGGCAACGTGTTTGGGACCCGAATCGGCCGTCACCAGGACCGACACCTCTGCCAACACCGCCGCCAGCATGCGCACCGACAGCCGTCCGCACAGGTTGATCGCATCGAGCCGGTTGGCGCGGATGATCTGGCTGGCCTCCTCGATGCACTGATCGTCGCCAACGAAGACCAGATCGAGGTGCTCGACGCGCGCCAGGCGCTTGGCCAACTCCATCCAGTGGCGCAACGGCCACCGCTTGTAAGGCAGAACGGAACCGATGTGGAGGGCAACTGTGTGGCGGCGGGGACGGTCGCCCAGCCGCAGCAGAGTCTGGGCCATGTGTTGCTCGTCGGGACTGACTTTCCAGCGATAGGGCCGCAAGGGAGCGATCGGCCCCCACCATTGGAGCAGCGCGGCGATATTCAGGATTTCCTGACCCTCGACGTCTTTGGGCACTCGGGCGGTTGCCAGATCGTACCACATCTGCCGCGGAAATCCCACGTCGCGGTCGAACGTCAGAATGCCCGCGCGCGTCGTGTGGAAGAAGACTTCGGGGGCAACCTTGTGATAATAAAGAATCGCCGCTGCATCTACTCCCAGACCCGCCAGTTCGTTGCGCATCTTCTCAAACTCATCGGCCGGCGAGGCGGGCGGTGCGTCCGTCTCGCGGGTCGGCGCGCTCTGGCCATCCGAACCGTGCTCGCTCCTCGCCGGGCTGCCCGTGCTGTCGCCATACACAACCCGGCGTTCCCAATACTCAATGTGGCGATGGACCATCTCGCCCATCGGATGCGTCACCAGCACCATGCGCGTGCTTGGGCGGGCCTCGTGGAAGGCGCGACAGGCGGGTTCGAGCAGAACCATATCGCCCAGGAACCCAAAGGCCACAATGGCGAGACACTTTGGCTCGTCGGGCAACGGCTGGCGCGGATGGCGGCGGTTCTCGCGCCGCACCACCCAGGGCCGCAGCGTCCGTTTCATTCGGCTGACGATCACGTGGCGGCCCGCCGGCACGAGCGCGGCGGCCAACGCCCGCAGCTTTTCGCCGCGCGGCAAACCGGCCAACGGCGCCGTGATCAGCGCCCATTGGCGAATTGTCCACAGTCGCTGGAGCGCCCGGTCAGAGCGCGGGAGGAACAGCCGCCGCCACGCCGTCCAGCAGGAGTCGGCCACCTGACGGCAGGCGTCCTCGAGGACTTCGTTGGGCCGCTCGCGCTCCCACAGCGCGCGTCCGTCGGCGCGCGCTCGGTTGGACAGATGGCGCCATTGAAAGCGATCCACGGGAATGTCGTGATAGATGATCATCTCAGGCAGGAACTGCGTGCGGTGGCCGATCCGGCGCAACCGTCTCCACAGCTCCGCATCCTCGCGCCCTCCCCGATAAACCCCCTCGGGTGCGTCAAAGGCGGCTTCGATCTCCTGAAATCGGTGGCGAACCAGGAGCGGCCGGCGCACCGCCATGTTCGAGGTGCTGGGATAGTGAAGGTTGCCCGTCGAACGGCGCAACTGCGGCGGCACGGCCCACCCCACCAGCCATCCCATCGCCGGATGCCACCAAGCCGGGAGCGGAAGCGGGCGCGCGGGCAGCGCCAGACCGCCGACGGCGTCATATTGGGTCGCCGCGCGCGCAAGACATTCCAGCCAGTTGGCCGCCGCCATGCAATCGTCGTCGAGAAACGCCACCCACTCGCCGCGGGACGCCGCCGCGCCCTCGTTTCGCGCTCGAGCGAAACTCCCCCCCTGCACCTCGACCAATTGCAGCCCCTCGAACGGCGACTCGCGCCGCAGCCAGTCGGGCGTGCCGTCGGTCGAACCCGTGTCCACGACGACGACCTCGAAATCGCGGAAGGTCTGCGCGCGAAGGCTTTGCAGGCAGCGTTCGAGCGACCTGATTCGATTGCGGGTCAACACAACGACGCTGGCAAACATTATGGCTCCGAAAGACGCGAACCCTGCGTGTCCACCGAGGCAAGAATGTCGCCGTCGGATACCAGACGCCGGCGCGCCCTTCGCCGGCGGCTTTGCATCACGGCGGCCAATTTCGGAAACGCCCGGATCAACGCCCGCAGCAAATCCACACGCCCCGCCAGAACCTCGCGCCCGATTCGCACGGGCAGCCACAGGCAATGCGAAAACACCCGGCGCGCGTCCGACAGATTGGCCCACAGGAAAAGCAACTGATTCCGCGCGTTCAATTGGCGCAGCCTCACGTCGTCATACAGACGGCGAAACGAGGCCTTGCCCAAATGGAGCGCGGGCGACGACGGCTCATAGAGGTTGCGCCAACCCCGCGCCATGGCCCGCCACGACAGATCGAAATCCTCCCAGTAGCCGGGCGAGAAAAACGTCTCGAGCCCGCCGAGTTCGATGAACCGTTCGCGAACAAACGCGCACGCCCCCGCCTGCAAAAAGAACGTCGCTGCGGCCTCCGGCGGGTCGGACCACACCAACCGCAGGTCGCCGCGCCGCCAAATCGCGTCCATCTTCACGTAGTTTGGCCGGCGATCGTCCCACTCGACCGTCTTGGCCGTGACGCCGAACAGTCGCCCGTCGCCGTTCTCGAAATGCCGCAGCAACGCGCCGCAGAAACTCTCGCGCACCACAATATCGTTATTGAGCAAGATGATATAGCGGCCGCGCGCCGCGGCGATTCCTTTGTTGACCGTGAAGGCGAACCCGCGGTTTTCGCGACCGGCCAGAAGGCGCACTTGCGGAAACTGCCGACGAACGATCTCGACGCTCGCGTCGGTGCTGCCGTCGTCCACGACCACCACCTCGAATGGCCGGCCGACCTGGCGCGCCGACAACAGCGCCGACGACAGGCAGCGCGCCAGGAACGCCTCGCCGTTCCAGTTGGCCACCACCACGCTGAAGTGGATCGGTTCGTTTGAATCGCTTCGATTCTCGCCCATGAAGATGCCCCGGCTGCGCTTCGTGCGGACCATAGGAACGCGCTCCCGCCCTGTCAATCGGCGAAACGACGAAATTCACTTGCTCTCCGTGAACTCTTTCCTGACACGACGAATCGTCGCCCGCATATGGATCAGAAGTTCGTAGTAGCGCCGCCAGGCGCGTCAAAGTGTGGGGCCTGGAAAAAGAACGCGCCTGGCGGCGCTATTACGAACTTGCTCTCAGGGCAGCGTGATGGCTTGACACCGCGTTGCCTTTGAAGGATGAAGGCGGAAGGATAAAGGATGAATTGGAATTATCGGGGTCGGTATTCCTCATTCATCGTTCATCATTCATCGTTCATCGTTGACCTAAGAGCGGCGTCAAGCCACCGCACTCCGAAAGGACCACGCGATGCTCCAACCCCGCCAGACCCTCACAATCCTCGGCATTGACCCCGGTCTGGCCCGCGTGGGGCTTGGCGTCGTTCTCTACGATGGCCAGTCGCACAAGGCGGCCTACGCCGATATGATTTCGACCCCGGCGACGTGGGACCTGGCGCGCCGCCTCAAACGAATTCACGAGACGATCCGAGAGGTGGCCCGACAGTTCAAGCCCAACGCCGCCGCGATCGAAACGCTCTACTTTGCGGCCAACGTCAAGACCGCCATGCAGGTGGCCCAGGCGCGCGGCGTGGCCATTCTCGCCACCGCCGACGAGGGGATCGAGCTGTTCGAATACACGCCGCTTCAAATCAAACAGGCCGTTGCGGGCTACGGACGCGCCGACAAGGGTCAAATGTTGGGCATGGTGCAAATGCTGCTCGGTCTGAAAGAGCCGCCGCGTTCCGACCACACCGCCGACGCTCTGGCCGCCGCATTATGCCACGCGCAACACCAGCGGCTCGCGAAGCTGATCGCGCTCGCCTCGAAAAGAGGATGACGCCGCATCCGTAGTTGCTTGGCTTTTCTTTTTCCCTTGCGAGTGCGGATCAGTGACCGCAGAATTTATATGTTTTGCGACAAAACCGGGAGTGAAGAACCCATGCAAGAATTGATCGAACAGCTCAAAGCCTTCGAAGCGAGGGTCTCCCACGCCCGGCAGTATCTTTGACCTCGACAACCACACCCTGGAAATCCAACGGCTCGAAGAGACCGCCGGGCGTCCCGACTTCTGGAACTCGCCCCAACAGGCCCAGTCGCATCTTCGCAAACTCAAGCAACTGAGGAGCCAGGTCGAGCCCTGGCAATCGCTCGGCGTCCAAGTCGCCGAGACCATTGAGCTGGCCGAACTGGTGAAAGACGATCCCGACGACGGCTCGACGCTCGCCGAGATTCAACGCGCAACGACCGACCTCGAAGAGAAACTCCACCGCCTCGAATTCCAGGCCATGATGTCCGAGGAGTTGGACATCAGCAACGGCTACCTCTACGTTCACCCCGGCGCCGGCGGAACCGAGTCGTGCGACTGGGCCGCGATGCTCCTTCGCATGTACACCCGGTGGGCCGAGACCAAGGGCTACAAAGTCAAGACCGTTGACCTCCAGCCGGGAGAGACCGCCGGCCTCCGCAGCGCCCTGCTCAAAATCGAGGGCGAATGGGCCTATGGCTACCTGAAGGCCGAGAGCGGCATCCATCGGCTCGTGCGCATTTCGCCATTCGATGCCGCCCAACGCCGCCACACCTCATTCGCGTCGGTCTTCGCGTCGCCCGAAGTGGACGAGACCGTCGAGGTCGAGATCAAGGAAGGCGATCTTCTGATTGACACGTTCCGGTCGTCAGGCGCCGGCGGCCAGCACGTCAACAAGACCGACTCGGCCGTTCGAATCACGCACCGCTCAACCGGCATTGTCGTCCAGTGCCAGAACGAGCGCTCGCAGCACCAGAACAAGGAAGTGGCCATGAACGTTCTGCGTTCGCGCCTCTATCAGCTGCAACTCGAAGAGCGGCGGGCGGCGCTCGACAAGATCGGCGGCGAGAAGAAGGACATTGCGTGGGGCCATCAGATTCGCTCTTACGTGTTCGCCCCCTACACGCTCGTCAAGGACCACCGCACCGATGTCGAGACGGGCAACGTCCAGGCGGTCATGGACGGCGCGATTGACCCGTTCATCGAGGCCTATCTTCGCTCGCGCGCCGGACAGGTGAAAGCAGAGTCATAAGCGACGCACTTGCGACCCCTATTTCTTCCCACCTGACGGTGATAGCAAACCACGCAAAGCGGGATCGGCACGGATTTCGTCCGCGGTGGAGGGCGGGGCGAGTTCGATGGCGCGTTCGGCCAGCCGGCGGGCTTCGTCGGTTTGGCCGCCGCGCGCAAGAATCGCGGCTTTCGTCCACAGGGCAGGCACAAAGTCGGGGCGGGCGCGAAGCAGACTGTCCAGTTCACCCAGCGCCTCGTCGTCACGGCCCAAAGCCGCCAGAGCCTCGGCCCGACCGCTGTGGGCCAGCAAGTTCTCGCCCGTGATGGCGATAGCCCGGTCATAGGCTTGCAGCGCGTCCTTCGGACGGCCCATCTTCAGATAGCAGAACCCCGAATTGCCCATCGCGATGCTGAGATGATCGTCGAGACGGGCGGCTCGCTCGAAACAGTCGAGCGCCCGGTTCATTCCCGCCGCGTCCATTTGCCCGCCCTTGAGCGCCACGCGGACGTGGATTTCCCCCAAGTTGTTCCACCCTTCGGCAAAACTCGGATTGAGCTGGAGAAAGCGCTCATACCATCGCAACGCCTCGTCGAGTTGTCCTTTTGCCTTGTAGCAGTTCGCCACATTCCACACGTCCTTGTGTGAAACGGCCGGCGACACGTCGAACCATCGGATATTGGTCAGTGCCGCAAGGCACGCCATCCCAATCACGGCGGTGCCCACTTGCAGCTGGCGGCGTTCGACGGCCCACTGCCAGACCGTGGTGAGCGCGCCCGCCGCAAAGACGATCAGCAACGGTGTCACGGGCAGCCGATAGCGGTCGCAGACAAAGAAAAGGACAACGCTGGCCATGTGGGCCGCTACTCCGAGAAAGAGCCAAAGGTTCTCGACCGACCGCGATCGTGTCAGCGCCAGGAAAATGCCCAACAAGGCCAGCGGTGAAAGCACCCGGAAATTCCAGAGACGATGAATCCAGTCGAGCGCCGGCGTGAACTGGAGAGCGAAGTAGAGGTCTTTGTTGTTGCGAATCTCGTAGCCGTTCCAGAACAGGACTATCTTCTTGAGAAACAGAAGCGCCGTTCGTTGCGGCGCAGCCGCGATCTCCTTCCACGCCTGCCCAAGCCAATAACGTTGGACCGCTTCACCATTCAGCGGACGCCCTTCGTCGGCCTCGGCCTTCCGCCGCGCGAACAGCTCCACCGAGTCCTCATACTCGCCGAACGACTCATAGCGTTCCGGCGTGCTCGCCGTATAGCCGTCGGCGGTGGGACGATTCCCGATGTAGAGATTGATCCCGGCATAAGTCGAAAGCGGGACCCACGAGCCGTCGGCGCGGAGGTTGTGCGTCAGGCACGGCGCCATCCACAGAACAACCAGCCCGACAATGGCCGCGACACGCGCAAACGCCGCCCGCCAACCGCCCCACCGAGAGGGTGAAGCAACCTGCAAAACGATCCAGCACCCGACGAGCAACATTGCGTTGGGCCGCGCGATGACCGCCGCGCCCGCCGTGACTCCAAACAGAATCGTCCATCTCCAACGCGGGTCGCGAAGCGAAATCAGTCCGATCAAGACCAGCGCGGGATAGAAGAAACATTGAAGCGAAATGTCGAGCATCTCGCCCTCGAAAAAGATGATCGGCGGATAGAGCGCCGCGAGCACGCCCGCGACCCAGGCCGTCCGGCGGTCAAAACAGCGTTCCGCTACCTTGAAGATGAGGACCACCGCGACACTGCCGAGCAAGTGCTGTAGCAGTTTCGGCAGGAAGAAATTGGGGCCGACAACGGCGAAAAGTCCGCCAAGCAGATAAGCATAAAGCGGCGCGCGAAAGAACGCATGCGGCCCGATCCACTGGCCGCGACTGATTCGCGCCGCCCATTCGTAGTAGTATTGTTCGTCAAGAAATGGCGCGCCGAAGTAGGGTGTGGAAAGAGATTGAAAAAGAAAGATGGCGCGTACGGCGAAGGCTAGGCCAAAGACCACCAGCGCGGGCGACAGGGTTCGCTTTTCCTCGTTCTCGCGGTGTTCCGTGATTGCCCCTCCACATCCGTGCGTGCTCGTACACGTGCTCGCCTATCGCTGCCCGTATCGCTCGTGATAGCGGTCATACCATTTCCGGACTTCCTCGGGCGGCAACCGCTTCGGCTCTCCCAGGAGCATCGCCAGATGGACGGTTCGCGCTGCGTCTTCGACCATGACCGCCGCCTTGAGCGCGGCGCGCGGCGAATCGCCGAACGCAAAAACGCCGTGCTGGGCGAGCAAGACCGCCGGCGAATTGCCCATTACGGCCATCATGGCCTCGCCGATGTGGTCGCCTTCGTTGTCCACGTAGGGAACGCACGGAATATCGCCGCCGAACTCATCGGCAATCGCCGTCAGGCACACGGGAATCGGCCGTCCCAGCGCGGCGAAGCCGGTCGCGTAGTTCGAATGCGTGTGGATGATCCCGCGAATCTCGGGCCGCCGCCGATAGACGTACAGATGGTGAGGAAGGTCCACCGACGGCTTCCACTGCTTGCCGACCACTTCGCCGTCGAGCGTCACTTCGACCAGATCTTCGGGCCGCAGCTGGTCGTAGTCATAGCCGCTCGGTTTGATCAGCACACGCCCGCTTTCGGGGTCGAAACCGCTGGCGTTGCCGCTGTGCATCGTGACCAGTCCGTAGCGCGGCAGCATGATGTTCGCATAGTGAACCTCGCGGCGCAGTTGCTCCAGATCCATGGTCGGCCCCCAACAGACGACATCCGCTAAAGGCACAGGTTCGCTTCGAGCAGGACGCTACCTGTGCGCCGAAACTCAGGCAAGCCTTTTCATTTCGCGTTGGGAGTCCACACTTCAGAGCCACGATGCAGCCATGAATTATCTGGAATCCCAAGGCCTGCTTCATCCACAATCCAGCGCCCTTTGGAGCAATCGCAGACTCGAAAAGGAGAACTCGTACATGCGCAAAGTGAGCAAAGCCTTCTTCACTGGCCTGGCCGCCATCCTTCCCATCGCCATCACCGTCTATATCCTCTACTGGCTTGGGACCTCAGCCGAACGGGCGCTGGGCAATCTGCTCCCCTCCCGCCTCTACCTTCCGGGCATGGGACTGGTCGCGGGCGTCGGCGTGATTCTCCTGGTTGGACTGGCGCTACAGGCCTGGGTCTTCCGAAAGCTGTTCGCCTACGGCGAGCATTTGCTGAAACGGATCCCGGTCGTCAAGACCGTCTATAGCGCCGCGCGCGACCTGATCGCCTTCTTCTCCACGTCGAAGGACAAGACGATGAACCAGGTCGTCATGGTCACGCTGGGCGAGTCGAGCCTGCGCCTGATCGGCTTCGTCACGCGCGAGGACTTCAGCGCCTATCCCGCGGGCATGGCCGAGCCGGGCACGATCGCCGTCTATTTTCCGATGAGCTACCAGGTGGGAGGGTTCACCGCGATGATGCCGCGCTCGGCCGTAAAGGCCATTGACATGTCGTTCCAGGACGCCATGCGTTTCGCCCTGACTGCCGGCATGTCGTCGGAAGAAAAGGAAGGATGAAAGGCAACGATGAATTCGGAATGATGAACGGTGAACAGGGAGCAAGTGCGAGGAAGCGGGAAATCCAGTTAGGTCTCTGCGATCGGTCGTTTTGCGTGGTTTTTCGATCGCTTTTGGTCCCTACTTGCCTTATTGGGAATGCTTCCTATTTGGGGACCCCGAGAAAAAGCTTGCTTCTCGCCTCCCCACAGCCTACTTATTCCATCGTGCCGTGCGTTTGTTGTCCTATGCGATTTTTGACGAGACACATGGCGGTCACGAACGGGCAACTTCGACGCGGCGAAACCCAACCTCCGGGTCGCAAAGTCCAAGTGGAAGCGCTCATGATGAAACGTACTCTCGCCGCGTGGCTGCTGACGGTTCTTCTCTGCCTCACTCAAGGTTGCGCGTATCTTCAGAACCGCGTCAATGACGCCGTGGAAGTTATTGACATCGGAGTGACGGTCTCCGACTCGCCGTGTCTGTCCGGTTTTGTGATTTTTCCGCCGATCCACCTCACATTGGTGGGAATTGGCATGGTGGATGGATGGTTTACCGGCCTGGGCGGCGGACGGTTGCAGGCTTTCTGTCCGTACTACCAGAACAGCATCGGTCTGGGGGTATGGGGGGAAGAGACCGTATCGTTCGGCAAATCGGCCAAGGACCTGCCGCTGAACAACGAAGAGGAGTTGCGCAAGCAGGCCACGTTCTATCGGTCGGGACTGTTCGGACTGATGCAGGGTCCGCTGCCGACCGAGGACTACTGGATTTCTTGTCCTCACTATGTCCACATCGGTTTCGTTGGCGCCGTGTTTTCGCCCCGTTATTCTGAAATAGCCGATTTCTTCCTGGGCTGGCTCCTGATAGACATCAATGGCGACGATGTGGCGGGCGAGACGCCGGCCGTTGCTCCCCCCAGTTCGGGCGCCAAGGCAGTCCCGGCAAGTGTTGCGCTCCAGCCAGCCCGGCCCTCGGCAGTTGGAGGGCCGAAGTCCACTCGGCCGCAGCCGTGACGGACATTTCCGGACGTTCGAACAGAGCCGTGGGAAGCAGGGAATTGACAGGGCGACTTGAGCAGGGACAGGAACATCTGCCAATGACAGGTTGGGGATACCGAATAGAACTCAATAGAGGGGGTTTATGGGCATGTCCACTAGATCAATCAAGAAAGTGATTGGCCGGATTTCGCTCCTCGCTTGCATTGCGTTGCTGACAAATGGCTGTGCTTACTTGAAGAACCGGGGGAACGACGCGCTGGACCTTTTCGACCTTGGCGTGACGGTCAACGACCGTTGGATGCCGGGGTTTGGCGCTTATACCGACCCGTTCCTGGTTTTCCCCATCGGATTGTCGTACGTTGACAGTCGGTTCTATGGGTTGTCGCTCCGCCAAATCAGCGGCTTTGACTACACCAATCACTCGTGGGGGCTTGTCGCGCTGGGACGGGAGCGACGGGGGCTTGGGCCGTTCGATCCGACCAGTCCCTACCAGGCGCGGAAAGACCAGCGGCAACTCACCGAACGTCCCGCGTATGACGCAGGCGCGGTCGGCCTGATCGCTGGCAAGGAGCCACCGCCCCCCATGACCGCGGCGGTCTGGAAACGCGGTCTGCACCTGGGGTGGGTGGGAATTGAATACACCTGCCGGTTCACGGAGATGTACGATTTCCTGGTAGGCTGGGGAACCTTGGACCCGATGGGCGACGACAAGTTTTGAGTGGTCTGGCGGGGTGGACCGTCGAAATGGAAACGCTTTCGGAGAAGGAAGGAAAGCGGATGTGCGACGCCGCCGGCGCGAAGGTGATCAACCGCGGCTATTGCGGGAAATGCAGCCGGGTTGTGCCGGTCGAGCGCGTCCAGCGCGGCAACAATCTCTATCTCGTCCGCGAGTGCCCGAAGTGCGGTCGCGGCGAGACGCTGATTTCCCGGGACGCGCAACGGTACTTCCAGAAACGGGATCTGTGCGGCTACGCAGGCGAGGCGCGCGCGACGTGCTCGCTGAATTGCATGCAGTGCCGACACGGCGTGGCGCCGACGCTCGTCGTCATTGACGTCACCAATCGTTGCAACATGAACTGCCCCATCTGCCTGGCCAACATTCCCGCCATGGGGTTTGAGTTCCATCCGCCGATCGAGTACTTCGATAAGATCTTCCGGTACCTCGCAGCGATCACGCCTCGCCCGCGGATTCAGCTGTTCGGCGGGGAGCCGACCTGTCGCGACGATTTGATTGATATTCTCGTGATGGCCAAGCGATACGGGTTGCAGGCCCGCGTGGTGACCAATGGCCTTCGTCTGGCCAATGAGGACTACTGCAAGAGGATGCTAGCCACGGGGCCGCAGCTGCTGTTCGGCCTCGATGGTTTGAATCCCGAAGTGCAGAAAAGACTCCGGAAGAACCCGGGAAGCCTGGAGAAGAAACTCCAGGCGATCGAGAACATCGAGAAGCACACCAAGTCGAAAATCACCCTGATGGTTACGACCGGCGTGGGGGTCAGCGAGTATCTCATGGACGACCTGATGAGATTCTGCCATGAGAAGCGCAAACTGATCACCCTGGTCATGCTGATCCCGCTTCAAGCCGCCGCCGGGCCGGAACAGGTGGACATCGAGACGAGCACCATGGAAGACGTCGAGAACATGATGGGGAAGTGCTTCCCGGGCCTCGAGTTCGTCCCGATGGGCTCGTTGCGGCTGCTGAAGAACCTCCAGACGCTGTACAATTTGAAGATCACGATGGGCGGGGCGCACCCCAACTGCGAGAGCCTGGCGCTGATGGTGGCCGACGAGAACGCCTATCGTCCCGTTGCGGACTATCTCAAGATGCCCTTCACGGCGTTTATCCGCGATCTGATTGCATGGGACAAGGCGATCGGGCCGAAGTTGGAGCGCGGAATCCTGGGGCGGCTTTTTGGCCTCAACGGAAAGAAGTTCCACATGGGGCTGTCGTTGTTCCGTTGGAGCCTCCGCCACGTCAGGATCGGCAAAGTCATCGGTCCCCATCCCGTCCGGAATCTGCTGCGCACGTTGTGGGGCAAGATCAGGACGGGCAAGTCATTCAGCAAACTGTGGCGACAGAACGTTGGGGGGCGCAATATCCTCCAGATTGCGGTGTTGCCTTACGAGGAGCCCGGCTGTCTGGAAAGCGCCCGGTTGGTGGATTGCCCGGTGGCGTTCGCCTGCGAGCAGCCGGAGACGGGAGACGTGATGCTGGTTCCTTTCTGCTCCTATTTCGTCTTCAAGAACGACATCCTGCGCAAATCCGTTGAGCGATGGAGCAAGGCGGCCACGGTCACCGAGAAAGAAGCGCCGGGCATCGCCGGTGTGGATCAGGGCGGAACGCCACTGGTGGCCGCTGTGGGCGCTGAATGCCTCGCAACGGATCAGGGCGCGTGAGGGCGGCTCCTGTGGGCAGCGGTACGATTGTTACGCCGGCGAAAGGGAGCAGAATGCCGGAAGTCAGCAGGGA
>Ga0315274_10004053_pt1 | contig 21653 bp, 13 predicted proteins | sample YL17G02_20_MG_FD_203700 | JGI IMG/M metagenome (GOLD analysis project Ga0315274, IMG submission 203700) | Sediment microbial communities from Yellowstone Lake, YNP, Wyoming, USA - YL17G02_20 | ecosystem: Environmental > Aquatic > Freshwater > Lake > Sediment | place: USA: Wyoming | collected...
CCCCCGCCGTTTATCTCTTTTTCTCGCGCTCTCTCACTGGGAAGGGGAGATGAGGGGTAAAAAGAAAGAAAACTGCTGCTGCTGCTGCTGCTGCGAATCGGAGTGGGGAGGGGCGAAAAATGGTGCGGAAAAAAAAGAAAAAAACCGGGGGGAAAGTCTGAGCTGAAAAGAAAACAGACTGAAGTAAAATCAGACAATAGAAATCGCCAAGAGGAAAACAAGAACAGGCCGAACGGTGGAGAAAATGGGGACAAAACACGCAGAAAGAAGGGAAGGACACGGGAAGAAAAGGGCGGTTGGGGGGAGGGCTCGAAACTGATAGTCGAGTGGATCGCCGCCGCCGCCGTCGTCGAAATCGACGGCGTTGTCTCGCGCCCGGAAGCGCAAAGAAGAGCAGGATCGCGGCGGGGGCGGGGAACAAAAAAAAGGCCTCCTCCCTCTTCCTCCCCCATTTCCTCAGACGCAGTACAGGCTCTTCTCGATCACGGGCGGGATCGGCTTAATCTCGGTGCCGAGCTCCTGCTCGATCCTGTAGAGGTTGAACCGGTCGTCGTACGTGATCAGGTTGATGGCGAGGCCCAGGTGGCCGAAGCGGCCCGAGCGGCCCACGCGGTGCAGGTACGTCTCCGAGGACTTGGGGAAGTCGAAGTTGATGACGACGTTGACCGCCTGGATGTCGATCCCGCGCGTGAACAGGTCCGAGGACACGAGGTTGCGGCACGAGCCGTTGCGGAAGTCGTGGAAGACGCGGTTGCGGTGGCTCTGCAGCATGCGCGCGTGGATGTAGAAGCACGAGTAGCCGAGCTCGGTGATCTTCTTCGCCAGGAGCTCGACGCGGTTGACGCTGTTGCAGAAGATGATCGACTGGTTGATCTGCAGCTTGGTGAAGAGCGTGTTGAGGCAGTGGACCTGTCGAGGGTTGTTGGCGGGGGAGGGAGGTTCTCGAGGAAAGAGAAGAGAGAAAGAACGTGAGACTCGAGAGAGGTCGGGGATGTCGGGAGGGGGGGGGGGTGAAGAAGAAAGAGCAGAGAAAACAAAAGAGACAAAAAGAACGCTTCTTCGCTCGCTCGCTCGAAGGAAATATTAGAAAGCTCCTTCGCACCGCTGTCGCTCCGCTCGAAAGAAAAAGACAGGAGAAACTTCTTCGCTCCGCTTTCGCTCCGCTCGAAGGAAGCGAGCGAACAGAAAAGGCGTCTTCGCCCTCCCGTACCTTCTGCTTCTCCTCCACAAACGCGTAGTACTGCGTCACGCCCTTGAGCGTCAGCTCGTCCATCAGGTTGATGATGTACGGCTTGCGCAGAAACTTGTCCTTGAACTGCTTCACGGTCACGGGGAAGGTCGCCGAGTAGAGCAGGATCTGGCGCTCGGGGCTCACGTGGCCGATGAGCTGCTCGATCACGGGCTGGAACTCGGGCGAGAGCAGCTTGTCGGCCTCGTCCATCACGAGCATGCGCGCGGAGGACAGCTTGGCGACGCCCTTGGCCGCCAGATCCAGCAGCCTGCCGGGCGTCGCCACGACGCAGTGGACCGGCTGGTGCAGCCGCACGATGTCGTCGCGCAGCGAGGTGCCGCCCGTCGTGACCATCACCTCGGCGCCGAGGTGCTTCCCGAGCTCGCGCGCGACCTGCGAGGTCTGCAGCGCCAGCTCGCGCGTCGGGACCAGGATCACGGCCTGGATCTCGTTGCGGCTCGTGTCGAGGCGCTCGAGGACCGGGATGCAGAAGGCCGCGGTCTTGCCCGTGCCGTTCTTGGCGCGCGCGAGGATGTCGCGGCCCGTCAGCGCGATCGGGATCGACTCCTCCTGGATCGGCGAGGGCCGCTCGAACCCCTTCTCGTAGATGCCCATGAGGAGCTCGCGCTTGAGGAAGTAGTCCTCGAACTCGTTGCCCTTGGTGCGGGTGACGTCCTGTTTTTTTTTCGGTTTTTCGGTTTTTTTGGAAGGAGAAGAAAAGAGAAGAGGAGGGAAAGAGAGAGAGAGAGAGACAGCGAGAGAGAGAGAGAGACAGAGCGAGAGAGAGAGAGAGAGAGAGAGAGAGAGAGAGAGAGAGAGAGAGAGAGGTGAGAGGAGGTTCTTTCGAGGTCGAGGTTCTCGAGGAGGCTCGACGGCGGCGAGATCGGAAGTTTCTTCTTCCCTCCGTGATCATCGCCCTCCTCTTCTCAGTTGCTCGCTCCGTTTGCCCGCCTCGCCCTCCTCGTTCCTCTCTGTTCCTCGTTCGGACGGACACAGGCGACCAAGCCACGTCCGTTGGCGCAGAGAGAGAGAAGAAAAAAAGAGGGCGGGGCGGCCATCAGAGGAGGAAAGCGCTTGCTCTCAAGCCCTTCATCGCGTCTCTGGAGAGAAACAAAAAAAAAGGCGGCGACTCGGGGAGAGAGGAAACGGAGCAAGGCAAAAAAAAAAAAAGCGCTCTCTCATTCGCCGCGCTCGACGCTGTTTCTTCCTTCCTCTCCGCTCGCTGCGCGCCGCGTTCCGACGTGATCCGCACGCCTTCGTCGAGAAAGAACAGGATGGAGAGCGGGGAGCCGTCTCCCTGCGAGCCCTTTTTTCGGCATCACTGTCTCTCCGGTCGGCATGATGCCTTGTTTCTTCCTTCTTCAAGACTTGAGTCTTCGTTCTCACCTCGGTCCTGATGCGCGTGTCCTTGGCCGGCAGCTGCAACTGCGCCTTCCAGGCATCTCCGCTGGACGCAGCAGCCGCGTCGGTGGAAGCCATCCTTTTGAGTATGAGTAGAGGAACGAGGGCTTCTCTTTGGGTGTTGTCTTGGTCGACAGCGCGCAGGAAAGTTGCGCCGGCGAGAGTGTTTTTTTTTGGTCGGTTCAGGGGGCGGGAGGCGTAGCGAGGCCTGGCGCGCGCTGAAGCGAAGAGTGCAGTGAGAAGAGTGTGTGTGTACAAGTGAAGGAGGGGCGGCTCTCTCGTGGCGAGGAGAGGGCGGCGAGTGCTGGAAGCGCTGAGGGAAAGAATGAGTTGTGACTTCGGACTCAGGCTATGTGCCATTCGAGCTCCAAAACTCGCCACTTATCACTTCACTGTAGATTTCTTTCGGCTCCCTCTCTCCCCCACTTCACCTCCGAGATGCAGCTCTCCTCTTCGGCCCTGGCCCTGCGCCGCGCGTCGGGCGCCGCGGCCTCGGCCGCGAGGGCCTCGTCTTCGGCGCCGCAGCAGCAGCAGCTGCAGCAGCGGCGAGCGACGATGCCGTGGAGAGCGCCGAGTGTCGCCGCTGCCGTCTCGACTCGATCTTCTCCGTCGACTCTCCGCGGCAAGCACTTCCCGTCTCGCATCCTCGTCGCCTCCGCTACGGAAGGAGACAGTACCGAAGACGCCGAAGGTATAGAGAGAGAGAGAGAGAGAGAGAGAGAGAGAGAGAGAGACAAGTGTTGCAAAAAGAGCAGAGAGAAAGAGAAGACAAGAGAGAACGCCGTCAGCCATTGGCCAGCGGGTCGAGAGAAAGAAAGAAGGGGAAAACTCCTCGACCTCCTTTCTCCTCGCCCCTCGCCCCTCGCCCTCCGCCTCCGAAGGCGCCGCCGCCACTCGAAAACTGGTCAGTAGTTTAGCACGCATTCACAGCACACTCTTTGAAACCGAAACTCCAAAGCAACAGCAGGACTGACCCTCGCGACCTCCCTCGCGCCCGTCGCCGAGAGCGACTCCGAGGAGGACAGCGACGACGACGGCCCTTCTGCAGTGCAGCGTTTTCTCTACCCGGAGCAGAAGGAGCTCCCCGACGACTTCGCGATGCCGATCTGGGACCACCTCGACGAGCTCCGCGAGCGCGTGCTCCTGGCGGCGCTCGCGGCCGCCTTCGCCGTCGCCGGCTGCTTCGCCTTCTCGAAGGACCTCGTCGTCTTCCTCGAGGCGCCGGTCGCCGACCAGGGCGTGCGGTTCCTGCAGCTCTCGCCGGGCGAGTTCTTCTTCACGACGCTCAAGGTGGCGGGGTACGCCGGGCTGCTGCTGGCCACGCCCACGGTGCTCTACGAGGTGGTGGCGTACGTCGTCCCCGGCCTGACGCGCTCCGAGAGGAAGCTGCTGGCGCCGATCGTCTTTGGCAGCGGGCTGCTCTTCTATGCGGGGCTGGTGTTCAGCTACGAGGTCCTGGCCCCGGCGGCCCTGACGTTCTTCGTCTCGTACGCCGACGGCGCGGTCGAGTCGCTGTGGTCGATCGACCAGTACTTCGAGTTCGTGCTGGTGCTGATGCTGTCGACGGGTGAGTCGGTTTTTTCTTTTTTCAACTTTTTTCAACTCTTTTTTTTGAAATCCTCTCTCTTTTTTTTTCCCCTTCGGGCGTCGCGGGAAAAACTTCGACGACTCACAAAAAACCCTTTTCTTTCTTTGTTTCTCCCCAACCCCAAACCCCCCTCCCCGATCCACGAAACCCGAAACCCCAAAACAGGCCTCGCCTTCCAGGTCCCGGTCATCCAGCTCCTGCTGGGCCAGGCGGGCCTCGTGACCTCGAGGGCGATGCTCTCGCAGTGGCGCTGGGTCGTCGTCGGCGCGACGGTGGCCGCGGCCGTGCTCACGCCCTCGACGGACCCGTTCACGCAGACGCTGCTGGCGGTCCCGCTGGTGGGGCTGTACATGGGCGGGGCCTTGGGGGTCAAGGCGATCGAGGCGGGGAGGGAGAAGGAGGGGGCTGCTCTGAGTTGATTATGGGGAACATTTTTTGGGGGGTGTTTTTTTTTAATTGTTTTCGGTTCCGTTTTTTTTTGTAGACCTTTTCCTTTTTCGATTATTACACAAGCATTTTTACCCGCATCCCCCGCCGCAGCAGCCTCCTCCGGCGGGGGGGTTGACACCCCCCCGCAGCGAGGACATCCCGCCGACGCGCGGGCGGGAGCCGGGGCCGCCCCCTCCCCCTCCGCTTCCGCCGCCGCCGGCTCCGCCGCCGAGGCCGAGCCCTCCGCTCCCTCCGCCGCTCCCGCCTCCGCCTCCCTTTTTCCTGTAGTCCGCCGCGGCGTCGGGGTAGAAGATCGTCTTGAAAAAGCCCGTGAGGGCGCTGATGACCGCGAGGAGGAAGGCGAGGACGGAGGCGTGCCAGGGCGGCTTCTGGACGACGGCGCCTGTTGTTTTTTAGGAGAAGGTTGCGGAAGTTTCAATCGATGGCGTTGGGGGAAAAAACACACGCGTTGCGTGTTCAGTCTTTCTCTCTCTCTCTCTCCTCGCTCGCCGCTCACGGGACGTACCTCCCCTGATGTAGGCCATCGTCGAGGGAAGAGAGCGCAAAAAAAAGAGCCCCGACTTCTTCCCGGAATGGACTCTGAAACTCGGTGCTGTCGAAAGAAAGCTTGTGAAGAAAACTCTTCACTTTTTTTTCCTTCAACGTTTCAAAAAAAAACGAAACGTCAATCGAACGACTGGCGGCTAGTAAAAAAACGGCATGGGCCGCGCCACCAAGGACAAGCGGGACCTCTACTACCGCCGCGCCAAGGAAGAGGGCTGGCGCGCCCGCTCGGCCTACAAGCTTATCCAGATCGACGAGACCTTTGGCATCTTCGAAGGTACGAGAGAGTTTTTTTTTTGGGGGGGGGGCGTCTTCCTTTTTTCTTTCTCTCTTGTCTCCTCGACCTCGACCTTCTCACCTCGAAGATGGAAACAAAAAAAAACGTTTTTAGGAGTCCGCAACGCCGTTGACCTCTGCGCCGCCCCAGGCTCCTGGTCCCAGGTCCTCTCCCGTAGGCTTTACTTGCCGGCTTTGGCCGCTCGGGAGGCAGCGAGGGCGGAGATAAGGGGGGAGAGCAAGAGAGAAGGAAACGACAAAGACGACAACCACGGTGAAGACGGCGACGACGGCGAGGAAGCCCTCCTCCCCGCCCTGCCCCGCATCGTCGCGGTCGACCTCCAGCCGATGGCGCCCGTCGAGGGCGTCTTCCAGATCCAGGGGGACATCACGAGCGCCGCGACGGCGGCCGCGGTGATCTCCGCGATGAGCCGGGGAGCGGGAGCGGGAGGAGGAGGAGGAGGAGGAGGAGGAGGAGGACAAGGGAACGGGGAAAGCGGCGACAGCGGCGAGGGCCACGACGGCGGCGGCGAGCCCCGGCCGAAGCCCCCCTCTCACTCGCCCTCGCCGCGGGCCCAGCTCGTCGTCTGCGACGGCGCCCCGGACGTCACCGGCCTCCACGATATGGACGAATTCATGCAGTCCCAGCTCGTCGTCGCGGCGCTGACGGTGAGCGCCGAGCTGCTCGAGGAGGGCGGCACGCTCGTCGCCAAGGTCTTCCGGGGCAGGGAGGCGCCGGCGCTACTGGCGCAGCTCGAGCCGTTCTTCCGCGGCGAGCCCCTCGCGTCCCGCTCGGCCTCCGCCGCCCCCTCGCCCTCGCGCTCCTCCTCCTCCTCCCCTTCCTACGGCGGGGGGGTCTTCCTGGCCAAGCCCAGGGCGTCGCGCAACGCTTCCGTTGAGGCCTTCGTCGTCTGCAGGGGGTACAGGGCCCCCGAGGGTCTGGTGCCGAGGCTGCTGGGAGGGGAGGGGCTGTGGCCCGCGCTCGCCGGCGCGGCGGGGGTCGGGGCCTCGCTCCTCCCCTCGTCCCGCGACGCTTCCTCCCCGGCCGCGAAGCTCGTCCCCTTCGTGGCCTGCGGCGACCTGCGGGGCTGGGACGCGGACAGGTCCTACGACCTGCCCGCGGCGCCGGCGGGGGCGGGGAGGAGGAGGAGGGGGAGCGGCGGGAGGAAGAAGGGGAAGGAGGAGGACGGCGACGGCGGCGGCGAGGACGAGGAAGGCGAGGAGGGCGAGGAAGCAGAAGCCTTCTACGTCCCTCTGCCTCCCACGGCTCTGCCGACGGCCCCGGCCTACGCCGGTGCCCTGGCCCTGTCCGGGAGGCCCGCGGCCGGGATGAAGGGCGCCGGGGCTTGAGGAAGAGAAGAGGGGGGTCCTGTAAAAACAAAATGAAGAATGAAAAACGAAAAATCACTCCTCATCGGAATCTCTGTTGCTTTCTTTCCTCCTTCCATCGAAAAAAAATGACCACGGACAGGCCCTTCCGTGTCAACACCAAGAAGGCCCGCTCCGCGGCCGCCAAGGCCGAGTGCGCCGAGGAGCTCGGGGCGCTGTTCTCGTGCATGATGGTGAGAGGAAGGGAGAGAGAGAAGAAGGAGGAAGAGATTAGCATGCTTCTTCTTCTTCGGCCGTCAAACATTCTCGATCTCTGTTCGCTCACCGTCCTCTTTCCCCTTTTCCTCTTCTCTTCTTCACCCACTCTCTCTGAATTCGCATCTCGCAGGGCAACAAGTATGACGTTGATGTTGCGTGCGCGGGCCACAGGAGGGCGCTGGACGCGTGCGTCGCGGCGGCGGTGAGTTTGTTTTTGATGTCGATATTCTCGCTCTGGCCTTTTTTTTTTCTTTTTTTTTTCTCGACTTCGCGACCTCGACCTCTTCGCTTTTCTCACCTCTTCTTCCTCGACGCCACTCAACTCAACCCCCCCTCTCTCCTTTGATAGTCCGCCCGCGTCCGGTCGAGGAACACCATCAACTACCACCTGCAGCGGCTCTCGAGGGCTCTGAAGCGGTGATATCCCTTTGAAGAGAGAAAGAGAGAGACAAGAAAACAGAACCTCGAGAGAGAGAGAGAAGGAGACTTTCGGGTTTCTCGCGTCCTCTCTTTCTTCTCTCTCTCTGTTGCCTCCTTCTCCCGTTTTTTTCGTTCCCAGCACTTGCCCCCTGCTTCCTCCTCGCTTTGTGCAGTTCTATGCACCAACACTCGATGTAAATTAGAGAGAGAGAAAAAACGAAATCCAAAAATCGCTTCTTATTCTCAAGAAGCCCTGGTCTCTCTCGAGTTTTTTTTTCCTCTTCAGTTTTTCTCATCCGTTCAGGGTGATTCTTTTTCGTTTCTTCCTTCAACAAAGAGAAAGAAGAATTCGTTTTCTTATTGTTCTTCTTCTCCTCCGTCCGAAGAACCTTCTCGAATATGGCCGCAGACGTCGGCATGGACTGGGACGCCCTGCTTCAGCAGAGCGAAGAACTGGCCGCAGGGGTGAGAGTAGGAGAGGGAGAAGAGAGAGTAAAGAGATGAAACGAACGAATGCCCTCCATCGATCGACAAGAGCAAGAACCAATCAATCACTCGCCCTGCGCCTCCTCGCTGCGTGCGAGCAGCTCCTCTCTCTCTCTCTTTCTCTACACACACGTGTGCTCACGACCACGTTCTCTCCCATCGCGTCACAAAAAACGATCACGATTCTCTCAACAGGACTCCGCCGCGGCTGCCGCCTTCCCCCGCGTCGAGCGGGACCTGCTGCAGGTAGAGGCCTACGCGTCGGCGCTCCGCCAGAGGCTCGCGCGCGCCGACGGCGGGCGCGGGGACGCCGCCGCGGCGGCGAGGCTGCTCGCGCACGAGGGCGTGAACACGCGCAAGTGAGTAGAGAGAGAGAGAGGAGGAGAGGAGAGAGACAGAAGAGAGAGAAAGCGACCGAGCGAGAAGAATCGGCAAAAAACTCAATCCTTCGACCCTCAACGAGACCCCCCAAAAAAACGACCAGGCTCACCCGCGCCCTCCAGCACTTCGAGCTCCGTCCCTCGCACGAGGACGCCGCGGCCCTCGCCTCCGAGGCCTCGACCGTCGAGGAGTTTGTCTCGAGGGCCCACGAGGCCGCCGTCGTCGCCGCCATCGCCCAGGCGCAGCAGGACGCCGCCGCCGACGCCGACGCCTTCCTGGACGCCGCCGAGGAGCGCGGATGGGGCGCCGCGAAGGGGGCCCTGTTCGGCCTGGCGGCGTCCGTCGCCGCCGCCGGCGCTGCCGGGGCCGACGGCGACGGGGCCGTCGGGGCCGCGCTGGCGCTCCCGGCGGCCTCGCCCCCGCCCCCGGGCCTCGCCCCCGGCGGCGGCGGCGCGGGCGCTCAACCCCTCCTCCCGGCGCGGACCCGGCTCTACAGCCGCGTCGTCGCCGAGATGAACGAAGCGGCGGCCGCAGGGAAGGGCTTCGACGCCGTGGGGTCCTTTGGAAGGGCCGCGGCGGAGGCCGCGGCGAGCAGCTCTGCAAACGGGGCAGTGGGAGGGGCCGCCTCTCCAGCCCCTCCGCCGCCGCCGCCGCCGGGGCTGCGAATGATGTGGGACATCCTCTCCAGACAGGCCTCGGCGCTGGCGTCCCCGGCCGCTCGCGCCCTCGGCGAGGCCGCCGCGAGGAAGGCGGAGGGCGAAGGGGGCGCTCCCGCCGCCGCCTCGGCCGCCGCCGAGGCCGCCGCCGCGCTCGTCCTCGGCGGGCGCCGCTACCTCTCCGAGTGCTTCGTCTCTCACGTCGAGGCCACGGTCCGCAGGAACCGCGCCGCCGCTGCCCTGGGCGGGAGCCCGAGCAGGGAGGCCCTGCTGCGGGCGTACCTGAGGGTTAAGGAGGGGCGCGGTGGAGGCGGAGGAGGGAACGACGCGGGAGCTCTCCAGCAGCTCGCGCTCGACTTTGACTCGCCCGGCGGCGCCGACACGAGGTGGCAGCGCCTCTACTTCTCGCTGCGGGCCGGGTTCGCCGAGGAGGCCAGGGCGGCGGCGGTCGCCCTCGCCGGGCCCGACGCGCCGGCCTCGGTCGCGGAAGCGGGCTTGCTGGAGGGAGCGGCGGGAGCGGGGGGAGCGAGGCCGCTCTCGGGGCTTGACGCGCTCCCCTGCGCCGTCGAGGCGTGGCTCTGCGGCGGAGGAGAAGACTCTTCCACTTCTTCTTCTCTTTCTTCCTCGCCCGCAGTCCCCGCCGCGGCTGCTTCCGCGCTCGCCGCAGAGTCCGAGAGGACCCTGCGGGCCGCCGGCGTCGGCATCGGAGGGGGAGGCGTTTCCGCCGCCGCCACCGGCTCGTCGAGCCCGTGGCTGTCGCCGGCCTTCCGCGCGCGCGCCGGCGTGCTCGCCCTGCTCTCGAGCGACGCGCGCTGCGCCGCGGCCGTCGCGAGGGATGGGGCGGCGCTGTTCCCCACGATCGAGGACTTCCTATGGTTCCACGGAGGGCTCGTCAGGGTCGACGCCTCGCTGGCCGCGGCCGTCGCGGCGGTTCCAGAGAAAGCAGGAGCAACCGAGGGCGCGGCCGCGGCGGCCGCCGCCGCGGCCGCGGCCGAGTCCTCCGTCGCCGACGCCTATTCCTTGCCGACGCTCCAGTCGCACATCTCGCGCTTCGGCGCCGCACACTTCTCGGCCGGAGGGCGCGACCCGTTCCTCTACGCGGCCGTGCTGCTGCTGTCGGCGCAGCCCAGGGCCGCGGTGGCCTTTTTGGCGAGGGATCCTTTGGCCCGAGGAGGGAGCGGCAGTGGGTCCTCTTCTGCCGCCGGAGGGGGGAGGTGCGACGCCCCTCACTTGGCCGCGGCGCTCGCAGCCTCGCGGCTGCTCGAGGGTGGCGGTCCCGGGGACGCCGGGGCTTCCGCGGGAGCCGCTGCGAGCCCGGCGCCTCTGCTGAGGGCTTGGGGGAGGAGTCTGGCTTCGGTGCGTTTTTTTTTGGTTTTTTCGTTTTCGGGTTTTTTTCTCTAACCACACGGAAAAAAAAACTCACATGTTTTCTATCTCTCATTTCTCTCTCTCTCCCCTCCTTTTGCAAACCTTGCAAAAAAAAAAACAGGTCGACCCCTCCGCTGCCCTCGAGTACTACGTTGCCGCGGCGGCGGCCGGCGGCGGCTCCCTGGCCCTCCGCGCCGCCCTCCTCCGCGAGCTGCTGCTGGCCTCCTCCGGTCCCGGCGGCGCCGGAGGAGGCGGCGGAGGCGCCTTTGGCCGCCTCCTCGGTGGCGGCGGCGTCGGCGCCGCCGCCAGGGCCGACGGCGGGCCGCTGGCCCGCTTCGCCGGGCCCGGGGGGGGCCCCGCCGAGCGCGCCGCGCTGCTCGCGGCGGTCGGCGCGGGATGCGAGGCGGCGGGCGAGGTCGACTGGGCCGCGGAGCTCTACGCCGCTTCGGGGAGCCCCGGGGACGCTCTGAGGCTGCTGTGCGGCGCGCTGGGGGACGCGCTCGGCGCTCCCGGCGGGGGAGCGGGGGGAAGGGACGGGGACCTTCTGGAGCGGATACTGATCCGAGGCAACGACGCCGCCGCGGCGCTCGCCGCCGCGCCCGACGCCTCCGCCGCCTTCCCCGACGGCGCCTCTTCTTCGCCGTTCGCCGTCCTCGACCTGTGGCGCCAGCTTCTCGCGGCCCGCGACCTCCTCGCCGCGGCCTCGCGAGGGGACGCCGTCGCGGCCCTGCGGGCCCTCGACTCGCTGCCGTGCGTCCCACAGGACGCGCACCGCGTGCAGCGCTGCGCCGACGCCCTGCCTTCCCTCCCGGGTCCTCTGGCGCGGCTCCTGACGCCGCTGCTCGTCGCCGGGGGCCGGGCCGCCGCGGCGGCGCGGGACAGGGGGCGTCTGCGGGCGATGGCGTCTTTCGCCGCGGCGGCGGCCCCGACGCGCGTGGCGAGGTCGGCCTTCGAGGAGCTGAACGAGCTCCACGACCGCCTGAACTTGCCAGCGTGATTTTTTTGTTTCGAGGGGTTGAGAGAGGGGGAGAGAGTTGACAGAGAAAAACGTGGAAAAACACTTCAAACAAAAAAACTAGCTTTTTTCTATCTCTCCCGCCTCTCTCCCTCCCTCCTCTCCCCGTCGCTTCATGCGTCGTGCAGCGAGCGAGGCCCTTGCGATCGGTCCCCTCCTGAAAAAGTTGTTGCTCGAGCAGCAGCAGCAGCAGCTACTGCAGTCCAAGGGACTGACGACGGCGATGTCGAATTCAATCCGAGGCATCAGCGGCTTCGGCAGCCCCGCAATCTCTCCAGCCGGCGGCGCGCCTGCTCGCAGTGCCCCTGCTCGCTCCTTACTCTCGCAGAGGTATCCGCAGGGGACGCGAGGCCCCGCTAGTCGGCCGTGGTTGTCGAGGTAAGCAGTCATTTGAGGAGGATTTCGGAAGAGCGTACCTCAAAGCTCCATACTTCTCGCAGCCGTCGCTCTCCCTCTCTCGCGCGCGCTCTCTCGCTTGCTCACTCTCTCGACCTCGACCTCTCCCTCCGCAAACGACTCTCAGGTCCCTCTGCGCCTCGCCCTCGGCGCCCTCCGGGGCAGCACCGGCCTCCGCCGCCTCCTCCTCAGCCTCCGCTCTCCCGGCCCTCGACGCCGCCCGCTCCGCCGCGGACGACGAGGACAGGGCCCCCGCCGCGGGGAGGCTCGTCGAGTTCGTCACAAAGGCCGGGGGCGGCGCCTCGCCCTCCGCTTCGGCCTCTTCTTCCTCTCTGACCTCGTCGTCGTCCTCGGCCTCCTCGACGTCGCTCGCCCTGCTCCTGGAGCCCGACGGCAAGCGCAACTGGTTCGCCGTCGACGCCCGCGGCACGCGCCACTCGCTGAAGCCGGCGCAGATCTTCTACGTCTTCGCTGGCAAGGGCGGCCCCGGCGGGGCAGACGGGGGCGCCTGCGACGAGGCCGACCTGAAGGCGGCGGCCGCGGCCGCCGACAGGGCCGCGGCGAGGGGTTCGGAGGACTCGGCGCTCCTCCGTGACGCCTGGGAGATGTGCGACGGGGCCCCAGGCGAGCTCCTGACCGCGCCGGCGCTCGCGGACCTGCTTTACGGCGGCTCGAGCCTCCCGGCGCCGGCGGCGACTGCGTGCGTCCTGCGGCTGCTCTCCTCCAACCCGGAGGCGAGGGTGCTGTTCAAGCAGACGGGCAGGAAGCCTCCCGTGTGGGTCGCTCGGCCCGAGAGGGACGTGCTCGCGCTAGAGGGGGCGATGAAGGCCGCGGAGGCCGCGGCGGAGGCGCTGGGGGCGGCGGCGGGGGCGCTGAGGGCCGCGGCGGAGGCGGCCGCTGTCGGGTCGTGGTCGCCGTCTTCTCCTCCTCCTCCTCCTCCGTCGCCGGTCTCGCTCTCGCCCGCTGAGTGGCTCGAGGGGCCGCACCGACCATTCATCGAGGCGCTCGACGCCTTCGCTTTGGAGAAAGCGACGCAGGCGCAGGCCTCGCTGGCCACGGCGGCCCTCAGGGCGCTGGGCCCGCTGCCGGCGCCGCTCTCGTCGGCGCTGCTCGGCACCATCGTCGGCGGCGCACCCTCCGAGTCGTCCAAGAGCTCTGCCTCCAATTCTTCGTCCCCTTCCGCCAACGCCAACGCCCTGCGCTCGCCGTTCCCGCCGACCTCGGACGGCGCGGCGGCCCTGCTCTCGGCGGTCGGGTTCAGGCCGAGGCTCGAGATCGCGTCGCTCCGGAGGGCAGGGCTCACGGACGACTTTGACGCGGAGCTCGAGGCCGAGGCCGAGAGGCTGCTGCTGCTCTCGAGTTCGACTTTGCCGTCTTCCTCTTCCTCTTCTTCCGACGTCGACCCCGACGCCTGCTGGCGCCTCGACCTCACCTCGTCCCACCGAGCCTTCCTCGCCATTGACGATGCTTCCACGACGGAAGTCGACGACGCCGTGAGCGTCGAACGAGGCGGAGAAAACGGAGGAGGCGCGGCCGCTCCAGGCGACTCGTCGTCGACCGATTCCGGCCCGCCAACCGCCATCTGGGTCCACGTCGCCGACCCGACGCGCTGGGTCCCCTCGCCGAGGCACCCCTTAGCTTTAGAGGCCGCGCGAAGGACGAGGACGCTGTACCTGCCGACGGGACCCGTGCCGATGTTCCCGAAGGCCCTGGCCGAGGGGCTCTTCTCGCTCTCGAGCAAAGGCGAGAGCGGCGGCGGAAACGAAGGGGACGGAGGAGGAAGGACCGTGCCGGCGCTGTCGGTCCGGATCCCGGTCCTGCCCGACGGCAGCCCCGACGAGTCCGCGGAGCCGAGCCTGCACGTGAGCACGCTGCGCCCCGTGACGCGGATGACCTACGACGAGGCGGACGAGATCCTCAACGGAGGCGGGGGGGGAGGGAGCAGCTTTTCAACCGCCGCGGCAGAGGACCTCGCCGTCGTCGGCGCGTTTGCCGCGGCCCGCTTCGCCGCGCGAGGCGCCCGCGGCGCGGCCACCTTCGACCTCCCGGAGCTCCAGGTCTTCGTCGACCTCGACGAACAGGATGACAAAAGGTCCCTCAACGTTCGCGTGTCGCAGCTCTGGGCGGGGAGCTCGCTGGCGAGGAGGGCCGTGGCCGAGGCGATGATCGCGGCGAACGAGGCCGTCGCCGTCTGGGGGGGCGCCCGCGCGGTGCCGCTGCCGTTCCGCGGGCAGCCGGCCTCGGCCGAGTTCGCTGCTGCCACAGCCTCTGCTTCTGACGACGACGAGGGGCCCAAGGAATCCGGGAGCAGCGAAGAGGAAGAGAAGGAGAGGAAGAAGCAGAGGAGGAGGAGCGAGGAGCGGCAGGAGATGGAGGAGCTCGCGGCCCGGGAGAGGGAGGAGGGCGCGGCGGCGGTGGGCGGTGGCTCAGGCGGCCGCGGAGGGGACCGGGGCATGTCCCCGGCGGAGCTCGTCGCGGCCTACGCCCGCATCTTCTCCTCCCAGCGCTCGACGCTCTCCACCGACGGTCCCGCGAGCCACGCAGGCCTCGGGCTGGAGGCCTACGTGCAGTCGACGAGCCCGATCCGGCGGTACTCGGACCTCGTCGCGCACTGGCAGGTCAAGGCCGCGCTCAGGCAGCTCCGGCTGGCCGAGGCGGAGCCGCCGGCGGCGGCGGCGGCGGCGGGCGCGGGGGAGCGGGAGGAGGGGGGGGGCGCGGGGGCGGGGCGGGCAGCCGCCTCCCCCCTCCCTTGGCCCACGCCGTCGGCGCTGGCCTCGGAGCTCTCCGGCGCGGGCGACCAGGCCCGCGAGCTGTCGAGGGCCGAGCGCGCGGCGACGGCGCACTGGGTCGGCCGCTTCTTCGCCGACGAGGCCTCGCGGGCGCGGGCCGCGGGGAGGGACGCGCCGGTCTACGGGGCGGTGCTCGTGTCCTGGATCCGGAGGGAGACGGGCCTGGCGCGCGCGCTGCTGCGGGGCCTGGGCGTCGAGACGACGCTGCGGCTCAACGGGCCGGCGAGGCTGGGCGACGAGCTGACGCTGTCGCACGAGGGCACCGACGAGGTGAGTGGCGGGGCGCTCTTCAAAGACGTGAGCGCCGGGAGGGGCGGAGAGGGCGAGGACGCGAACGCTGGTGTCGCTGCTGCAGCTGCTGCTGCTGCGGTCGTCGTCGTAGACGATGACGACGGCGATGCAGTGGAGGTCGTTGTCGATGATGATGAGGAGGAGGAGGAGGAGGAGGTGGAAGAGGGAGTTTCCGCGACCTCGGAGGTGGAGGGAGAAGAGAGGCCGCTGTAAAATAAAACGAAAACAAAACGAAAAAACCCATTCACTTTGAAGCGAGCGAAAGCGAGCAAGCTGCTGCTGTCTTCGGTCGCACGCTCTCTCTCTCTCTCTCTTCTCTTCATAAATCGGCACAGCAACCAGTCCAGAGCAGAGCCCTTGCCAGCCTCCGTCGCTCTATGTACGATTTCTTAGGAACGGATGCCGGCAGGGCCCCGCGGAGGCGCCGAGTCCCCGTCGAGGCAGCAGGAGCCCCATCATCATTGACGACGAATGCCCTCAGCGGCGCCCCGGCCTCGCGCAACGAGACACTCGCTGCGGCCCGCGCCGAGCGCGAGCGCAGGGCCAGGCTCAAGGCCGAGGCAGGCGCGGCACTGCGTATCCAGGTAAGGATCGGGATGGAGAGAGAGAACAGAGACAGAGACGAGAGAGCGGCCGAAAATCGATGGCTTGCTCGACGATGACGACCTCAACCTTTCTCTTCAAAAAAAACAAAAAAAACAGTCCTTCTGGCGCGGCAGGCGAGGCGCCGCCTGCGCGAGGGCCTCCGTCCGCGCCGCCTGGATAGAAGTCTACGGGCCCCTTTGCGAGAAAAAGCAGGAGGCAGAAAGAAGCGGAAGCGGGGGAGGAAAGAAGGACGCTCCCCCGCCTCCTCTCGTCGCCGGCGTCGCCTTTTTCGCGAGCCCCGCCGACGCCGCCGACGCCGCTGCGCTCTCGGGGGCCTGCGCCGCGCTCGCCGCCGGCTCCGCGGCCGCCCTGAGCGGCCTCTCTCCGTCTGCCGGGGCCAGCCTGTGCCTCAAGGCGGCCGACGCCCTCTGGCAGCACAGGGACGCAGCCGCCGTCGCGGCCGAGCTCGCGGCGCCGCGCGGGAGTTTCAGCAGCAGCAGCAGCAGCACTTTTTCGCCCTCCGCTTCTTCGACCTCTTCTCCTCCTTCTCGGCCTTTCGCGACGCCGCTCGCCGAGGCCATGATGAGCCTCGCCGACCCTTCGTTCTGGCTCAACAGGCTTTCCCTACCCTCGCAGGAGGCGGCGACCGCGGCGGCGGCGGCGCTGGGGGCCTCGGCGGGCTCCCGAGGGGGCAGGCTCCTAGCCCGGGCGGCGACGCTCCTCCCGAGAGAGACACCGACGGCGGCGGCGGCGGCGCCGGCGGCGACGGCGACAAAAACGACCGCGCCTTCGCTCGCCGCGGCGCTCGTCAGCAACCTCGCAGTCCGCTGCGTCGCCCTCGGGAAGGGCAGCGCCGCCGAAGTGGACCTCCCGGCCCTGCTCTGCGCGCCGTCGCTGTGGCTGCGGGCCCCGCCACTGGCGCCGCTGGCGCCGAGGCTCTGCCGCGCCGCGGCGCTCTCGGTCGCCGCCGCCGTCTCCGGCGGGGACTCCGGCGGGGACTCCTCCCCGCCGCCGGCGGGGTCGCCCGCCGCGGCCGCGGCCCTGTCCCGCTGGCTGACGCCGCTCCTGCGCGAGGAGGCGGGGGAGGACGGGGGGAAGCGCAGCGGACGCGACCGGCGGCGGCGGGAGCAGCGCTGGTCCGTCCGCGGCGGCCTCGGCGCGGCCTCGGCGGCGCTGGCGGCGAACCTGGCCTCCTCGGCCGGGCGCGCCGCCTCCGCGTCCCCGGCTTCCTCCTCCTCCCCGACGCCGGCGGACAGGGCGGCCGCCGTCGCGGCCCTCTGCCGCGCGCTCGCGTGCTTGCTCCGCGCGTCTCCTCCCGAGGCCCTGGGGGAGAAGAGGGAGACGGGGAGGGGCGGCTCCGTCTCAGGATACTTTGACGCCGGTGGCGAGGAGCAGGAGGAGGACGACGGCGGCGAGATGACGAGCGACGAGGACGAAGAAGGAGGCGGGAAAGACGGAGACGGGGCGGAGCCCATGGAAACCTCTGCCGACGCTGCTGCTGCTGCTCCCGCGTCGCCGTCGTCGCCCTCCTCTTCCTCTTCCTCCCCTTACCTGCCTCTGGACTTTGCGTCGTTCGACCGGCACGCCCCCACACCGGCGGGTCTCTCGTCCCTGACGGACGCTGCGGGCTTCCTGGGCCCCCTCTGCGCCGCCGCCCTCCCAGCCGCGACGGCGGCCGAGGCGGCGGAGCGGGCAGCCCTGGACCCCTCCTCCGACCCCGCCGCCGCCGCCGCGCTCGCCGCCGCCCCCTGGGCCCTCTGCGACGCGCTGCTCGCGATCATGGCCCTCCCCTCGCGCAGGCTCGCGGCGCTGGCCGCGCTGGCGAGCGCGGGCGTCGCCGCCGTCCCGAGGCTGTGGTTCTCGGCGGCGCGAGGGGCGTGGGGGGGCGCGCTCGCCCGCGCGGGCGCCCCCGCCGCCGCCGCCGCCGCCGCCGGGACTCCTTCCTCCTCCTGCTCCGCTGCCGCCTCTGCGGCTGCCGCGGGCCTCTTCTCGAGGGACCCGCGCGCCCTCTCGGTGCTCGCGGTGCTTTCGGCGGCGGCGGCGACATCGTTCTCGACCGCGGCGCCGGACGCGCCGGCGGCGGGCAGGCTGCTGCCGCTCGAGGAGCTGGTGCTCGCCGCCTCGCCTCCCGCTCTCTCCCCGAGCTCCTCCTCTCCTGCTTCCTGCCGCCCAGCCTCGGCCCGCTCTCCGCTGCCCGGGGGCGGCCTGCTCGACCTGTCGCGGGACGTCGCGTGGTCCATGCTCTCGGGAGAGGCCTCCCACTCCCTTTCCGGGGCCGTCGAAGCCTCGCCGCTCCCGCCGTCGTCGCTGCTCGCGGTGGCTTTGGCGGCGAGGAGGAAGCGAGGAGGGGCCGCCGCGAGCGACGGGAGCGGCAGCGGCGTCGACGCCAACGCCTCCCCGGTCGCCGCGGCCGCGCTGGAGGGCGCGACGAGCCTCCTGCGGATCCTGCACGATCGGAACGGGATGGTGCCGTTCGCGCCCGAGGAGGCGTTCCACGCTGCGCCGCTGCGGAAGGAGGAGGCAGCAGCGGGGGGAGGGGGAGGAGGAGGAGACGGGATCGGCGGGCTCGGCGGCGGACTCGGCGGAACCGACGACGAGGCAACGGACGGAGAGAGCGGAGAGGAGCTCGAGGACGGCGACGGACGCTCCGAGGGCGAAGATTTCGCCGCCTCCGCAGCGCACCCCGAGATCTCCTTCCGCGGCTTTGGGCCCGGACGCCACGAGCTCCAGAGGTGGCGCGGCGGCGGCGGCGGCGGCTCCGGCGCCAGGAGGGCTCTTCCTGCTGCCTCGGCCGTCGCCGCGGCCCGCTTCCGTGCCGCGCTCGCTGGCGGCGGCGCGCCCGCTGCGCGCCTCCGCGCGGTGCTCCGCCGCGCGCCCTGCCTCGTCCCCTTCCGTGTGCGCGCCGCGGCCTTCGTCGAGGCGCTGGCCCTAGACGCAGAGCGGGCCGCGGGCGGCGCCGACGCGCTGACGCTGGGGGGAGGGCGGCAGGGGTGGCAGGGGCAGCAGGGGAGGCACCGCGGAGGGGGCCCGGGAGGAGGAGGGGGCCCCCCGCAGTTCGCCACCGTCCGGCGTCACCACGTCTTCGAGGACGCCCTCTCTACTCTGGGCCCTTTGCCGGCCAGCGCCCTCAAGGGGAGGGTCCGCGTCGCGTTCGTCGACGAGCACGGGATGCGGGAGGCGGGAGTCGACGGCGGGGGGCTGTTCAAGGAGTTTTGCGAGGCGCTGGTGAAAGAGGCGTTCTGGCCGCGACGGGAGGAGGAGGAGGAGGGACTCGCCGACGGCGGCGGAGGAGGAGGCGGCGGGGGAGGGCCCCGACTCCGGCCCCCTCCCCCGCCTCCTTTCTCCTCTCTCTTTGTCGAGACGGCCTCCCGAGAGCTGGCGCCCGCCCCCGGGGCCGGCAGGGACCGCGCCTCGGCGCTCAGGCTCGCCTTCCTCGGGCGCGCGCTGGGGAAGCTGCTCGCCGAGGGCGTGCTGGTCGAGCTGCCCCTCGCGCGCTTCTTCGTCAAGATGCTCCTCGGACAAAAGCCGGACCTGGGTGACCTGGCGTCGCTGGACCCGGCGCTGGCGGCGTCGCTGGCGGCCCTGCGGAGGGCCGGCGCGGCGGAGATCGAGGCGGCCGGGCTGACCTTTGCGGTGGGCGTGCGGGGGGCCGCCGGCGCCGGCGCCGCCGCCGCCGTCGACGTCGAGCTCGTCCCGGGCGGTGCCTCGCTGCCGGTGACCGCCTCCAACGTCGCGGAGTTCGTGCACCGCGCCGCCGCAGCGCACTTCTCCGCGGCGGCGCCGGCCGCCGCGGCCCTGCGGTCCGGGCTCGAAGACTTCCTGCCGCACTCCTGGCCGCGCCGCGCGTTTTCGGCGGCGGAGTTTGCCGTTCTGCTGGGAGGCGGGCGCGCAGGCGTCTCGGTCGAGGACATGAGGCGGCACACCATCTACGCCGGAGGGTACCACCGCGCGCACCCCACGGTCCTCGCGCTGTGGGAGGCGCTCGGCGCGATGACGGACGCCGAGCGCGCGAGCGTGCTGCGCTTCGCGACGGCGAGCGCGCGCCCGCCGCTGCTCGGCTTCTCCCGGCTCAACCCGCCGCTCTGCGTCGCCATGAGCGGAAGCGGAGGCGCGAATTCCGATTCCGACCACGGAAGGCTGCCCTCGGCGGCGACGTGCATGAACCTGCTCAAGCTACCGCCGTACGGCTCGGCGGAAGAGGTGCGGCGGAAGCTGCTGTTTGCCGCGAGCGAGGGGGCCGGGGGCTTCTCGCTGAGTTAAGTTTTGAGATGATGTGAAGGTTTTTTTCGTTTTACTTGCCCCTTTTGGCGGCTTGAACGTGTAAAGTTGCGCGTGTCGTTGTATTTTGTGTACATTTTGTGTGTACATTTTGCGTGTACATTTTTTCGTCGTCGGGATGCGAGCGGGGCTCGGGAGAGAGAGAAAGAGAGCGCGAGAGAGAGCGAGGGAGATATTAGCCTGAGAGAGAAGGGGAGAAGAAAAATGACGAGGTCGTTGCTAACTCACTCATTTCTTTTGAGAGAGCAAAGCGAGAGTCGAGGCCGAGGGTTTTCTTTTCAGGCGCGAATCCCTTCCCAAACCCTCTTCTTTTCCTCTATCTTGTTCATCGATTTCTCTGCACCTATCTACTGCGCTATCAGATCTCCTCTGTCGAAGTGGCGTGTGGTATTTTCCGGGTTTCCGTGGAGAGAGAGAGAGAGAGCGCGAGGACGACGACGACGACGACGACGAAAAAAGCCCCACACATTTCTTTTTTGCCTTCTCATTGCACTCCCCGCGCTCGCTCCCAAACGACCCCCCGGTTCCGCGATCTCGCCTCCAGAGGCGCAAGGGAATCTATCGAGAGCATCGCAGCCCTGGGAACGGCCGCGCACAGCTTGCAAGCTCGGCGCCGGAGGACTATAGAAGCTGCGTTGGAAGCATCCTCGTCGCCTTTCCGGACTCGAGTTACCGAACCTTTCCAAATGAGCACTTAACCGGCCCCGCCGACCACCTTTCTCTTCCGCCTTTTCCGCGGCCCGGCTCGGCCCGCAAAAATCATACACTTGCGAAAGCTCCGAGTTCCGAGGGAGATGAGCGACCCCATCAACGTGAGTTTGCACTAATTGAGTTTTGCCCCAGTTTTTTTCCTTTTTTCTCCGAGGAGCGAAAGCTCACGCGCTTTGCTTGCTCCTCCTCCTCCCCCACGCTTTCCCGGCCAAACAAAAAAAAACAGCCCTCCACCCCAACGCTCGTGCAGCACGGCTTCACGGTCGCCGCCGCAGCCGCGGCGGCGGCGGCAACTGACTCCTCCTCGTCCTCCTCGGACAGCGACAACAACCGCAACGCTTTCGCTCCTCCCGGGGCCGCGACGCTCTCGAGAGCGCCCTCGGCGACTCCTCCGCCTCTGCCGCCTCCCCCCTCCCTGGGCGCCCTCGGGGCCGCGCTCGCCTCCGCCGACGCCGAGGCCGAAGGAGAAGGAGGAGACGAGACCGACTCCGACTCCGAGGAGGCCTGCGACGCGTTCCCCCCCTCCTCCTCCGAGGAGGGCGAAGGAAGCGGAGGCGCGGGGGGCGCCAGCGCGCCCTTCGCCTTCTCCGTCGACGTGGTGGGGACGCGGCACCGAACCCCCGCGGTCCGCGCGCTCGCCCGCGCCGTCGTGCGCGGCCTCCGCTCGGGACCGCGCGCGCCCTCGGGCCCCTCCCCCGAGGGGCTCGGCGGTTCCTACGTCTTCGCCGACGAGCGCGGCCGGCCGGCGGCGATCGTCAAGCCGTGCGACGAGGAGCCGCTGGCGCCGAACAACCCGAAGGGCTTTGTCGGCCGCGAGCTCGGCGACCCGGGGCTGCGGCCGACGGTGCGCGTGGGGCAGGCCGCGCTGCGCGAGGTGGCCGCGTACCTGCTCGACCACGGGGGGCTCGCGCGCGTGCCCCCGACGGTGCTGGTCCGCGTGGCGCACCCCGTGTTCCACGTCGCGAAGGCGAGGGCGGCCGGGGCCGCGACGGGCAGGGGGAGGGGGGAAGAGGGGGGCGGGGACGCGCCGCCGTCGGCCGGCGCGCCTCCCTCTGCTCCTCCTCCTCCTTCGCTCCTCTCCGCGGCGACCGCGCCGCCCTCGCTGCTCTCGCTGTCTCTGGGCCCCCCGCAGACGCAGGAGCAGCAGAGCGAGCAGAGGCGCTACTTCCGCGCCGCCGCCGGAGCAGCGAGCGCCTCCTCC
>Ga0315274_10004055_pt1 | contig 21644 bp, 16 predicted proteins | sample YL17G02_20_MG_FD_203700 | JGI IMG/M metagenome (GOLD analysis project Ga0315274, IMG submission 203700) | Sediment microbial communities from Yellowstone Lake, YNP, Wyoming, USA - YL17G02_20 | ecosystem: Environmental > Aquatic > Freshwater > Lake > Sediment | place: USA: Wyoming | collected...
AAATTTAAAAAAGGAATTTGATCCTAATCTGGTTGAACGTCGTTTTGATACAGTCAGCCCAGCCATTAGTCAATCCGTTGCCAACCGGGCAGTTATGGCTGTTGGTATTGCTGCACTGGCAGTAATCATTTACATCACTTTCGCTTTCCGGGGTATTCCACATGCCTTTCGATATGGTGTTTGTGCCATTATTGCAATGTTGCATGATATCTTGATTGTAATAAGCTTAGGTGCGATTGGAAGTAAATTCTTCGGATGGCAAATGGATTCATTATATTTAACTGCGCTGCTGACAGTTATTGGCTTCTCCACCCAGGATAAGATTGTAGTTTTTGACCGCATCCGAGAAAATTCACCAATTTTAAGAAACATTTCCTTTGAGAAACTGGTAAATCACTCCATTATTCAATCTTTGCAGCGCTCAATTAACACTCAATTAATGACCGTTGAATATCTACTTCTTTCGCTTGCTCTTTTTGGCGGAGTAACCCTGCGGGAGATGTCTTTGGTTCTGCTGGTTGGTTTGCTGAGTGGTACTTATTCATCAATTTTTATAGCCGCCCCCATTCTGGTTGTCTGGGAAAACAAAGAATGGAAAACCTGGTTCAGGAAGAACAAACCCTCACAGGCATAATTTCTAAAGGTTCTGATTATGTCCATCAGAACCTTTTTTATTTTAATAAAAATCTCAAGGAGGAGTATCAAGATGAGAAATGAAGTGATATTAATTACCGGCGCAAATGGTGAAATTGGGCACGGGCTCATTAAGCAGCTTGGTAAGAGTGGGAAAGCTAATATTGTTGCAATTGACCTTAAACCTTTAGATGAATGCCTCTTTCCATTTTGTGAACGTTTCATTCAAGGGGACATTCTGGATAAAATTCTCCTTGGCAGGCTAACCTCTGAATATGAAATTACTACTATTTATCATCTTGCTTCCATTCTATCTACCAAAGCTGAGTACAGCCCTGAAATCGCACATCAGATAAATGTTGAAGGTACCTTCAATCTCCTACAATTAGGAATGAATTTGTCCCAATGGCAAGGGAAATCGGTTAAATTTATTTATCCGAGTTCCATCGCAGTTTATGGCATCCCAGATTTGAAGCAGAAAGAAAATATACAAAAAATAAAGGAAAATGAATATTGCAATCCCATTACGATGTATGGGATTAACAAGCTCTATTGCGAGCATTTAGGCCGTTACTTTTCTCTTTATTATCATCAGCTTTCGAAAGATCGACCGAAGAACAGCATTGATTTTCGAAGCATTCGATTTCCTGGACTGATTAGCGCGGATACCTTCCCAACAGGCGGGACAAGCGATTATGGTCCAGAGATGCTCCATAATGCAGCACAAAATAAGCCCTATGAGTGTTTTGTTCGGTCAGATACAAGAATTCCTTTCATGGTGATGCCTGATGCAGTAAAAGCATTAATGCTCCTTGAAAAAGCGAAAAGAGAATCTCTTTCGCAGCTAATTTATAACGTTACCAGTTTTAGCCCAACTGCTTTGGATATTTGTGAAATCGTCAAGGCTGGTTATCCAAAAGCAGAAATTGTATTTGAAGTGAGTCAAAATCGTCAAAGGATTATCGATAGCTGGCCGGCCGATGTGGATGACACACCTGCCCGCACCGATTGGGGATGGAATCCGGAATATGACCTGACCAAGTCATTTCAAGATTATTTACTGCCTGCAATAAAAGTACGATATTCAAGTAATAAATTTTAATGTGTTAGCTATACGCAATTTAGAAAATAAATAGAAAATATAGATCATTCACATTAGTCCCTGTTGATCCAGTTTTGATCAAACAGCCAATTTTTTCAAAAAAATGGTAACTATCATTATTTGCCAGTGATTCTTCTGGTTTTAATCCTATCAATCGAGCTTTGGTTATTGTTTCTCCAGTAATGATAGCGCCTGCAGCATCAGTTGGCCCATCTTCGCCATCAGTCGCGAGAGCCACCATACAAACATTTTCCAGTCCCTCAATTTCAATCGCACATGCCAAAGCCACTTCCTGGTTCCTACCACCCATACCATTTCCTTTCACAAAAACGGTGGTTTCACCGCCTGCAATTAAACATACCGGTTTTTCTAATTGTTGATTATTTTGACGAACCTCTCTAATGAATTTCCCTAGCATTTTCCCAACCGCAATCGCATTCCCCTTCAATTTGTTGTTGATCACTTTACAAATAAAACCTTCCTCTTCCGCCTTTAACTTTCCTGCCAGTGAAGCCAATTGATTATTTCCAATAATTTCATGATGCACTTTTTCTAGGATGGGATCACCAGCTTTTACTGTTTCAGGCACTCTCCCATTAATTCCTTGAGTCAGATAATTTAATATATTCTTACTAACTCTGTTCTTTAGGTGATATTTTTCAATTATTTTAAAAGCATCATCAAAAAAAGTAGTATCTGACGTGGTTGGTCCCGATGCGATCATTGATAACGAGTCACCGATGACATCGGATAGAACTAAGGTAATAATCTGAGCTGGAAATAAAATTTTAGCAAGTCCGCCACCTTTTATCATTTCCAGATGTTTTCTTATGGTATTTATTTCATCAATGGTAGCCCCACATTTAAGTAAATGGACAGTTAAATCTTGAAGTTCTTTTAATGGGATATCCGTTACTGGCTTTGTGATCAGAGCAGATCCCCCACCGGAAATCAGGCAAATTACAAGATCATCCTTTGTAATTTTTAAAGTGAATTGAATTAATTCATCAGCAGCGTAGAGGCTATTATTACCTGGTATGGGGTGGTCACCAATAATTGTCCTGATTTTTGGAAGAAGTAGATCGGACGAATCCTTATTAGCTTGCTTTGTTACTACGAAACCTGAATCGATGTGTTCGTTTAGTATTTGTTTAATTCCTATCGCCATGGATTGAGACGCCTTCCCCATTCCAATCACGAATATTTTCCGATATTCAGATAAAGCATATTTCTTTTGTCGAATTTCTATTTTTCCATCAATCAATGAAACGGTTTTTTGCACGATTAATAAAGGATCAACCGCTTTTAGAGCTGAATGCAAAATTCGGTTTATCCTTTGTGGATCATTAATGAAAGCTAATACTTTTCCATCGAAGTTAATATTCATAAATGAGAAAATATTCTTAAATTATTTGTTTTTTGCATCATTTCTACATCAATTATCCCAAAAAGAATAGTAAAATTATATCTTGTGTCTCTCGAAAAACAAATCTTGGAGTTTTGATAATCTTATAAGGTTTTGCATAACTATCAAAACCTATCAATTAATTTTGGAGGATTTATCGTGGATATAGATATTCTGAATGCATTGTTGAAACCAAAGTCTGTCGCCGTGATTGGTGCCTCAGCCCATCCCGGAAAAATTGGTTATACTGTATTAGATAACATTATAAAAAGTGGTTATCAAGGAAAAGTATTTCCAATAAATCCCGGGGAAAACGAAATATTAGGTTTAAAGTGTTATCCATCCGTATTAAACGTTGGACAACCGATTGATTCTGCTATTATCACCGTTCCCGCCCAATTTGTGCTGAAGGTTACCGAAGAGTGTGGGAAAGCAGCAGTTAAAGGTTTAAGTATTATCACTTCCGGTTTTGGTGAAGTGGGTAATCATGAGTTGGAAGGTAATCTCGTTAAGCTTGCCCATCAATACGGAATGCGTATTATCGGACCCAATATAGTTGGAATTCTCTCCAACTCCGATAAATATAATGGCTCTTTCGCTCCCTTTTTGCCATTACCAGGAAAATCTTCGTTAGTTTCACAGAGCGGCGCGTTATTGATCGGCATTGATGCATCCACTTATTCTCGGGGTGTCGGATTTGATAAATTAATTTCAATTGGAAATGTGTGCGATATAGGTTTTGCAGATTTAATCAACTGGCTCGATCAGGATGCCAATACTAACTGTATTTCACTTTATATTGAAGGATTTAAAGATGGCCGGGATTTCATTGAAGCTGGCCGAAAATCTTCTAAACCCATCGTAGCGCTTAAAGCAGGTGTTTCCTTGCATGGAGCGGTTGCTGCCGCTTCCCATACTGGTTCATTAGCCGGTGCTTCTAAAATTTATGAGGCAGCTCTCCAACAAGCCGGCATAATTCAAACCGAAGATCTCAATGACTTATTTGATCGCACACTGGTTTTGTCACTTCAGCCACCGATGAAGGGTGACAACTTGTTAATTCTTACTAATGGCGGTGGCGTAGGGGTACTGGCAACAGACGCTGCAGAGAAATATGGCGTTCCACTTAAATTTGCTCCTGAAGACGTTCAAATAGAGTTGAAGAAACACATGCCGGATTTTGGATCAGCCAAGAATCCAGTGGATATGACAGGTATGGCTGGTAATGAATGGTATTACGAAACAGCAAAATATGCCTACGCACATCAATGGGTGGATGGTCTGGTGGTTTTATATTGCGAAACTGCAATGACCAATCCGGTGGAAATTGCCCAAAGCATTAAACGAGCTGTTGATGAATCCGGAATTACTGGGAAACCCATTTCAGTATCATTTGTAGGCGGTGAAAGATCGGATAAGGCTATGCATTGGCTTGTTGAAAATGGCATTCCTGCTTACTCAGCCCCTGATATGGCTATAAATGCCATGTCAGCATTACACGATTATGCTCAAATAAAAGCAAATGTTAACGACAGCACCAAGCCAACTTTCAAGGGAAATCGCCAAATGGCATTGGAAATCATTAAAAGAGCCCGCATCGAAATGCGTGACTCATTAACAGAGATTGAAGCCAAAGAAGTTTTCTCAGCTTATGGATTGCCAGTAACCAAAGTAAAAATATCTACCAGTGAAGAGCAGGCTGTGTCAATTGCTAAAGAGATTGGTTATCCGGTTGTTATGAAAATAGTCTCGCCAGATATTTTACATAAATCGGATGCTGGCGGAGTCATGGTCAATCTGCAAAATGAAAATGAAGTCCGGGAAGCTTACCAAACGATATTAAGCAATTGCAAGAAATATAAATCGGATGCAAATATCCTTGGTGTTGTAATACAGGAATATGCCCCAAAGGGAACAGAAGTAATTCTCGGTTCAGTGAATGATCCAACCTTTGGACCAACAGTTATGTTCGGTTTGGGTGGTATTTTTGTTGAGGTCTTAAAGGACGTGACCTTCAGAGTAACGCCAGTCTCATCCTACCAAGCCAATAAAATGATTGAAGAAATACGCGGAGCTCCGGTTCTGGCCGGGGTACGCGGCGAGAAACCTCGGGATAAAGTTGCGTTGGCAGATACAATTTGTCGATATTCGCATATGATTGAAGACCTTGCTGATGAAGTAAGTGAATCAGATGCCAATCCCATCATAATTTATGAAGAAGGTAAAGGCATCAAAGTGGTAGATGCCAGAATTATTCTTAAAAAGAAGTAGCAAAAAAAGGAACTGCCATTTCAAGCAGCTCCTTTTTTATTGGATCTCATCAAGTTATCATAAGCGCCAACCCATATTTTCAATGAATTGGACTTTAAAGTCAATTTAGTATTTTCACATTTGGTTGCAATTATAGGAATTAATGAAGAAATGCTTGCCCAGTCATCATCTAATAGAGCGCGGTAAAGCCCCTTAGACGATTTAATAACCCATTCCCAATCTAACCTGAAACGGTCAGCCTTTAACCAGTAATCCCGTTTTTCCCAGGCAACAACTGCTTCCTCAATAGTTTCCGTTATCATTTGTAAAGAGAGAATTATGAAAGCAATCATATCCTTCGTATCACTATCCACTTCTCTTTGCTTTCCCAGTTCCCGGATCGTAATAATAATAGACTTAAGTAATTTATTTCGTAGAGATGATCCGCTTTCAGTTTTAATATAATGAGTCATTCATACTCCTAGTTTGAGGAAAAGCAATTTTATGATTATATCGAGAAATCTCAATTTTGCTGGAATGATTGACACTCTAATACCTCTAACATATAATTCAAACCGCTCGAGGGGAAGTGCTGGAATTGGCAGACAGGCATGACTTAGGATCATGTGCCGCAAGGCGTGAGGGTTCAATTCCCTCCTTCCCCACAGCAATATATTTTTTTAAGGGATGTCCATTGAAATTTACAAAAGAAATTCTTGATGATCAACAGGCCAGAATCACTGTTGAATTTGAAACCAATATATTGGAGGAATTTAAACAAAAAGCAGTTCGTAAGATATCATCGAAAACCAAAATTGCGGGTTTCCGCCCAGGCAAAGCACCTGCTGATGTTGTCAAACGCCTCTATGGTGAAGATGTTGTTGAAGAAGAAGCCATTGAATTATTGGTAAATGATATTTATCCAAAATTATTAAAAGAAGCTGATGTCAACCCGGCTGCTCCCGGCCGTCTTGAAAAAACTGAGAGCAAGAATCCTCCTAAATTTGTTTTTTTAATTCCGTTGGAGCCTGAGGTTAAACTGGGTGATTACCATACCATACGGATGGATTATTCACCAGAACCAGTAAAGGATGAAGAAATTGATCAGGTCCTTCATCGTCTGCAGCTCAATTACTCCACAGCTGAACCAGCCGAAAGAGAAGCCCGAAAAGCCGACCTGGTTGAACTGAAAATAAACGCTCGTCTTACCAATCCCATAGATGGAGAAAACGCTGAGGTTCTCAAGGATTCGCCATACCAATTGATAATTGGTGAAAAAGAATCCACTGAGGAACAATTTCCATTTGAAAGTTTTGAGTCATTCATAATCGGTTTAAAAAAGAATGAGGAAAAAAAATTCAATTTTAATTATCCAAAGGCTTCTACCTTCGAAAAGCTTCAAGGTAAAGAGGTGGAATTCTCAGTTTTGATTCAAAATATCCGTGAATTAAAAAAACCAGATTTGAATGATGATTTCGCCAAAAATCTAGGCACTTATGAAACGTTTGCGGCCTTACGTGATTCCATAAAGAAAGAATTGGGCGAGACTAAAATTCACGACTATGATCATAAATTTTATGATGACCTGGTTGATAAGATCATTTCAATTTCTCAAGTCAAATACCCATCTCAAGTCCTTGAAAATGAAATTCAACGAGTCTTAAATTATTTTGAACAGAATCTGGCGTCACAAAATCTGGATTTGAATACTTATCTCAAGATAAACCAATTGGAAAAAGATAAATTTATTGAAAACGAAATCAAACCAGCAGCGAAGCATCAATTAGAGCAATATCTTGTTCTCGAAGAAATTAGAAAACAGGAAAAGATAGAATTGGAAAAAGAAGAATTACAGCAAGCATACTCTGAATCTTTATCGGACCTGCAATCCAATACGGATATCAAGAAACTACGCAAACAATTTACGAGCAAAGAATTGGCTAATCGGGTTTTGCTGCAAGCAGCCAGTCGTTTAATCAATAAAAGGGTTGAATCGTGCTTAAAAGATATCGTAACCGGTAAGATAATTAAAGAACCAAAGAAAATTGAAAAAAGCGAATTAAATCAGCCACAAGAGAAGTAGAAGAAATCCTATATAAAAATTACAAATTGGAAGGATGCCATGAAAATTAATCAATTTAGTTCTGTGATCCCAATGGTCATTGAATCCTCTGGACGGGGAGAGAGAGCCTATGATATTTTTTCTCTCCTGCTTAAAGAAAGAATTGTTTTTGTTGGTACACCGATTGATGATCAAATTGCCAACCTGATCGTCGCTCAGTTGCTCTGGCTTAACCGTGAAGATACCGAACGGGAAATTCATATGTACATTAATTCTCCAGGTGGGCAAATCTATGCCGGCCTGGCCATTTACGATACCATGCGCATGCTGACTAACAAGATAAGCACTGTAGCAGTTGGGGTTACAGCTTCTTTTGGAACCGTTTTGCTTGCCGCCGGCACAAAAGGTCAACGGTATGCGTTGCCTCATGCAACTATTCATATGCATCAGCCGCTGGGTGGCACACAGGGACAAGCTACAGATATTGAAATACAGGCAAAAGAGATCCTTCGACTTAAGACAAGATTGAATGAGATTATTTCAGATTCCACTGGCCAGCCCATAGAAGTTATAGAAAAAGATACAGACCGCGATTTTTATCTTACGGCGCAGCAAGCGGTTGACTATGGAATTGTAGATAAAATTCTTTTACCCCCAAGCAAGAAATAACCCATTAGCTGCCAAAACTCCAAAATCTTTTATTTCCTTTTTCTGTTCTATACACATATTAAGATGCTAAAAAATATAACCCCTTCTCCCGAAGCCGCCATTCTGGATATGGATGGAGTTTTATGGCGTTCGGATCAACCCTTGTGTGACCTCCCGCTTCTATTCAAATACTTTGCGAATGAAAAGATCCGTGTGGCAATGGCATCCAACAATGCGACAGCAACTATCGACCAATTTCTGAATAAATTTCAAATTCTGGGAGTCACACTTGAGCCCTGGCAAATCATTTCCTCTGCAATGGCAACTGGGTTTTTGTTAAAACAAAACTTCCCAAATGGTGGACTGGTGTTTATTCTCGGATCACCCGCCTTAATTGATACGCTTAAAGAAGATGGTTTTTTTCATTCCGAGACTGAACCATTGGCGGTGGTAGCAGGAATGGACAGGGAATTGACCTATGAGAAATTGCTAAAAGCAGCCAATTGGGTTCGTAATGGGCTCCCTTTATTTGGTACGAACCCTGATCTAACCTACCCTACTCCCGATGGTTTCGCTCCAGGAGCCGGCACTTGTATTGCTGCCGTTGAAGCTGCTTCTGGTAGAAAAGCTGCTATGGCAGGCAAGCCAAATCCTTACTTATTCGATGTAGCCATGCAGAGGCTGAAATCGTCTCCGCAAAAGACCCTGGTAATTGGTGATCGGCTGGAAACTGATATCCTGGGAGGTCATCGGGCTTGTTGTAAAACTGTTTTGGTATTAAGTGGTGTTTCCCAAGAAAAAGACCTTTTATCATGGGAACCGAAACCAGATCTGGTTATTAATAATATTATGGATCTTTTTGTTTCATGAAATTCAAATTAAATGGAATCCATTTTTCAGATTGACCATCCTGCTTTAATAGAATTCCTTAATTTATCTGGAGAACCAGAATTCCATGCAAAGCAAATTTGGCAAGGAATTTACCAGAATCTCTATTCCGATTGGAATGAATTCACAATGCTATCTAAAGACCTTCGTTCAACTTTAAAGAAAAAATATTCTTTAAATTCATTAATTCCCATTCTTTCCCTCAACTCACCCGATAAAAAAACACAAAAATTATTGTTTCATTTATCAGATGGTAAACCAATTGAAAGCGTGCTTATGCACAATGGCAAAAGAATTACCTTATGCCTCTCCACTCAATCTGGATGCAGCATGGGTTGTACGTTTTGTGCCACCGGAAAAATGGGCTTATTAAGAAATTTGACATCTGGCGAAATCATCGAGCAAGTGATTTTTTTTGAACGGTTATTGAAGAAAAGATCACTGAGTTTAACAAATATCGTTTTTATGGGAATGGGTGAGCCTTTCAATAATTATGATAATTTGATGAAAGCACTTGCATTACTCAATGATGCCGATGGTCTTAATATTGGCGCGAGACGTTTTACGGTATCAACTATTGGATTAATTCCTCAAGTTCTTAGGTTTGCTCAGGAATTTCCGCAGGTAAACCTGGCGATTAGTCTTCATGCTCCATCCAATATACTACGTTCAAGCCTCATTCCAATGAACAAGCATTTCCCTCTTGAAAACTTGATTTCAGCTTGTCACGAGTACATCAAATTAACGAACCGCCGTATTAGTTTTGAATATATTCTAATTGAGGGCATCAATGATAGTACTATTCAGGCTGAAGAATTAATCATTTTGGTAAAAGGATTGCTTTGCCATATCAACCTGATTCCACTTAATCCTATTGAAAAATCACAAGTTTTGCCTTCTACTACAAATCGAATACAGGCATTTTGTCGAACGCTTACCTCAGCTGGTATTCCCACAACAATTCGTAAAAGCCAGGGGACAGAAATCAAAGCTGGCTGCGGTCAATTGGCGGGAAAAGAATAAATCCGATTAAAACCCAGAATGTTATAATGACTCCCGTGAAGAATCCGCTAGAAAAATGGGTTAATGGATTAGCAAGAACCAGAAAAACTGCCTTTCAGCAAATAAAAAGTTTTCTGACTGTAAGTGAAGTGACAATAGCTACCTGTGACGAGCTTGAAGAAATGCTTATACAGGCAGATATTGGGCTGGAAACCTCCCAATCCATCATCAATAACCTCAAACAAACAATCAAAAAAGGGAATATAACCACACAACTTGAGTTTCAAGAGACTTTGAAAAATGAGATGCTGAAGCGTCTGTCTCCTACGCCAGATATCCTCTTCTCCCAAAACAATCCAACAGTAATTATGATTGTGGGTGTGAATGGATCGGGAAAGACGACAACATTGGCAAAATTAGCGAATTATTATAAAAATGCTGGTAAACAAGTACTCCTAGCTGCGGCTGATACCTTCCGGGCTGCAGCCGATGAACAATTGAGACTCTGGGCAAAAAGGATAGATGTCCCAGTAATTGACGGAGAACCTGGCAGTGATCCCGGCGCAGTTGTTTTTAATTCCATCCAGGCAGTCTTAGCTAGGAAGAAGGATATTGTTCTGATTGATACTGCCGGCCGTTTACACACTCGCCACAATCTTATGGAAGAACTAAAGAAAGTTCATCGGGTGGCTGGAAAAGTTATCGATGGAGCTCCTCATGCTTGTTGGTTGGTAATTGATGCAGTTACAGGACAAAATGCACTTACTCAGGCACAATATTTCAAAGATGCAGTACATGTGGATGGCGTCATTTTGGCAAAACTAGATCTTTCAGCTCATGGCGGAATTGTTTTTGCAATTCAGGAAAAATTGCATTTACCAATTTTATTTGTTGGTATAGGTGAAGGTATTGATGACCTTCAAGTCTTTTCACCACAAGAATTTATTGATGGAATCATCAGTATACAATAACTGAAGGAGAATTCATGCATAATTTTATTGAAAACTTTCAACAAGCATTAGACAAAATCAACTTGATCATGGTGCATCTTTGACTTAGAAAATAAAGCGAACCATCTTAAAGAACTACAAAAGCAATCTGAGACTCCTGAATTCTGGCAGAACGCATCCCAAGCACAAATTATAATGAAGCAAATTTCTGACATACGGTCAGAAATTGATGGTATTGTCCAATTAAAAAAACGCACCCAAGATGCCCTGGATCTTGCCAATCTGGGAGAATCCAGTATCGAACCAGATCTTGAGCAGGAATTGAATTCCATTGAAAAAAATGTTAGTTCATTAGAATTGAGCACCTTGCTCTCAGGTCAATATGACAAAGGAAATGCAATTTTATCCATCCACTCAGGGAGTGGAGGAGTTGATTCGCAGGATTGGGCTGCCATGTTGGAAAGAATGTACTTGCGCTGGGCTGAGCATGAGGGTTATAAAACTGAAATTCTTGACTTTACTGAGGGAGAAGAAGCAGGAATAAAAAGTGTAACAATTTTCGTGGAAGGTAAGTATTCCTATGGTTACTTACGTACAGAAAAAGGTGTTCACCGCCTTGTTCGCCTCTCCCCTTTTGATGCTGCTCACCGCCGTCATACATCCTTTGCACAAGTAGAAGTTTTGCCAGAGATTGTTGCAGAAGATCCGGTAGTCATCATTAAACCAGATGATATCAGCATCGATATTTATAAATCTTCAGGTGCCGGCGGACAGAATGTGCAAAAAAATGCAACGGCCATCCGCATCACTCATTTGTCTACTGGAATTGTAGTGACCTGCCAGAATGAGAGATCACAAATTCAGAACCGGGAAAATGCAATGCGGGTATTAAGGGGCAGATTGTATGAAATAAAGCTTACCGAACAGGAGAATAAAGTATCTGAATTACGTGGTGAATTCCAAAAAATTGAATTTGGCAGCCAGATCCGCTCTTATGTGCTTCATCCTTACCAAATGGTAAAAGATCACCGCACAGAATATGAGGTTGGAAATATTCAAGCAGTCCTGGATGGCGATATTAATGATTTTATACAAGCATATTTACGTTTGAAAAAATAAAATATTACAGTTTGGTTTAATCAATCGCATTAGCAAGTTTGAAATAACGCATATCAATTTCTTTAATCTTACCAGCCACTTCGGCGAGAGGCGTAGTTTTTACTTGCCCATTGATCCACCCTACAAGGACTCCAAATTCCTTTCTCACAATACAATCCACAGCTCCAGCACCCAATTGGCTGGCCAGCAAGCGGTCAAAGGCTGTTGGAGTTCCACCTCTTTGAACATGGCCCAGAATAGTTGAACGCAAAGCAAAACCAATTCTCTCCTCATGCTGCTGGAAGTATTGTTCCAATTTGGTGGCATTATATTCAGCCCCTTCTGCCACGACAACAATGGCATGTGATTTTCCCCGTTCATACGCTTCCTGCAATATTTTTGCCACCTTTTCTGGATCATTTTTTACCTCCGGAATAACGAAAGCTTCCGCACCGCCTGCAATGGCAGACATCAGCGCCAGATATCCACATTTACGTCCCATCACTTCTACCAGGAAAGCCCGTTGATGGGAGGAGCCAGTAACTTTTAATCGGTCAATAGCTTCAATGGCAATATTTAATGCAGTATCTAAACCAATCGTGATATCTGAGCCAACCAGATCATTATCAATAGTTGACGCCACGCCCACGACCGGAAAACCATGTTGATGTAATAAATAATTACCCGTTTGTGAGCCATTACCACCGATTACCACAAGGCTTTCAATTCCATTTTCATTCAATGCTCTTAGAGCATCTTGAATTCCCTTTTCGGTTTTGAATTCTTCACACCGGGCACTTCCTAAGAATGTACCGCCTTTTTGAATGATTCCTCCCACATCTCGGGGGCCAAGTGGCACAAATTTCCCATCGATTAAACCGGAATACCCCAATCGGACTCCATATAATTCAAATCCATTGCGTATTCCTGTCCGTACTACTGCTCTAATGGCTGCATTCATGCCCGGGGCATCTCCCCCACTAGTGAGTACTGCAATCCTCTTCATAATCATTTACAACCTTTTTTCAAGAATCTGATTATTTTAACACTACAATAATTGCCTAAGAAAAAAGTAGGAATACCTAGTAAAGCCAGTACTTTTGCAATAATTTGCTCTGATAAAATGGCTTAGCAATTTATTGGCATTCATTTATACACCATATCATATGGTAAATAACCGTATTAAGAAACATCCAATACTAACGACCGAAGAAAAAGAACAAGTGCACTTCTTTTGGATTAATGAATCCTTATCTGGAATCAATGGCGAACCCATCTCCTCTTCGCTAATTGCCAATGGAATTCATGTGTTTGGTCATCACCCCAAAGATCAATCTCCTCAAGGGATATTTTGTGCTAATGGGCAATGCTCACAATGCATGGTCATATCGGATGGGCTTCCAGTAAAAGCTTGCATCACTCCTTTGCGATCAGGCATGAAAATTGAACCTGCTAATCAATTAATAAGCCTTCCACCTCGTAATAAAATCGGAAAATTTAATTATATTAATGAAATTGATATTCCTGTTTTAATTATTGGGGGTGGCCCGGCTGGTCTTTCTGCTGGTCTAGAACTGGTAAAAGCTGGAATTAAAGTAATCATCATTGATGATAAACAACAATTGGGCGGGAAATTAGTACTTCAAACACATCGTTTTTTTGGTTCAACCAAGACAGTCTTTGCAGGGACACGCGGCATTGAAATTGCCAAAAAACTTTCGAATGAAATTGCCCACAACTCATCGATTGAAATTTGGACTAACTCCACCGCAATAGCAGTATATAGCGATAAAAAAGTCGGTATTCTAAAAAATGGGGTTGAGTATGTGCTAGTTAAACCTGATCATCTGCTGATTGCCTGTGGCGCACGAGAAAAATTCTTAAGTTTCAAAGGTAATACCCTGCCGGGTGTTTTCGGAGCAGGCGCATTTCAAACTTTAATTAACCGTGATTTGGTTTTACCAGGAAAACGCATATTTATTGTCGGTGGTGGTAATGTTGGGTTGATTGCAGGTTATCATGCCCTTCAGGCTGGGATAGAAGTTGCGGGATTGATCGAAGTAATGCCCGAATGTGGGGGTTATAAAGTCCATAAAGATAAACTGAAACGATTGGGAGTGCCTATATTTACTTCCCATACTATTTTAAGTGCCAATGGGAAGGAGCTTGTGGAATCGGTGACTATAGCCCAGGTTAATAAGAAATTCCAAATCATCAAAGGCACTGAGCGCTCTATTTCCTGCGATTGCGTTTTAATAGCTGTTGGACTGGATCCTGTGAATGAATTCTTTCTCAAAGCGATTGAATTTGAGATGTCAGTATTTGTAGCTGGGGACGCCGATGAAATTGCCGAGGCATCTGCCGCGATTATTTCAGGAAAAGTGAAAGGACTTGAAATCGCCAATAAAATAAATGTTGGAAATGTCCCCATCCCGCAGTCCTGGTATGACCAAAAAACAATTCTTGCTTCCAAGCCTGGGAAAACCATTATAGAAACACAACAAGGGAATAAACAAGGAGTATTTCCTGTTTTTCATTGTATACAAGAAATTCCTTGTGATCCCTGTGTGTATTTATGTCCTTTAGGTTTAATTGAAATAGATGGATTGGATATACGCAATCTGCCAGTATTCCAAGAAGTTGAAAAAACGTGTTCGGGTTGTGCCAATTGTGTTGCAGGATGCCCGGGGCTTGCAATTACTTTAGTAGATTACCGTAAAAATAAAGAAACTCCTCTTATCTCCATTCCTTTTGAATTTAATCAGGGCATGATCAATGTGGGTGATTTGGCAGCAGTTCAAAATACTGAAGGCATAACTTTGGCTAAAGTGCCGGTTATTGAAATAATTGGAAAAAAGAGTTTTAACGCCACTAGGCTAATTAAAGTATCTGCTTCAAAATTAATCGCTGAAAAAATCGCTGGGTATAAAATACAGGATTCTTCACAACTTCAGGAAGCCTATGCTCCTGCTAACCGGGCTGACAATCAGACGATTATTTGCCGCTGCGAACGGGTCACAATTAGGGAAATCCGGGATTTGATCCGATCAGGATACAAGGATATCAACGAAATTAAGACCATTACCCGTACTGGTATGGGTGCTTGTGGTGGGAAAACCTGCCACTCTTTGATATTACAAATTTTTAAAGAGGAAAATATTCCGAATAATGAAATAACTGCTCTATCTAAACGTCCATTATTCATTGAAGTACCTCTTAAAACTTTTGCAGGATCAACAGACCAAGATAAATAATATGGCAAAAATTAAAAGCAATTACGATGTCATCATTATTGGTGCCGGTTCAGTTGGAACTCCCTCTGCTTTTTATTTGGCGAAAGAAAATAATAAAGTCTTGGTAATTGATTCAAACGCCAGTGTTGGACAGGGATCAAATAAAACAGCTATCGGCGGTATTCGCGCCACTCATTCAGATATGGCAAAAATCCAATTATGTTCTCGCAGTATTGACATATTTTCCACCTGGAAGGAGATCTACGGTGAAGACATCGAATGGTATCCTGGTGGATATGTTTTCGCGGTTTACCGAGATCAGGACGAAAAAACCTTAAAAGAACTATTAACAATTCAAAAAGGGTATGGGCTTGAAATTAATTGGCTTACTGAAAAGGAATTGCTTGAAATTGTTCCGGATTTAAATCCTTCTGGTCTGCTGGGTGGGACTTTTTCACCGAAAGATGGGAATGCATCCCCATTATTGGCAAACCACGCCTTTTATAATCATGCCAAGAAATTCGGGGCAGATTTTTTATTCAAAACCATTGTGGAAAATTTGAAAATAAATCATGGTTCAATAGAAGGGGTTATCACAAACCAGGGTTCTTTCTTTGCGCCAATCATTATTAATTCGGCTGGCGCATGGGCAGGGATTATTGGAGAGATGGCAGGATTACATCTTCCAATCACTCCCGATTCACACGAAGCAGGGATTACAGAACCAGTATCAAGATTTTTAAATCCAATGATTATTGACATGCGTCCTTTTGGGAAATCAGAAAATTTTTATTTTTATCAACATTACACCGGGCAAATCGTTTTTTGCGTAACTCCCTTACCTAATTTATGGGGTCTTGATACAAGAGAAACCAGTGAATTTTTACCTCTAGCTGCCAGACGATTAATTGAAATTATTCCTAAATTGCAGAATATCCGTGTCCGGCGTACATGGCGCGGGCTTTATCCAATGACGCCGGATGGTTTTCCTATTCTTGGTTTTAATCCTGAAGTTAAGGGTTTTCTTCAAGCAGCAGGAATGTGCGGCCAGGGATTTATGTTAGGACCCGGTGTGGCTGAGTTGATTACCCGTTTGGTCAACAATCATTTGGTAGAAAATGACAAAGAGATTTTGAATGCATTATCACCACAAAGACAATTTCTCTCCCAGGAAATGTTAAAATAACCGGTATTCAGTTTTAAACCGTTTGAGATATATTTTTACTATCGACTCAATTCTCTATACGTTTCAACTAACTTCGAATAATGTGAAAACCAAATAATGACAATCAAAGGATTAATTTTCGATTTTGATGGATTAATTTTAGATACAGAAACACCGGATGTGATTGCCTGGATAAAAATATATAAAAAGTATGGGCAGGAATTTGAATTCTCCAAATACGCCTCAGCTATAGGTTCCGTTTATGAGTTTAGTGGACCTGCAAAACAATTGATTAATTTAGTACCTTCTCTGGATAAGGAAGTTATTCTTCAAGAGTGGTTGCAACTTGAAAAAGAACTGATTGAAAAACAATCCATCATGCCAGGCATAATGGATTATTTGAATTCTGCACATCAATTTAACTTGCAAACCGCAATTGCTTCAAGCGCTGAAAGAGCTTGGGTGAATGGTCATTTAAAAAGATTAGGGATCGATAATTATTTTAATTTCGTGCATACCGTTGAAGATACAAAAATCCCAAAACCTGCCCCTGCCCTTTACATTCTTACCTTGAAATCTCTTCAATTAAAACCTGAAGAAGTTTTGGCATTTGAGGATTCAACGAATGGTATTTCTGCTGCCAAAGCATCCGGGATTACTTGCGTTGCCGTACCCAATCAAATTACCCGAATGTTGAAATTAGACCAAGCAGATTTGATCCTCGATTCATTAGCCAATTTACCCCTCTCGCAACTACTGATAAGGTTCAATCAACCAACTCCAAGACCTATTAATTGAAAGGTTTCAAAGAGGCTATTCCAAAAGAGTATACTTTATTCAAATTCATAAATAATAGGGAATCCGGTTTTTCATGAAAATTGAAGACCTAATGCAAGTCCTTCCTGAAAATTACACAGTTTTGGATAGGGACCTCATCCTGCAGGCATATCAATTCGCGGAGAAGGCACATTCCGGTCAAACACGGGCATCGGGTGAGCCCTATGTCTTCCATTGTTTGGCAGTAACGGAGATTTTAATTGAGCTTAAAGTTCCTCCCGTGATGGTAGTGGCTGGCTTGTTGCATGATACCGTAGAAGATACCAGCGTCACCCTGGAAGCAATTCGTAGTAAATTCGGGAAAGAAGCCGCTGGGTTAGTGGATGGTGTAACCAAACTTACTCATCTTCCCCAGGTAACCCGCCCTGATTACCCAGATGGCATAAAAAAAGAAAAAACTGAATCAATCCCAATTATTGATGCAAAAAGCCGAAGACGCGATTTGACAACAGAAACGCTTCGGAAAACTTTAATGGCAATGGGCGATGATGTTCGGGTAATCTTAATCAAACTGGCTGATCGTCTGCATAACATGCGTACCCTAAACCACATGCCGGAGGAAAAACGCCTTCGCATTGCGCGGGAAACCATGGATATTTTTGCACCCCTGGCAAACCGACTGGGGATCTGGGAAATTAAATGGGAGCTTGAAGATTTATCCTTCAGATATTTAGATCCGGAGGGTTACAAAGAAATTGCTGAAAAACTCGCAGATAAACGGATTAACCGCGAGCAGGAAATCCAATCCATTATGGAAGAATTGAAAAAAATATTGCACGAAGGCGGTATTAAAGCAGAAATCACTGGTCGACCAAAACATATTTATTCAATTTTTCAAAAAATGAAAAAAAAGAATGAGATCTTCGAAATGGTTAGGGATTTGCGTGCCATCCGTCTGATCGTTCCAGATATTCCCAGTTGCTATTCAGCGCTTGGCATCATCCATACGCATTGGCGGCCAATCCCTAATGAATTTGATGATTACATTGCTTCTCCCAAGGATAATTTTTATCAATCTCTGCACACCTCAGTAATTTATTCCGATCATAAACCTTTGGAAGTTCAAATTCGTACTCCTGAAATGCATGAAAATGCTGAATATGGTATCGCCGCTCACTGGCGTTACAAGGAAAAAGGACCACAAAACAGCCAATACGAGTCACGTATCAATTGGCTGCGCAAGATTATGGAATGGCGCCAGGACGTGGATGATGCCCAGGAGTTTGTGGAAGGGATGAAGAGTGATGTCTTTGAAGATCGTGTTTTTGTCTTCACCCCGCGGGGAGATATCATCGATATGCCAGCCAGCTCTACACCTATTGATTTTGCTTATAACGTCCACACCGAGGTAGGTCATCGCTGTCGCGGAGCCAAAGTAAATGGCAAATTGGTATCTCTCGATTATCAATTAAAAACCGGTGACCAGGTAGAAATCCTGGCAGCCAAACATGGAGGACCATCTCGTGATTGGCTCAATCCACATCTCAATCTTGTAAAAACCCAACGGGCACGTTCTAAAATCCGTCAATGGTTTAAAATCCAAGACCGCGATTTAAATATTAGCCAGGGTAAGGCTATGCTCGAAAAGGAGTTTCATCGGCTTGGATTGAGCAATATTAAGTTTGAGGACTTGAAAAAATCATTTGAGTTCAAAGAACTGAATGATTTCTTTGAATCCATCGGAAACGGTGATCTTTCCTTACGACGAATTATTAATAAATTAAAAGAGGCTGAAGAAACTAACTCCGATCCTCTATTAGAAATCCATACGACCTCGCCCGAAAAAAAAGACATCAATGCTATCAAAGTCCTTGGGTTAAAAGGCATTTTATCGACCTATGCCAAATGTTGTAATCCCGTTCCTGGTGACGAAATAGTTGGTTATATCACCCGTGGGAGGGGCGCCACTATTCATCGTAAGGACTGCCCCAATATTTTGCGCGCAAAAGACCATGAGCGAATCATAAGAGTATCCTGGGGAGAACCTCAGCAAACCTTTCCAGTAACCATTCAAGTTCGTGCCTATGACCGTCATGGTTTGATGGGTGATATTTCCTCAATTCTTGCCAATGAAAATATTAACATTCGCGATCTTCATGTCAAGGTAACAGAGAGTCTGGCTAATATAACCATTGTCCTTGATATCAGTGATATTGCTCAACTGAGCCGGGTATTAACAATAATTGAAACATTACCCAATGTGATGGAAGCTTTCCGCGAAAAGCCAGGTTAATATTTATTAATGGAGTACTAATGTTTTCATTGCCAAAAGCCAGATCAGTCCTATGGAACCCAACCCAAGAAGAACTTAGAAACATTGTTTCCAAAATGCCTTCTTCACAAAAAACTATATATGGTAATTTCAATACCAATACAATGGTGGATTCGCGTTCTGCAAATTCAACATTTATCGTCTCCACAAAAACAAAGAGTATGTTAAATATTTCGCGGAAAGATTATCAATTAATTTCCAGAATGCAGGATGAATATATTCAGGACCAGGATATGCTAATAATTAATGGCTATATTGGTCAGGACCCAAATTTCAGAGTAGGTTGTCAATTATTTATAGAACAATCACAAGCAAATATTGCTGCAATGCAACAGCAACTTTTTTTTCCTCCTGATAAGAATATTATTCCCAAATTTACAGTGATATATACTCCTAATCTGACTGCCCCAGGTTTTCCCGATGATCGCTTGATTGCGGTGGATATTGAGAATTTCACTACCCGCATCCTTGGCACCGACTATTTTGGTGAATCTAAAAAAGGGGGATTGAGAATGTGGAATAAATGGGTTTACGATCAGGGTGGATTGGCGCTGCATGCTGGATGCAAGGTTTGGCCGGACATTGAGGGAAAGCAAAAACTGGCATTGATCATTGGTCTGTCAGGTACAGGCAAAACCACTACTACTTTTCGCGAGCAAATGGGTTCTTTGCCTGTTCAGGATGACTTTTGTGCACTTTTTTCTCAAGGCGTTATCTATTCTTCTGAAAATGGATGCTTCGCCAAAACCTATGACCTCAAACCAAATGAAGAACCCGTTCTTTATGAAGCCCTGACTCAGTCAGATTCCTGGCTGGAAAATGTAGCGGTTTCCAAGGAAGGTAATGTAGATTTTTTAGATGGAAATAGAACAACCAATGGACGTGGAATATTTGAATTCGACAGGATCCCTCACTTCAATCCCATCTACCTCCCCAAGGTTGATTACATTTTTTTATTAAATCGAAATTTTAATATTCTACCGGCTGTGGCTAAACTTAAACCCGAACAAGCTTGTGCTTACTTCATGTTGGGTGAGACGACTGGTACATCTGCGGGTGGAAAATCCGAAGAAGGCAAGTTTCTCAGAGTACCGGGGACAAATCCTTTCTTTACGGAGGATGATGCTTGTCAGGGTAATCGTTTTCTTGAAATACTTAAGACCATCCCTGAGGTAAGCGTTTTTTTACTTAATACCGGCCAAATAGGTGGAATGGAGAATGATCCCCGTTCTAAAAAAGTGAGCATTCAACACAGTTCCGCAATTCAGGAAGGTATTGTTCGTAACAATATTATCTGGCGAGAAGACCCAGATTTTGGGTATTTTATCGCAGACCAAATATCTAGATTCGATGACCCTGAATTACTCAACCCAAAACTTCTTTACCAAAGGCAAAACAGAGATGTTGAGTACATGAATATACTTCGCATACTAAAAAATGACCGTCAGGATTATCTCAATAATTTTTATGGGTTAAACCAGACAATCAAAATTTTATAAAATAAAATCCGCATTACAATTTTTTAGGCTGGGGGTGATGGATTCGAACCACCATAGACAGTTCCAGAGACTGTTGTCCTGCCGTTAGACGAACCCCCAATAGGGTTGCGCGCAATATTTTACCACATTACTCATGGCACCGATTCAAGTAAATCAATTGCCATCGAAATCCGTCGAATGACTTCATCCTTTCCCAGAATGGCCATACTTTCAAATAATGGGGGGGTTACCCGTTGAGCTGAAATTGCTTCACGCATGAAAGTAAAAACTTGTTTAGGTGTCAGATGCAATTTCTCCAATAGTGATTGCATTGATAATTCAGCTGGACCGATACTCATATCAGGTAACTTGGATAACACATTTAATACTTCTTTTCCAATCCTGACTGTATCAAATAATTGCATTCCTTCAATTTTCAAACGATCTTCATCATAAATAAAATCGTTTTTAAAAAAGAAACTGGAAATATCTACGGCATCATCCAGAGTGGTGATGCGCTCTTTAATTATCGGTGCAATTTTTTCAAGAGTGGAATCATCCACAGTATAACTTCTATCAATAAAGAAAGGCTTAATCCTTTTTGCCAATTCAGTTGACGAG
>Ga0315274_10004056_pt1 | contig 21640 bp, 36 predicted proteins | sample YL17G02_20_MG_FD_203700 | JGI IMG/M metagenome (GOLD analysis project Ga0315274, IMG submission 203700) | Sediment microbial communities from Yellowstone Lake, YNP, Wyoming, USA - YL17G02_20 | ecosystem: Environmental > Aquatic > Freshwater > Lake > Sediment | place: USA: Wyoming | collected...
GTATATTTGGCCAGATACTAAGAGGGGGGTTTAGATGAAGGTGACCTGGTTAGATGTGCATAAGACAGTTAATCGTATGACACTCTACTTGGAGCAGGTGCACAGTATGAATAGGTTGTTTGGACATACGATAGTCGGTATTTCGAGAGGGGGACTTGTGCCCGCTGTAATGCTATCTAACCGGTTCGAGGATTTGCCCTTCCAGATTGTGCAAGTGCAACGTTATCATGGCGAAAAGATGCAGTGGAAAACGTTTAAAGAGATTGTGAAGGATGCCACTTATCATCTAAATAAGGGGCCATATATCTTCATTGATGATATATGCGATGAAGGGTTGACCTTTAGAGCGTTGGATTTAGCAAAGAGTGATGAGGATAACTTGTATTGTTGTCTAGTTTGGCGGAACAATGAGAGAAGTCAGTTTAAACCGAATTATGCAGGTATGACGATAGATAGTAAGGAGTGGGTGGTATTTCCATGGGAGAAAACACAGAGCTGAAAGATGTGCAGGGATTGCCTGATGACAGGGACATCGTTATAGATATGGTGGGTGTTAGGGAGGTGGAATGGCCCATTAAGCTAAAGGATAGAGTAAACGAGATTCAATACACTAATGCAAAGTTTGCGATGTATGTAAGATTGCCTAAGGAACAAAAGGGTACGCATATGAGTCGATTTGTAGAGGCTCTGGTCACCTTTTCTAACAACGATGAGTTCTTCTCAATGGATGTAATGGCAGATAAAATGTCACCTTATATTGCTAAGGACTTGAATGCAGAGTTTGTGCATATAGAATGTGAGTTCACGTATTTCCTAGATGTGTTATCTCCAGAGACTAAGATTAGGTCTAAGCTGCCAGTTAAGGTGTGTTTTATAATAGAGTATCATAGCCAGAGTCAATTGAAGCATAAGGGATTGGAAGTTAAGGTACCCGTTACAACTTTATGCCCCTGCTCTAAGGAAATGTCAGAAACACCACACAATCAACGAGGGATAATAACTATGCAGATACAAGCCAATGATTTCCTCTGGATTGAGGAGTTGGTTGAAATTGCGAGTAAGTCATGTAGTTGTCCCATCTTCCCGTTGCTGAAGAGACCTGATGAGAAGTTCGTGATGGATGTGGCTGGGGAGAATCCAATGTTTGTAGAGGATGTAGTAAGGGAGGTTGCTATTAGGTTAAAAAGAGATAAGAGAATTTTGTCCTTTACAGTTGGGTGTGAGAATATGGAAAGTATACATCCGCACAATGCATTTGCAACAGTGGATTGGGAGAGAGATGATAGTCCTTAATTGGACGGGAGGTGAATAATGCCAGAAATCGGAGAACACGTAATATTTGTGGATGCATACGGCCATAGACACGATGCTCTGCTTGTCGAAGTACACGGCGGAGTTGGATATCCGAATCCGCCAGTGAACCTGGTCTATGTCTCAGGTAATATCGATGAGAGGGACCCCAATGGCAGGCAGATAAAGAGAGAGAGTAGTGTCGTCCACAAGCTCCATCAAGCAGCACACGGAATGTTCTGGATGGAGGCCCCGAAGTAGACAAACGTCTTCGATAGTACAAACCGATGAGGGATGGAAATCTGGCATTATTCACAAGGAGTGATATTATGATAGTAAGGGTTATAGATTTGGGAGAAGAAGGAAATCCCAGGATAGAATTTCAAACAGAGGGGTGTTCTTGTTGTTCAACTACTTTATATCCAGATAATGTTGAAGAGATAAGGAAGGAATTAATGGAACATACTAAAATAGTTAAGGAAGTTTGCAAAATCCTGGGGTGGGATACAAAGGAGTTTTTATCATGAGAGAGTGTATAGCAAAGTGTGATGGGTGTACTCTTCACATACCTGAGGAGGTATTAGCTACAGCACCAGTGGAGGCGGTGTTTGTTAATGGGGAGGGCCCCCAACCAGCTGAGTTGATGTTTGTGGGAGAAGCCCCCGGAGAGAATGAAGTATTGCAGAAGAGACCTTTCGTCGGGAGAAGTGGTCAACAATTGAATAGGCTCCTTGAAAAAGTTAACATAAAGAGGACAGGTTGTCGCATATCCAACTCATGTATTTGTCGCCCGCCTAATAACAGACCACCTACAGTCGACGAAGTGAACTCCTGCCGCCCATCCCTTTGGGCCGAGGTGGAAGATACCAATCCTCGGATTATTGTGGCTTTGGGGAGGACCGCATACTCCTCACTAATGAACGTACCAATGGAACTAATCCCTGATTTGGATGCCCACCATGGTTTCGTATATCCATGCTGGATAGGTGGCCCAAGGAAGCTACTCTTTACCTACCACCCGTCTGCAACTTTGAGGTCCATCCTTTGGGAGTCCCATTGTAGGGACGACTTACGAAGAATTGGTGAATTGTTGACCACTGAAGAGGTGATTATAGACAATGTCACATGGAGAAATTCGTTGTATAACTTGCCGAAGTCAGGGGTTAATCAAGTCTTGTAAGGGGTGCAAAGATGGGTCAAGGTATAGAGCAAAGAATGATATGCCTGTATCTGAGCCTGGTCATAGATGATTGGAGGAAAGGTAAATACCAATAGTTGAGGGAAGAGATTATAGGGTGGTTAGTCTGGAGTATCAGATTCAGCAACCCTGTTGCAAATGCGAGACCGCTGATGCACCCAGGTTCATTAGAGTATATAGGAATAAAGCTGGAGAGATAGTTAATCATGGTATATGTAGGTGTAAATGTCATGAGTGAGAGAGATAAGGTTCGGCAGACGTTTGGCAATAGGCAAAGGTGGGCCTGCCAAAGACACCAGTGCGGAATGAATAAGAAAGAGGTTTGCCAAGATAAGGACAGGTATCCTTGCCTCGATGCTCTGCCCACATATTTGGGGTCTATGTTTGATAGAGCAATGGAGATAGCTGAGAAGAAAGTGGACCCTAAGCAAAGAGGATTGGGGGATTTTAAATGACAGAAGCAGATGTAGATAAGGGAGTAAGGTTTATATGCCCTTGTCAAATTAAAGTGGAAACATTACCAGAAGGGAAAGTAGTGAAGTTACAGGAACCAGAATACTTACTTATACATAACGATGGTCGCCATTGCTTTAAGTGCAACATATGTTGGGTAGTTTGCGTAAGGTGTGGAGACGTGACAGATGCAAAGAAGTCATCTTATGGTGGCTCTAGAGCATTTGGAACTGGTCACTACTGCGATAGATGTAATCATGAGATATATGGCCATCACCGCGGAATATGTCTCAAAGAACATCTTAAACAGGATTTAAAGAATAGGAAGAATAATATTCACCCAAAAGATTGTCCAATTTACGAGGTGGTTTAAATGAAGATAATCAGTGAATCTGTGATTAAGGTAGAGTTACCAATAAAGGGGTTTAAGCTTGAACACATCTTGCAAGCTCATGATACCATAATGATAAGATATAATAAAGATATAGACTCTATATGGGTGCATCCAAAGGTTATGATGCAGTTACAAGATATGTTAATGGCTCATAATTATAGTATGTCTTATATGGGTTTAAGTCCAATAACATTATTTGGAATAAAGATAGAAGTGGATGTCCATATAAGTGAGGATGTAGTACAATTGTGGACGAAGCCAGAGAAGGTGATTATATGATGAATAATGGTGTGCAGATGCAAAAGTGTATAGTATGTGGGGCCGAATATATGGGGCATCACTACTGTCCCAATATCAAGATAAATTGGTCAGGATACACCTCCCCCTTGAGTGTGTACACTTGGTACAAATGCCCGAATTGTCATGGAGAATTCTCCCAGTGGGATGCTGTTCAAAGCACAGGAACATCAATGAGGCAATTCTGCCCCTTTTGCAATATGGAGAAGGCGACATATCCTAAGATAAGAGAAGGAGATGTGGGAAAATGAGCAATGTTGTATGTTTGGTATCTGGCGGTCTAGATTCGGCGACGGTCTTAGGGTTGATGTTAGCTGAGGGCCATTATGTCTTCCCCCGGACTTTCAATTATGGTCAACTCCACAAGAGAGAGCTCGAAAGTGCACAGCAGGTGGTCTGGTACTACCAACGCATGTTTCCCGCGCAGTTAGCGACCTTAGAGGTGGTTGAGCTGCTCTTCCTGAAGAAGCTTGGTGGTAGCGCACTCACTGACCCAACCCTTGCAGTCCCCCTACAAAGAACCGACGGTGAAATGTCTAAGAAGATTCCCATAACCTATGTCCCCGGTCGTAATACCATCCTGCTATCTGTTGCCCTCTCCATCGCCGAAGTCAAAGATGCCGATGGCGTTGCCATTGGTGTCAACGCTTTAGATTACTCAGGATATGCCGACTGTCGACCAGAATACATAGATGCTATGAATGGGGTGGCCAAGCTCTCTTCAAAAAGGGCAGTGGAGGGCCGCCCAATAACAATACTCGCCCCCCTTCTGCATATGACAAAGCGTGACATAATACTTAAAGGCACGGAGATTGGAGTCCCATACGAGTTAACCTGGTCTTGCTACCAGGGAGGAGGGAAACCCTGTGGCAAATGTGACTCCTGCATTCTCCGTGCCCGGGGCTTTGAGGAAGCCGGACTCAAAGACCCCTCTCTATCATCCTGAAGGCCAATCCATTATCCGATTATCCACTTCCCACTCCAGTGGATAATCTGGACATTTATCACACTTGGTTAGCCCATGCTCTTTCTGACATTCTTTAACGTCAGGCATCTGTTGATTGTTATTAACCCCCTGCCACCTTGCGCAATTCTCTTTGGACATTCTCCCACCCTTCCAACTCCACTTTTTCTTTAAATCGACACCTTTCACATTCTGCAACTTTACTTTGTTCAACACCCGATATTAACTTCCCACACTCTGGGCAGCCCATCCAGGTCATTATCCAACTTCCTTTTACTATAAGAGAGTGCCATTGTCCTTTCCCTGGCGGCCATCTTTCAGACCACCTGGCCTTGAACAATATACCACTCTCCTACACCACTATTATATTTACTGTAACATTCCCTGACGTTAGATTTGCCTTCTTATCAATATCTATTGCCAGATTCGTAAATGTTGCCACAGGTGGTGTCACAGTATCCAGCTTAACTGTGGTTATATCCTCTATCCAATTATCAGCCCCTTCAATATCATATATAGTATCTATCACCTTCATATATATAACATCATCACCAGCAGCCAAACTACCAATATAACTAATAATTGCATCTTTTATCTGAGTAACAACGTCCGCAGGAGCACTATCATTAACATTTACATCTGCTCTAACATATATTGTTTGGCTAGTGACCCCATACCAATATACAGGTATACCAGCGGGCCTAACCCCTTCAATAGCATCATTCACCTCAGTATCCGGTTGAGTCTTCCCATCTATATATGCACTTACCATATGGGTATCCAAATCCTCAACCACAGTCACAGAGATAACCCCACTCACATCCATTATAGCCAACTTAATAGCATCCAATGTCCCCCTCGCTATTTGTGTAACCTGCCCCTTTATCCTTACTCGGAAATTAGAATCTAGTTCAACATCCGTTCCACCTACAGCAGCATACGTATTATTAACGCTGGTCACCCCACTTATCGTTGTCTTCAAAACTATTATAGTAGCAGCACCTACATTTCCATTAATCCCAGGATTTATTGCAGTACACACAATGTCAACCCATCCCACAGGATCAATGGTATCAGCCACATCCGTTTCAAATTGTACAGGATTATCACCATCGGTCTGTACAACAGTATATTGTGGTATATTCGTACCATTCACTCCAGTAAATCTTACAGTAACAGTTGATTGTGTAGCAGGCTTTCTCGTCTCGCCAATAAGAGCCGCTATCCTATCAAGAGAGTCCCCCGTAGCGAAGTCCACAAACCCCGAATAGTAAAACGATTCACACATCTCCCAGAGTCTGGCCTCTTCCATTGACTGCACTTCTAACATCATCATTAAAGGACTAGTCTCAGTCAAATCAACATTCAATCCGAAAAGTTCCTGGGCCTTAGCCTTCTTTTCATCCAATATTATATTAATCGGCTTCGGGTTAAATCCACTTGCCACCATTCCATACATCTCGCTCATATTGTCACCCCTCCAAACACCAACTTAATCTCTTCACCCGACATTAATATTATATCTACCTTCCAAATCTCATTTCTATTTATCCTACTAATAAATACCCCTTTAACTTCCTTAATAAACCTATACTTCTTCACAGCATCTATTATCTTCTGTAAAGTAACCTTCTCATTATTATACTCCACAATACTAACCATATCTAATCCATAATCCAAATGAAACAAATTATCCCCTTTACCCACCTTCATCAGAACCTTAAAATCCTGCTTAACCTTATCGGTATCCCCTACCATCACTAACCTTTTAGCGCCATCCATAACCAAGTCCATCGTAGCGCCTAACTTTAACGTCTCTCCATATAAATCAACCATTTAAACCACCCCTTTATCCCAATGCAGGATGTATATCCACCCTATCATATATAGCATCGGTGCCCTTAGTTCCAGATGTTTTGGCCACCGTTGCATCAAGTGCTACTGTCGCCGCTTTGGCAGTCGTTGCCTCCTTTGCCCCATCCGTAACAATCACATCTAGATGCTCATCCACTGACCCAGTAGAAGGGGCCCCAGCAGTTGGTGCTAACTTCATAGCATCCCTAACTTGCTGTTGACTAAGTCCACCCCCTCCACTATCAGAAATAGCCTCTAAGGAATCTGTCGTTTTATCAAAGTTCTGGCCGGCATCCTTATCCATTATCTTATCAAGCCAAGAATTAACAGTCGGGGGGCCAGTTGCCGCTGCATTTGCCAAATGATCCAATTGATAATCAACTATCGCCGTATCAACCTGCGTATTGATATTTGCCAAAGTAACTGCCTCCACCACCTGACATACAAAATCACAAGTATCGCCACCAGTGGACACTATATGAAAATTAAGGTCACCTATAGTGTTCGTATGTGTGACAGTCAATCCAAATACATACCACCCATACGCCAATTCCGCCCAGTTCACAACCTCACTATCTATATTTGTAAACGACCCACCATCCTTCCTCATGATAATATCCGTTGAGGAAAAGTTTATCCCCGTCTTCCCTGTCCTATGGTCAGCAGGATCCGTCACAAAGTAAGTGATATATCTTGCAGTCGACTGTAATAATTGTCTCATTAGAATCCCCCCTGATTAACAAACCTATCATACGTATACCCAACAATACCCAATTGCATCTCTCCAGATAACTCTGTAACCTGCACTGTAGTAGTTCCCCCACCAACAAAGTACAACTTCACCTTAAATGGCACATTTGCAGTAGGGTTAAACCCATTATCAAAGTCCGCCGAATATAAAGTCGTTGTACTTGACATATTAGTATTATATGTAGACAAAACACTACTATCACTACTCTTAATAATCTCCACCTTATCAATGTAATTGCTGCCATCACCACCAGATAATGACACTGTCAAACTATACAACTTCTCATAATTATGTGGAGTAATCGTTACACTCAACCAATTTCCACTTGTCTTATAAGGCAACACAACTATATCCCCGGCATAATGGTCATAACTATTTCCTGCTGGAGCATAGGAATTATCCCAATCCGCTGCAGTATAGGTTGGGTTGTCCATATACCCCTTCCCAACCATTATTGATGGGGCACCACTCCATCCACCAGGTCTTGACCCACTTGTATGACTTGTCCAGGCGGTCCCATTAGTAGAATACAACACCTCATAAGTAGTAGCAGTTAAGATGATTTTATACCAATACCAAACGCCAGTAGACAAACTACCAGTAAACCCATAGGTTGGTGTCGAGGCATTGTTTAAATTCCAACAATGTTTTATAGTACCACCATCGTGCACTATCTGTGCCCTAATCCAATTATCTACATCCCAATACATTGCTATTCCGGTGGCCCACGAATTCTCGACAGAACTGGCAGCAAATATCAGCTTCCCCTGTATTGTGATATTATCTACAGCAGGGCTCCTTTGCAGATGTGAATACTCATGTTCTTGTGCTGTAACTTTCAATTGATTTGTTTCATCCACACAATCCGCACCGGTGTCATTTTCTTCTGTCCATCCAGCTTGCCTCGCCCCTCCCGCCCATCTATCACAAAAAGTAGGCGCAAGACCTACCTGATTAGCAGTCTGTAATGCATTATTGGTTACAGTCTCCACATCAGATTTCGTCCCACCATCAAAATCCGCTGTAGTAGTAACTAGGAAATCTGCCATTAGGCCACCTTCACTGTAAACTCATTACCATTATCAGTATCTACTATTTTATCCTTACTCAACTCCGTCAATACAATCTTCACCACTAAATTACCATTTACCTTAACAGCCTCTACCCTATAACTATCAAGAGCAGAAACTGCAACTCTACTTCTCAATAAAGCCACAAACTCCGGAAGTGGAAGTTCATTAAACTTCTCCAAACACTTATCCCACACATGATTATCTTTCGCTATTGGCATCTTCTCACTGCTCCATCTGTATAACCTCTACAGAATAATCAAATGTCACAGTCTCTGAAGGATAAACCTCCAATGTCACCTTAAACGACTTCTGCGAAGTAACATCCAAATGTGGATTCTTAGAAGTCGAAGACTTCACTACCAAATTACTATCTAACAAATCCCAATTCACTCCATCTATAGTAACATAAACCCTTATCGTAGCATTTCTCCCATCAGTAAACCCACCTATCTTAACATCTGCAATTAACCTTCTGGCAATATCAGACAAACTAGTATATGTATAGAGAACCATCTCTCCGGGATAATGATCAAACACACCATTTACTCTATCTAACATCTTACCCATATCAGTCGTGCTACCACCAGCCCCAAGTTCAAACGTTACATCATCACTATGACAATAAATTTTCTTACCATTCCGCCAAATCATTCCATTTGTTGGAGAACTAGGATTCCCTCCATAATCCACCAAAGTAACCAACTCACCCAATGTTATTCCCTCAGTTGGCAACTGCACTGTGGATTTGCCATCCCCCGGTACAAACCCCCCTAATACAATAGCATTCCCAATCTCAAACAAAGGTTCATTCTCTATATTCCTCCTTACAATTTGAACATTTTCTAACGACCCAGTTAAATCATATTTAGAAAACCCCACTAATACAACATCATCTATCTTAAAAGGAACTAACACTATACTACTTCCACCCTTCATAAACATAATTGGCACATTTTCTAATTCCACCATATGATAGAGCTCACTCTCTATCTTTAACCTAATATTAACAGTCAAATCACTATTAACCTTAGTTATAATGGCCGGACATATAGTCCATACTCCTCTAACGACTGATATAGCAACATTCTTCGTTCTATCAGCAATTCCTATTGGCTGACTATTAGGCACACTAACCATAGTCATCCCCATATTCCATATCATCTATAGGTTCTATTTCAATAGGCACTCCTAAATATCCAATATTTTTTATATCCTTAATTAAGACACATTGCATATCAACCTGATGACTGTCACCATCACTAATAAACTTAAACGTGCTGACCTTATAATATTCTACCTTGCCATCTTTTCTTTTCACATTAATAATACTCGCACTATTAATTCTAGGATCCATCATCACAGTAATATTAAACTTGCCCTCTTTATTCTTACCATCCCCATCAAAATTCTCATTAACATTAATCAGCCCACTCTTAGCCTCATAATATAAACCAGTGGGCATTGCCATACTACTTGGCATTAAATAAAATCTCCCTTGTATTATCTTCCAAGTCCATCCAGTAGGTGTTTCAGACGTCTCACCAGTATTAGTATTAACGGTAGTTTTTCCACCCCAAACGGTATTAAGAGTCTTGATAAGGCCATTTAACCATTCTGATAGGGGATAATCAGTAGTCATAATAAACTCCCCTACAAATACAACCTGAGATGGGTGTATATATCCTATAGTAAGTTCAGTATGCTTTCTTATCATATCACCTATTATATCAGTATATTTTGTATTTCTCCAACTGTCATTAACCCTTAAGCTTAAAAATGTTTTGCTATACTCTGTTAACCTTAACGTTGTTATTTTATCAGCACCTTCAATCACACTCTCTACAGAATTCACCCTGCCAATAAATATCGTACCAAAATTACTCAAATATCCAGCTTTAACTACACACACCGAATCCTTACCAATAAAATCTACCGTGTTATATAACTTAACTATACAATCATCGGGTTTGGACTTCTCCCCTCCAAGTATCTCTATATGAATAGTAATACCATTTACCCAACCCCCACCTTCATACCTTCCAGTATGATATCTTGCGCCCATCCTAGGTATGGTATAAGTTGGCCAATACAACACCCCTCCCCTCTGAGATTGGGCCTTAACCCTATAGAGCTTTTGCGCCTCTTCCATCATCATCTGATAACAATCATGATATTGATCATTAAATGTAGGGCTTACATACTCTGACAATGTGTCCATAAGCTCGCCCATTACATTAGGTGGAGGCGAAACTGCCACTTCAATATACCTCTCATTAATAGGTTTTGACATTCTCAAGCACCTGTATTATTAAGCCAAGGAGCATTCAAATATATTACAATGTTCTTCTTATCCACAACAATGGGCATCATAAGAAAGGCAACTATCCCATAAACAGGGTCCTTTATCTCATTATAATAAAATGGAATCATCTTGCCCTGAAAGACAACCTTTCCACTACCCGTCACCCACCTAAGTATCAAACTATCATCATGGGAATTCCACCTATAGGTAAATGCAAAGTACTTCCCATTAATATCTGTAAATGAAGTTTGAGGAAATCCCAACTCCATATTTACAGGTAACACATAAACAAAATCTAAACCCATAATAACCACCTAATTGAACCAATCACCAGCTCCCTTCCAGAAATGATTCCAACCAGTCCCACTACCAAACTTCTCCTCACTCCAATCATAAAACCCATTCCAATCTATTACATGAAATGGTCCCCAGGATGGCTCCCTACCCTGCTTAGGGGGCTTCTTCAACGTTACCGCACCATAATTACCCATAGGGGCAGCACCCACCACCTTCCCATCACTGTCGGTAATATATTGAAATACAGCCCCCTCAAATTGCACAGGCATAAACTTTCCCAAATCAATATTGGCATCAAATGACGTACTACTATTACTATCCTCTACAACCTTTACCGACTTCACAACCATATTATCAAAGTACCCCAAATCACAAACTATATCAAACGTTAGCTTATTATCCCACAGATCCATTATAAATAAGAACTGGTCCATCCTATTAAACTCCCCCGAATTTATTGCTGCTAAACTTGCCTCATGGCTACTTCCCATAGTATCCGCAGGAGTAAAAACATTAGAATAAAACTTCAAAGACAAACTAAGGGATATTTGCTGCTTCTCAATATGATCATGAGCAAGTTCTCCATTCTCCATAGTCTTATCAGTAATACTAGAACTAATACCAAAATCAAGACTAGCAACGCCCCTATACTTGGCCCCATCAATCACCATATCAGTGTTCATTCTGATGACCTCTCAAAATCACTATTCAACTGCCTAATAGTCTCCCTAGTAGCCTTACTAACAACCCTACCCAACCTCTCCTCATTCATATTACCATTAACTTGAGTCCCACTTATGTTCACACTAACACTCGGGGCAAACACCCTATTACCTCTCGCCTCACTCGCATTAATAAAAGATGTCCTCATATCAAATTTGCCCTTATACCCCTGATGGAAATCCACTAATGTATTACCCAATCCACTAACAGCTAAAGAAGCCGCCTCAGCATCTAACTGTATATCATGGAAGAAAGGAGATTGACTTCCACTACTCTCATAAGCTGATGCTGCATCATCAGTTGCTGATTGGAACATTGCTATGGCACCAATGGCCAGCCCAATAGCCCCTACAATTGCTAATACAGGATTCATCCACATAACCGTATTCAAATATATCCATACCGGTATCATAGCCAATAATGCTGCAGACACCCACCCTACACTATCTTTCAACATCATGAATATTGTAATCATGGCCATTATAGGAAGGGCCGCCATAGCCACTCTGGTGGCCTTTAGTGCAAAGTTCGCCCTCCATGTAGAAGCAGTTAACACATCGGTTGATTTTGCAAGTATCCAATTCTTTAACTTAAGTACCCCCGTCCAAAATGACATAATTCTTGCCCTCTCTGAGTATAAATACATTATAACAGTCAGGGCAGTTAGGGCTATTTCCACTGCTGCTAATACCTTGTTTCCCTCCCTCCATTGTCTAATAGAATCTGTCCAAAGGAAAAGTACCATACCCGCAGCCACTGCTAATTTTACAAGTGATTTTGTCAATGCCCATGCTGCTGCAGCCGCAGCTGTCATACTTCCAGCTACAGTCCGCCAACCTTTTATCAACAGATTAGTATAACCAACATTCGTATTCATCTTAAGATTAATCTCATCCTGCTGCTGATTAACAACCATTTGTGCCGCAGCAACCAACATCAACGTGCCGGCAAATGTCAATAACTTACCAGTTAAGGTAAACACTGTATATATCGTCAATGAGAAGATAGCAACCACTTGTTTCAAAGGATCAGGCAACTTATCAATCACTTTAATTATTTGAACCAAAATCTTATTCCAATCCTCAAGTAAAGGAGCCAACGTCTTACCATATGACGCATACAACGTATCCCAAGTTGCCTTCAATACGTCAGTAGACCCCTTCAAAGTTGTCAATCTCTCCTCAGCTATCAAAGTAGCCGAAGAAGCTGACCTAATAGTCTCCTCCCAATTCTTTGAAGTATCAGTCAGCACCGTAACTATATTATTTGCAGCATCTGCAGATATATTAAACGATATCAACTTCTGCTTTAAATCCTCTAAACCATACGTTTGCCCCTTCAGCTCTTTTCTCCACTGTACTAAGATATTGGTAGCATCCCCACCAAATTGATTATAAAGGGCGGCCTTAGCACCCACAGCAGTGAGCGCCAATTCATTCTCCCTTATATCATTAACATTCTTCTTATAAAGAGCCGACCAAAGAGTTAATGCCTCTGTACCGAATATTTGTGCCAAGGTAGAATTCCTTTGCACCTCAGTCAGCCCTGCCATCTTAGTTTGTAACACCTCGACTATATCAGCAACACCCTTCAGATGATTATCCGCATCAAGAAATGCCTTGCCATACTCCTCAACAATTTCAGCATGGGTTGCCATCTCACCAGAAGCACTCGCCGCTATCTGCTGCAACTTCTGTAAAGATATCCTTAAATTTCTACCCGCTATCCCCGACCTTATCATGTTATCTCCTGCAACCATTAACACAGCTAAAGTCTCCTCCACAGACCAACCTGCTAACGCCGCAGAAGCGGATACAAATTTGAAAGCTTCAGCCAACCCTTGAACAGACACCACACTCTCATTTGCAGCATATACCAACTCATCTGCTATCAATGCGAATGTCTGCATTACATCATTAGTTGACCTGGCCTGCATATCAAATCCATTGAATATACCAACAGCCAGATTAACTGCATCGCCAACATCCATCATGCCGACTCTAGCCATATCTAATATAGCTGGCGTAGCACCCATAACCCCATTATAAGTAAAACCAGCCATTGCTAATCCCTGCATTGCTTCCCCTACTTGCTTTGCAGAGAAGCCAGTCTTCATACTCAACTCTAACATCTTGTCGGCTACTCTCTCAGTTTGGCTAGCAGTTGCCCCTAACACCGTACCAACTATCGCAGCTTGGTATTCCACTTCAGAATAAGCGGTGGCCATCCTATGAGCAATATTCCCAAAAGATTGCCCTATTCTACTTAACATTCCGCCAGCTGCCATTAAACCGAAAGCCATATAAAGAAAGACGGTCCTCGTCCCACTAGCATTCTCGGCAGCTTCATTGATGGCCTGGCCTAGCGCTTTAGTTTTAGAAACAGCATCGCCATATTTCAGCGACATTGCTATGTCAATATCTATTTTTTTGCTACCAGCGGTATCAGCCATCAATCCATCTCCATGAAATGATATTGGTGTATACGAGGACCTTCTGATTTTTTACTTCCGGACTGTAGATCATAGTACTTTTTCAAAGCAGTCAAATGCCTTATAAACTTTTTAAACGACCACTTCTTTATCTCGTCTACAGGCACCTTGAACTCTATTGATATGAGATAGACAGGAAATTCCTCATCTACCTCATCACCAACTTTTTTTGGGCCAACTCCGAAAGCCCCAGTACATCTTCCAAATGTCCAAGTATCTGGGTAACTACAACTCCCTTCATCTCTTTGCTAAAGTCAATTGCCGGCTCCATTATACATGATTTCATTAACTCTCTCGCATACACACTTTGAATAAGCTCACCATCAACCATAGACTTTTTTGTAATGGCAAACATATCCTCGGCATTCAAATCTCTTACCTTAAACGTTATACCGGAGACCTCAAAGGTAAAAAGCTCCTTACCTACATATAACCGTTCAAGTGGATCGGTGTTCGATCCCTTCTCGCTTGGGGTGTTCCCATTCATTACATTTCCCTCCTGCTTATAACAATAAAAAAGAAAAAGGAGAACACCTATGCGGTGTTCTCATAGTAGTTATAACCTATAAACTTATAGGTGTACGTTGGCGCATTCTTCTTATCGGTCTTATACTCAGGATAACCCTGAATCCAAGCAGATCTCATTCCCCGACTGGCAAATCCAAATGCATTTATATAATCGGGGTTTATCACTTCAATCTTGAATTCAATCGGTGGTTGGGTGCCATCTTGCATGGCCCTGATTAGTTCCCTTAAATAGACATTCTCAGGTGAGGATGCGTTCAACGAGAGCGAAGCCTCTGCCCTCGTTGTAGTATCCACATTGAACCCTACCTCACTTACAAGCCCATCAATCACCGAAGAGTCACCAGCTGGCGTTATACCGAAACCCTCGGCAGCAATACCAGTCATTGGCTTACCGTTGACCGAACACCTGACCATTTTTATGTTGTATACCTGCGGACCACCCGCTACATTTAGTTTCTCAGCCATTTATATCACCTCACACACTTATCGCGAGATTCAGAGTGATCGACTCGATCCTTCCAGTCAGGTAGACAGTCACATATATATTCTTCAGAATGCGCGCTGCCTTATCAGCACCTGATATGTCGGAAAAGAGTGGCACTGCTACACTAAAGCCAGACTTCCTCACTCCATTCTCGACAAATGGCTGTTTCAGGGCGCCCATATCTACCATCTTTTGGCAGGTCCTTTCTATGCAGGACTTGACATTCTGTATGCCTTCAGTTGTAAACGGAACAGGCACATCAGCTATCAGAGATTCCAAATCCCACATTATGCTCTCCTCCAAGTAATACCGCGTCCTCGTCACGTCGATAAACTTGTAGGAACCAGTCCCAGCCATAGACAGACCATCAGAGATCCTCCAAAGAGACTGCTTTAAAATAAGAGCATTCTCGTTGCTGGCCTCAAAGTTAGCAACCTCAGTCTTGTTAAACTGGGTTATGTTCGCAGAGGTCAGATTGCTCATTACTTTCCACATCAGCTTATCCCACGGCACAGTTAAGGCCATCCTCGCCGCTAAGATGGCGCCCATGTCCTCAGTAGTTGTGGTGTTCCTGTGTGCAAAGGTGATAACGTTCTTCGACGTGAAGGAAGTCTGTACATTACACTTCAGATCCGTGACCTGGACTGCCGCCAACTGATCGCCTCTTCCATTGATTGGCATTATCCAAGCGTAGGTATCAGCTAGATCTTCCACCTTGGCGAAAGGTCCCCAGTCCTGACTCGAAAATCCACCATTGCCACCAGTGCCCTGTGTGTAATGGACAAAGTAGATTATGTCGACCAGCCGCTCATAGTCCTTCACAGCATTCCCTAGTGCCGTGATGTCATACCAATCGTACGCCACGGTCTTGGAACCGGAACCGCTGAGGAATATCTTTCCACCCTCAGTTCCAACACTCGCTTTGCTTGCGCCAGGGTCTACGGGCGGATCAGTGAAGTCGTACTGTATAGTGTATGTCGCACAGACAACACTCCCACCTTTCACAGGAGTATAGGCAAAGACATTTGCCGCCCCAGCAGTTATAGACTCAGAGGCCACTGTGGTCTTAAGCACCTTCACCGCGTAGAAGGACGTAATCCCCATAGCGAAGAGGTTGGTTGCAGCCTTGTACACCTTACTCGTATTCAGGAAGTCCGTTACTATATCAACAATGGAATTATATTTCTTCACAGTGTTGACAGTCAAACTCCCTCCCTCATTCTCACCAATCAGAAGTATTGAGCCGTAGCTCGGCACAATTTCTCCCGCAACGAGAATTGTAGTATCTACTGCTACTGGATCAACCGGCATTTATCACACCTTCCCATTTGCTTTTACTGCATTCATATCCACATGCTTCTTGAGCTCACCTATAGACTTTTCCGAAGTACCCTTAGGAGTAACATCTACGGGATTCTCCTTCGTAGACTTCTCCACAACCTCCGTATAGTCTATTAGGCCATGCCGCTTTGCATGCTTCATTTCCTCAGTCTCTAAGTCCACAACGACCTTCTCCCCAGCCATGACGGTAACGCCAGACTGAAGCAACTGGACGTTGCGCTTTCCCACTATTTCATACTTTCCCAACTTAATCACCTCATCATTGATTAATCGTAACATCCTGTTCAGTATACTCTATCGTTTCTTGCATCGTCCTTTCCCACTCATTCACATATATAACTTCCATCTCAATCTGCCTTCTCCTTATCTCTTCTCCAACCACCTGTGAATCCAATATCATAATATCCGTTATCCCTCTTATAGAGAATGGGCATGGATCAGCCACCTCTTCAGCATCATAATTTAACCACTTCCAGACATCCTCTGCCAATTGATCCGCTATCACTATCCCATTAATATACTCCTTCTTACCACCTGGTTTGTCTACCTCAACATCCTTCGCCCATATATTAATAACCAATCCATCTACAAATCCCCCACCAACATACCTTCTAATCCATGCATGATGGTAAGTTACATAGATAGTAGTTCCTGTATCAGGATATGTCGGTCCTTTAAAATGTATCTGAGTATAGAAAGGTGGCGTCCCTCCAGACATTTCATACTCCTCTGGTAAGAAGACATAATACACTCCACCTACTTTACCTACAACTTCATCTATCCTTAATACAAAGGAGATATCCAGGGTGTAAGTCGTAGTACCTATAAGATAGGTCAATGGCTGTTTAGTATAGTCCATCACCCTAGTAAAATCATCTAAAGAAGGTGATAACTTTGTCATTAATTTAGTATACTCTAACGTAATTGCTGGAAATTGTTCATAGGTGTATTGATTAGCATACCTTTTAAACACATTCATAGTGTGGCCTTGTACAGTAACCTTAGACTGCATCCCCTTTATTATCAAATCCTTAGCTTCCTTAGGCAACATTATTAATCCACCCTAGATAATCCATACAATCCCACATTAAAAGAGGAATAATCCTCTACACTATGCAACTTCCAAATTAAACCAGCTCCATCTCTAATCTTATCACCTATTTTTAATGTCGGCATGCCACTTTGCCCTAATCTAAGATAAAGTACAACATCTCCAACAAACTTCATACCATTTACCCCTAAGTTAAGATTCTGTGGAAATTGTGCAACACCTAATGGCGTTTGTATTACTCCTTTAAATGCAACTTCAGTATATGGCTTCTTGGCCACATATCCATCCTCTTCCACCTCCCCTTCATCATCAATCATTAAAGTAAGGTCCTTCTCAAACGCCATGAAAGCGCTACCTAAATCCCCAAACACTTTAACCACCTACTGGTACTACAAGACATTCTAACACTTTAAAGAAGTCCTGCACAACAACATATTGCAAGTCCTCAGAGGTGTCTTCTAACGTAACTTCATAGTAATACTTGCCCAAAAGACCAGCCGTATCATCATTCTTCAATACAATCCTCAATTGTCCCTTCGGAGCACTTACAACCACTATCTCTGCCAAAGACAGTTTCTTCTCCAAGATATTAACTTCATCCTCTAGGTTTTGCCTTATACTAAAGTATATCTCATTGAACGGTGTCAAACTCAATACATTTCCGCTGTTATCCTTTACAGTAACATTGATAGTAAGAGCGTCGCCCTGGTAAATGGTAATCTCACTAACACCCAACTTGAGCCACCCCTTCCACCTCTATGGTGACCTGGGCCTCACCGTTTATCTCCATAGACACTTGAGCCACCCCATCAACATTCATAGTTACCACATCGGTTGCCAGGTCGAACCATCATACATTTCGCCCTTTCCAGAAGTATCATTAAAGATTATCATTCCCTTACCAGGAGTTCCAGGCTTATTACCACTTGCCATTACTGGTACCTGGATATATTGTCCATCTCCCATTACTTGAACACTGCACCCATTGGTTGGACTTCCAACAGTTACATCTGCAAAAAACTTGGCCGTCCTAGCTAACCCATCATCCACCCCCACTTGGAAGTTCCCCATCACTATGAAATTACCGGGAACACTCTCTGGATACCCTAACACTCTTCCTATAACCTTCATAAAATCCTGTACGACCACATACTGCAAATCCTCTGAGGTATCCTCCAACATAATCTCATAGTAATAAAGACCGGGCTCAATCTCTTTACTATCATCATTCAATAACGTTACCTTTAGCTGGCCCTTCGCCGCACTAACAACCGTTATCCCTGCACCCAACGTCTTGTGAATAATCAACGTAGGAGATTCCTTATTGGTCTTCACAGTAAAGTGAATCCCATCATAGTTAGTTAAGTTCAACACCTCTCCATTATTATTAGTCACGCTACAGGTAAGCTGGAGAGCATCTCCCTGATATATACTAAATGCCTTACTGCCCATTATCCACCCTTCCATTAATCATTACTTGATTCCCAACCACCACTTCTCCACTTTCCATATTGATTTGAAACTTCTGCCCTTGAGGAATACCAAGACGTTGGCCTATCTTAGTCTGTAAATCATTCTGATAATCCATCTTCATAGTGAGCTTTTGCAAAAGCTGGCTCTTCCTCAGTTCAATATTAACTACTTCTCTACAGATCATGTCCATAAAGCCATTTACCTCTTTCAGTTGCTCTAGCTCACCAGACGTTATCTTGGGTATTTCCTTTTGACTTTCTTCTAAATCTTTCATTATGTTTAACCTCCTCCAGCATACCCTTGTGAACTATAACCAGTAAACGGTTTAAATGTATATGGCCACGGCTTACCATAAACCATACTATACTTCTCCGTTCCAGTTGGCTCCAGCACCCACTTTTGATAATCGCTCATATTCCATTGTTTTAAAAGCAACTTCTTTTCAGCAGCATCAGACATTTTTAACATAACTCTCTCTGATTCAGACACTTTACGACTTCCACTTACACTCTTTAAAATATCACCCAAATTATCAATTATCTTTTCCAATAAGGGTTTTAATATAGGTCTTCTTGGTATGTGGATAAATTTCTTATTCCCCTTTATATGCCACCCTTGACTATGTAAATATGCCCTCATTTGAGGTGTAATTACTATATCCATTCCAAATTCATGAATATTGAATAAATAACCTGCTGAACCTTCTGCTATTCGAACTATAACAGGCTTCATCCCATTAGAATCAGCTTCGCCAAGGCGAATCTTGGTAGTATCACCCCAATGTCCTTTCAACCTACCAGTATGAACTAACACTTGATTTAATGAACCAGATGGAGGCCCACCTTTTGTTCCAGTAGATGTAATGTGTCTAACCATACGTTGTCTCAAATATAGGGTCACCTTACATAACTGCTCCCACTTCGGCTCAAATCCACCCTTTTGAAAAATCTCATTATAATATTCCAACACTTTATGTGCAACAGCCATCATATTATGTTGCACTTTCTCTTGCCAATCCCTATCTCCAATATACACTATCGGAGGTCTATTTTTTCCAGCATCCGGCCCTATGGTATGGGCCAAAGCCCAAGCTATAGAATCAGTGTGTTTATCAAGAACAAAGAAATTAATAATAGCCGCAGCATCACCAGTATAAGATACCTTCATTGTGCGTTTAACTTCAATAAACTTCTTCTCTGCATCATCTGGTGAAATGGGGGGTTTTTGATTAGCAGCATCTTGAAACCAAGAATCAGGTGGTACAACTGTACCCATATACCTCTCTAATGAAGCAAACTCATCAACGGCAGCTAAATCCTTTTCTATTTTAGCCGTTTCTTTCAACCAATATTCATTTGCAATATTCTGCTGAGCTACTACTGAACTTCTTTGCCAAGCAGCAACATTTCCCCCCGGTATATCAAAATCTAAACCTTTCCGACTCCGCTTTATATCATCAAAATCCACATCAGGTATCCTTTCATATTTAACAAACTCAGGTTTAGGAGGCGAAGGAGTAGGAGTTGTTAACTTCTGACCAATCCTATCTGGTAATTTAACATCCCACAGATAAGACTTCCTAGAAGCATAATCCTGATATTCATAATCAGACTTACCATGATAAGTTGAGGGTTTAGCCTTAGCTCCCCAATACTTACCCGTAGGATCTTCTTCTGTCATTCTCATCCCTCGAGGGTGTTCCTCTGGGAATTGTGAAGTGGGTCTTCCACCTAATCCTCTTCTGTCCCAGTATCTAATGGATCCTCTGGCCTATTATCAAACATCGCTGTAGAAACACTTGTGAAATTCTCGGCGCCAATTAACTCCGCCCAAGAATCATTAGAGTCATTCTTTAACTCATCTAATACGACTTGCCACTCCCTTTTAACTTGCAAATCTCCTTGTTTCATCATCGAATACGTTCTCGATATGGCAAAAGAACGAAGGGCGGCCCACGAACGGATATAACGCCTAGCTGCTCTTACATCAATATTGTAGCCATGCTCAGTCAACCACTCAGCAATATCATCAATCTTCTGCTGTATGGTCTCATCCGCCACCTCAATAATACTAATGTTATTGAGAGCAACTCGGACATCAGTCACTGTTACATCGACCGCCATTCTACCACCAAAATAAAAAACTCAGGCCATCTCCCTTACGAGAGACAACCTGTCAGTTCCCTGGCCGCACCAGTCATAGCCAGCTGTGGCTGTATGAATTTCGCGATGGCGTAGCCCTTATTGAACTTCGCTCCGCCCTCGTATTCAGTCACAACCGCGGGACCATCAGCTAACGTACAGAACGGCGCCTTCCTATCACCTATAATAGCCGTCTCAGACGCTAACGCAGCATCCCTCATTATCTCCAGGTTGCCTAGGTAAGCAACCATCCCACCCTGCTGGGCTGTCGCACCGATCGGATATATCGTGGCTATGTTCTCATTGGCAAGGAACCACGCATAAACCGTCGACTGCATACAGATGACATCCGGCGCGAACCCATTGATCTCGAGGGTAGCCACCGTGGGCATAATCTCGTCCATGGGGTTGCCAGTGCTCGTCCAGTTACCGACCGAAACATCGGTAAGACCTGCAAGAATAGCCGCTATCTGCTTATTTTCCATCCTCGCGAGGTCCTTGGCTCCATCCTGCACCTGAATCTGCATTATATTGA
>Ga0315274_10004057_pt1 | contig 21640 bp, 15 predicted proteins | sample YL17G02_20_MG_FD_203700 | JGI IMG/M metagenome (GOLD analysis project Ga0315274, IMG submission 203700) | Sediment microbial communities from Yellowstone Lake, YNP, Wyoming, USA - YL17G02_20 | ecosystem: Environmental > Aquatic > Freshwater > Lake > Sediment | place: USA: Wyoming | collected...
CCCATCTCAATTCGAACAGTAACTGACTACTCGATACCCAGGACTTCCTTGACTCTCGACTCGGCTTTGGCCTCCGCATCCTTTTCCTCGCGGACACCCGCCAACTCTTTCGGCAACGGCGCTTCGACGAGATGCTTGACCCTAATCTCCAGGTTCGGCTTGAATGCCGTACCCGCCGGAATCAGGTGGCCAAGGATCACGTTCTCTTTCAAACCGCGCAACTGATCAACTCTACCAGCCAGCGCCGCTTCCGTCAAGACCTTTGTCGTCTCCTGGAAGCTGGCGGCCGCGATAAAGCTGTCGGACCACAGCGACGCCTTCGTGATGCCCAGCAATAGCGTCATGGCGGTCGCCGGCTTCGGTTTGCGGCCCTTGGCAACATTGCCTCCCAAGGCCTCCACCTTCTCATTCATGCGCGCAAGCTCTTTCTTATCAAGGACTTGGCCTTCCTGCACTTCCGTGACGTCGCCGACGTCGGCCACCTTGATGCTGTTGGCCAGCCGGTCGTTCTCCTTGCGGAAGACGAACTTGTCCACCACCTCGCCGGGCAGAAACGTGGTGTCGCCGACGGTGTCGATCTCCACTTTTCGCATCATCTGCGAAATAATGATCTCGATGTGCTTGTCGTTGATATTCACGTTCTGCGAGCGATACACATTCTGGATTTCGCCAATGAGATAGCGCTGGAGCGCTTCCTCGCCCTTGATGCGAAGGATATCGTGCGGGACCAACGGCCCATCGGTCAGGGCGTCGCCGGCCTCGACGAAGTCGCCGGTGTGCACGTTGAGGTGCCTGTCACGCGGGACGTGGTGCTCCTTCTCCATGCCGCTTTCACTGCGAATGGTGATCGTCATCTTGCCTTTTCGCTTGTCGCTGCGCAGCTCCACACGACCGCTGATTTCCGCCATGGCGGCGGGGTCTTTCGGCTTGCGTGCCTCGAACACCTCGGTGACTCTGGGCAGACCGCCGGTGATGTCCTGTGTACCGCCGGTCGCTCTGGGCTGATGCGCGAGCAACTGGCCGGCCTGCACCTCCTGGCCTTCGGCCACTTCGATGCGGGCACCTGCAGGCAGGTAATGGACATCGAGGATCTTGCCCTTGGCGTCCTCGATAATGATCTGCGGATGCTTATCGCCCTTGTGCTCGATAACGACCGGACGTTCCGGGGGTTTTTCGCCCTCTTTGGCCTTGGCCTTCGAGGTCCTCGTCCGCATTTCCTCGATCTGGACGGTTTCGCCGTCGATGATATCCACAAAGCGAATCCGGCCAGCGATTTCCGCCAGGATGGGCGTACGGTGCGGGTCCCACTGGAACAGCACGGTGCCGGCCTTGACCTTCTGGCTGTCCTCCACGAGGATGCCGGCACCGTACGGGACCTTGAACTTGTCCAGCTCGCGGTCCTTGTCGTCGAGCAGCGCGAGCTCCCCGTTGCGTTTGAGGGCCACGACGACGGTCGTGCCGTCATCCCGCTTGAGCAGCACGGCGTTAATGTCACGATACTGAACCTTGCCGGACTGTGTCGCCTTCTGCTCTCGCTCCAGAATGGCGCGGGAGGCCACACCGCCCGTGTGGAAGGTTCGCAGCGTCAACTGCGTGCCCGGCTCGCCGATCGACTGGGCGGCAACGATTCCGACCGCCGCACCCTCTTCAACGAGTTGGCCCGTACTCATGTCCCAGCCGTGGCACTTGGCACAGACGCCAACCAGGCTGTCGCAGGTGAGCGGGCTTCGGACCCGGATCGCATCGAGGCCCAGCGCCTCGATCTTGCCGGCAATCTTCGGCGTGATGACTTCGTTCTCGTGAACGATCATTTCATCGGTGATCGGGTTGCGGACGTTATCGCGAGCCGTTCTTCCAATAATCAGTTGCGACAGCGGGATATCCACCTGGTCGCCACGGCTGATGCTGGTCTTGGTAATACCCTGCAGGGTGCCGCAGTCACGCTCGATGATGATCACGTTCTGGGCCACGTCGATCAGCTTGCGGGTCAGGTACCCGGAGTTCGCGGTCTTGAGGGCCGTATCCGCAAGACCCTTGCGGGCGCCGTGCGTGGAACTGAAGTACTCCAGAACGGTCAGACCCTCGCGGAAGTTCGACTTAATAGGCGTCTCGATGATCTCACCGCTGGGCTTGGCCATCAAGGCTCGCATGCCGGCGAGCTGCTGAATCTGGTCGATGCTTCCTCGCGCACCTGAATCGGTCATCAGATAGATGGGGTTGAGGTACGGGCTGCCGTCGTCCTTGGTGTCCTCCCGCAGTCCTCGAATCATCTCGTTGGTGACGGCAACACGCGCGTTCGTCCAGGCGTCAATCACCTGGTTGTATCGTTCGCGCTCGGTCAAGACGCCGTCGTTATAGTTCTTGTAGATCTTGCCCACGCGCTTTTCGGTTTCGGTGATGATTTCGGCTTTCTTGGCCGGGATCTTCAGATCGGTCAACCCGAAGCTCAACCCGGCGAGCGTCGCGTACTTGAAGCCCAGGTCCTTGACCCGGTCCAGAAGCCCGACCGTCTCGGCGCTGCCCGAGTACTCGAAGCAGTCGCTGATGACACGGCTGAGCTTCTTCTGCGCCATAGTCATATTGTAGAACGGCATGCCGGCCGGCAGGATATCGTTGAAGATACACCGACCCGCCGTCGTCTCCACGACATGCGCCTTGTGGCCCCCATCAGCCTCCGGCGCAGAACACACCTTTCCCGTCTCGTCTTTCAACAGTCGCTGCGGAATGCGGACCCGGATCTTTTCATGAATGCCGATCTTGCCCATATCGTAGGCCATCATGGCCTCATAGGGATCACGGAACATGGGCAGGCTGCGAGGCCTCTTGGCGGCGGCCACACCCGGCGTCTTCAGGTCTTCGAGCATGATCGTCAGGTAGTAGTTGCCCATCACCATATCCTGGGACGGCCCCACCATGGGCGCACCGTTCGCCGGCGAGAAAACATTGCCGGTGGTCATCATCAGGATATGGGTTTCAGCCTGCGCCTCGATGCTCAGGGGCAGATGGACGGCCATCTGGTCGCCATCGAAGTCGGCGTTGAAGCCCCTGCAGGCCAGCGGGTGCAGCATGATCGCGTTACCCTCAACCAGGACAGGCTCGAACGCCTGGATACCCATGCGGTGCAGCGTGGGGGCTCGGTTCAACAGCACGGGATGCTGGTGAATGACCTCTTCAAGAATGTCCCAGACCTGCTCGTCGCGGCGTTCGATCATGCGCTTGGCGCTCTTGATCGTGTCGGCGTAGCCATGCTGCTTCAGCTTACGAATGATAAACGGCTGGTACAACTCCAGTGCAATCTTCTTCGGAAGGCCGCACTGGTAAAGCTTCAGATCGGGACCCACGACAATCACCGACCGGGCCGAGTAATCGACGCGTTTGCCGAGCAGGTTCTCCCGGAACCGGCCCTGCTTGCCCTTGATCATGTCGGTCAGGGACTTGAGCGGCCGGTTGTTGCTGCCCAGCACGGGCCGGCGGCACCGGCCGTTATCCAGCAGCGAATCCACCGCCTGCTGAAGCATTCGTTTCTCGTTGCGAATGATGACTTCGGGGGCATTCAGATCGATCAGCTTCTTCAGACGGTTGTTGCGGTTGATGATTCGCCTGTACAAATCGTTCAGGTCGCTGGTGGCGAAGTTGTCCCTCTCCAGCAGAACCAGCGGCCGCAGATCCGGCGGAATCACCGGGACCGCCTCAAGAACCATCCATTCGGGCTTGTTCTCGCTGTTCTTCACCTCGTTGAGAGTCTTAAGCCGCTTGGTCAGGTCCTTGATCTTCTGCTTGCTGCTGGTCTTGGCAATGCCTTTTCGGAGATGGCCGCTGACCGCATCGAGGTCCAGGTTTTCCAGCAGCAGCTTGATCGCCTCGGCGCCCATGGATGCCTTGAACGAGCTGCCGTACTTACTGTTGGCCTCGCGACAGTCCTCCTCGCTGAGCAGTTGTCCTGCCTTGAGCCCGGTGCTGCCAGGATCGGTAACCACGTAATCCTGGAAATAGATGATCTTTTCGAGGTCCGAGCTCTTCATGCCCAGAATGGTGCCGAGCCGATTGGGAATCGACTTGAAGAACCAGATATGGACCACGGGGGCTGCCAGGTTGATATGGCCCATGCGCTTGCGCCGCACGCGGCTGTGGGTCACCTTCACGCCGCAACGGTCGCAGATGATTCCCTTGAACTTCGTGCCCTTATACTTGCCGCACGCGCACTCCCAGTCGCGCTCCGGCCCGAAAATACGCTCGCAGAACAGACCGTCCTTTTCCGGCCGGTAGGTCCGGTAGTTAATCGTTTCCGGCTTACGGACTTCGCCAAAGGACCAACTCCGAATGTCATTCGGGCTGGCCAACGAGATCTTGACCGAACCGTAATCATTAATTCGATCGTAGATATTTCCCAACATGCTAAAGCCCCCTTATGGCTCTTAATTCACTCGATCTACAGAGCGGTCCGTCCCAGGCGTTTCTTCTCGAGCTGGATGTTCAGACACAGCCCGCGGATCTCGTTGCACAGCACGTCGAAGGACAGTGGGGTACCGGCCTCCAGCGTGTTCTGGCCTTTGACCATCGATTCATAAATCTTCGTCCGGCCCTCCACGTCGTCGCTCTTGACCGTGAGCATCTCCTGAAGGGTATAAGCGGCGCCGTAGCCTTCGAGGGCCCAGACTTCCATCTCGCCGAAGCGCTGGCCACCGGTGCGGGCCTTGCCGCCCAGCGGCTGCTGGGTGATCAGGCTGTACGGCCCGGTCGCTCGGGCGTGGATCTTGTCGTCCACGAGGTGATGCAGCTTCATCATATACATGTAGCCGATGGTGGCCTGCTGGTCGAACGGCTCGCCCGTCCTTCCATCGTAGAGCTGCGTCTTGAGCGTCTTGGGCACGTGGACGAAGAACTCATCCTTGCCCGGCGCCTGGCCATGCTTGTTCAGCTCGGCCTGCCGCTGCTTCATCCGCTGGTTCGCCTCTTCGGTGAGCGTCCGGATGTCCTTTTCGTTGGCTCCATCGAAGACCGGCGTGACGGCGATGAAACCGAGGACCTTGGCCACCCAACCCAGGTGGGTCTCGAGGATTTGGCCGACGTTCATACGGCTGGGCACACCCAGCGGATTCAGGATGATATCCAGAGGCGTGCCATCCTCCAGGAACGGCAAATCCTCCTCCGGCATGATCTTGGCGATGACGCCCTTGTTTCCGTGCCGGCCGGCCATCTTGTCGCCGATGGACAGCGTTCGCTTGATCGCCACGTACACCTTGGCCATCTGTAGCACGCCGCTGGGCAGTTCGTCGCCATGCTTGATTCGCTCGATCCGCCGAGCCTTGTCTTCCTCCAACTCGGTGATTCGGACCCAGAACTTGTTCACAAGTTTCTGGACGTCGTCCCGGGCCGAGGCGGGTTTCACCCACTTGATGTCGAAGTTCTCGATCTGCTCGTAGATGACCTCATCTTCCTCACTGGCGCCGACCTTCTGCCGCGTCGAGGGGTCAACGATGTTGACCTCAAACTCCTTGTGGATGGCGTCAATCATCTGGCGGAAGATGGTGCACTCTCTCGCCTTGGTATCGACTTCAAACTTCTTGATCTCGTCGGCCAGAACCTTCTTCTGGTCCTCGCCGCTTGCGCCGCGCCGGGTGAACAGCTCGGTCTTGATGACCACGCCCTCGTACCCGCTGGGCAGCTCGAGCGAGTCGTTCTTGACGTCCTCCCCGGCCCTGCCAAAAATGGCGTGAAGCAGCTTTTCCTCGGGCGTCAGCTCCACTTTGCTCTTCGGCACGACTTTGCCCACCAGGATATCTCCGGGACAGACGCGGGTGCCTTCCCGCACCACGCCCTGCTCATCCAGATTCCGCAGCGCCTTCTCACTGACGTTGGGGATGTCCCGGGTGAACTCTTCCTTGCCCAATCTCGTCTCACGGACTTCGGCCGTGAACTCATCGATGTGAATGCTCGTGAAACTGTCGTCTTTGACGAGCTTCTCACTGACGATGATCGCGTCCTCGAAGTTGAATCCGTCGAAGGACACAAAACCGACGAGGACGTTTCTTCCGAGCGCCAGAATGCCCTGAGATGTGCCGCCGCCATCGGCGATGATCTGTCCCGCCTTCACCTTCTCCCCCAGCTTCACGATGGGAGTCTGGTTCAGGCAGGTGCGCTCGTTCAAGCCGATGAATTTGTCCAGCTTGTACTCGTCCGTATGGTTGACTACAATGTGCATGGCATCGACTGCCGTGACCGTGCCGCCGCTATGGGCTCGCACGACCATACTCGAGTTCTTGCCGACAACCTCTTCCATGCCCGTGCCAACGAGCGGCGCCTCGGTGCGCAACAGCGGGACCGCCTGCCTCTGCATGTTGGATCCCATCAGGGCTCGGTTGGCATCGTCGTGCTCCAGAAACGGAATCAGTGCCGCGGAGACCCCGACGATCTGCTTCGGCGAGACATCGACGTAATCGACCTCGTCGCGCGACGTCTGCGCCAGCTCCCCCGCCTTTCGCGCCAGAACCACGTCATGGGCGATCTTGTGCGTTTCGGGATTGACCGCGCTTGGCGGGGCAAATACGGCCCGCATCTCTTCGTCGGCCCGGAGGTAATCGATCTCGTCCGTGACCTTGCCGTTCTTGACCTTGCGGTACGGGCTCAGCAGGAAGCCATACTCGTCGATCGTGGTGAAAATCGCCAGAGAGGAGATCAATCCGATGTTGGTCCCTTCCGGGGTCTCAATCGGGCAGATTCTCCCGTAGTGGCTGATGTGGACGTCGCGAACCTCAAATCCGGCACGCCTTCTGTTCAGACCGCCGGGTCCCAGGGCCGACAGACGCCGCTCGTGCGTCAACTGGCTCAGTGCATTCGTCTGATCGACGACCTGGCTCAGCTCGCCACGGCCGAAGAAGTAGTTGATGCTGCTGGCCACACTCTTGGAGTTGATCAGGTCGGCGACCCGGGGGGCCTCCACGGCCTCCCGCTTGATGCTCATGCGCTCCTGAGCCGTCCGGCGCAGCTTCAGCAGACCTTTTCTGATCTCGTCGGCCGCCAGCTCGTCGATCGTGCGAAGCCGCCGGTTGCCCAGGTGGTCGATATCGTCGACCTCGCCCTCGTTGTTGCGCAGCGCCAGCATGTACTTCATCGTGTTGAGGAAGTCCTCGGGGCGGAGCGTCATCTCGTTCTCATTGACGGACTGGCCGAACTTGCGATTCAGGCGGAATCGCCCAACCCGGCCCAGACGGTACCGATTCGCGTCAAAGAACTTCTCCGCGAAGAACGTCTGGGCCTTCTCCTGGTTGGGTGGGTTGCCGGGACGAAGACGCATGTAGAACTTCAGCAGCGCCTGGTCGTGATTCTCGCAATCGTCCTCGCCCAGCGTGTTCATGATGATCGCGTCACGGACACTCTCGATGACCTCGATCTTCTTGATCTCGCTTTGCTGGATCACGGAGACCTTGTCACCGATCTGGCAGGCGGCATCCACGAGAATCTCGCCGGTCGTGGTATCCACGATCGGGCTGGCCGCCCACATGTCCGGGGTCAGCTTGTTTGCCGACACCGTCTTGGGAGTGTAAAACAGACGGAGGATCGACTCCGTGGTCCCGTACTCCGGATTAATGGCACGCAGGAACACAGTGGCGGGGATCTTGCTGGACTGATCGATCTTGACCACCAGAATGTCCTTCTGGGTGACGCCGATCTCGATCCAGCTTCCACGTTCGGGAATGATCCGGCCGCCGTGCAGGACGCGGTCGCCTTCCTTGCTCTCGATCAGGAAGTCCACGCCCGGGCTGCGGTGGAGCTGATTCACGATCACTCGGACAGCCCCGTTGACGATGAATTCGCCGCCGCCGATCATCACGGGCATCTCACCCAGATAGATCGCCTGCTCCGCCAGGTCCGAGCCGCTCTCCGAACGCAGCCTGCAGTGGATTTTTAATGGATACGCATAGGTCAGGCGCAACTGCCGACACTCAAGGGGGGTGTAATGAGGCTTCTCCAGCTCGTAGTAGAGATACTCCAGGAGCATCTTCTTATCGTAGCTCTCGATCGGGAAGATCTCCCGGAACAACGCCTCCAGCCCCGTATCCGCCCTCTTCGTGGGCGGCACGTCTTTCTGCAGAAAGCGGTCGTAACTGACCCTCTGCACCGCCACGAGGTCAGGGATTTCCACTCCATCCTGTGTCCTGCCGAAACTGCGAACGGTTCGCGCAACCATCTAGTGCTCCTCTGGTAACGGAATCAGATCTCGCCTCTGTGATCTTGTATATTGGCGCACACTCACCATACTCAGAAGATACGCCTCAGGTTCACTTGAGTTCAACCGTAGCCCCGGCCGCCTCGAGCTGTTTCTTGGCCGCCTCGGCCTCATCTTTGCTCAGGCCTTCCTTCACCGGCTTGGGAACGCTTTCCACCAGATCCTTGGCCTCTTTCAGTCCGAGACCCGTCAGGGCCCGCACTTCCTTGATGACCTGGATCTTCTTCTCACCGAATCCAGTGAGGACAACATTGAAGGTGGTCTTCTCCTCTGCGGCCGCCGCCGGAGCACCCCCCGCCTGCGCCGGTCCCGCCATAACCACCGTGCCGCCAGCCGCCGGCTCGATCCCATATACTTCTTTCAGGTAATCCGCCAGTTCCTTGGCCTGCATCAGGGTCAAGGCGACAATCTTGTCACCCAGCTCCGTGATCACACCGCTCCACTGTCTTGTTTCGTCTGCCATGTGGACACACTCCTATACAGTCATCGCTTGCCGGTAGCCAGGACTTCGCCGTCCCGTTTTAACCCTTTCGGGGCAGCCGCGCAAGCTGTTGGTAATTGCTGATAATTATTCGAAGGGGATAAACCTCGTACCGTCTCAGGCGGCCTGTTTCTCAGCCTTTTCAGCCTTCTCGATGATGGTCTTCAGGCAACTCGCGATGATGCCCGCCTGACCCATCAACACGCCACCCAGCACCCCGCCGGGCGAACGAATACAACTGACGATCCTGCCCTGCAGTTCGATGCGGGTCGGCATCCTCGACAGTTGCACCGCTCCGGCACTGTCGCAGATGTACCCATCCACAAACCCCCCCCGGACTTCCATGACGGGCAGTTTCCTGCTCCAGTCGAGGATCTCTTTGGCGACGTCTACAATGCTGTCGCCGCCGTAAGCGATGGCGCACGGGCCGTTGAACAGGTTCACCGCCGATTCCAGCTTCTGGTTCTGCAAAACCCGCCGGAATAGTGAGTTCTTCACAACGAGCAGCCGGATGCCTTTTTCTTTCAGGGCGCCGCGCATGACGTTGTTGTCAACGCCCCCAATCCCCTTGGTCGTGACCACCAAGAAATCGCGGACCTGCTCGTCTTGGACTCTTTTCTCTAATTGGGACTGCAGCAGCTCTTTTACGTACTTGCTCATCTTCTCTCCCGTTGAACCTGATCTGTCATCTTATCGGTTCAGGAAAAAACTGGAACAGGGCCATGCACGCGACAACTCCACTGGCCCGCCGTCAGATGGCGAGCTGCACGGAGGGGCTCATCGTGGCCGATATGCACGCCTTCTTGATGTAGGTTCCTTTCGCAGACGTTGGCTTCATCTTCTTGATATGATTGACAAAGGCATCGATGTTCTCGACGAGCTTCTTCTTGTCAAAGCTCTGCTTGCCGACCACCGCATGCACGTTGCCGCCCGTGTCATTCCTGAATTCGATCTTTCCGGCGGCAAACTCGCTCACGGCCGTGGGCACATCATCCGTCACTGTGCCGTTCTTGGGCGAGGGCATCTTGCCCTGCGGGCCGAGGATTCGCCCGAGCTTGCCGACCTTGCCCATGACCTTGGGGGAGGCCACAGCCACATCGAAATCGGCCCAGCCGTCGGTGATCTTCTTGACCAGGTCGTCCACGCCGACCTCGATCGCGCCGGCCTTCTTCGCCGCCTCCGCCAGACTCTCATCGCAGAACGCAATGACACGTTTCTGCTTGCCCACCCCATGGGGCAGGGACAGCGAGCCGCGAATGAGTTGGTCTGCCTGCTTCGGATCGATACCGAGCAACAGCACGCACTCGATCGTCTGGTCGAACTTCGTCGCTTCGAACGACTTGACCTTGTCAACAGCTTCACCGATGCTGACGGGCTGATCGTCGGTCTTCTGTGCGTCCTTCTTGTATCTCTTGCTCTTGGTCCTCATACCTGCTGTCTCATTTCTCTCGAAAACGGTCCCGGCAATCCGCCTAATCGACAACCTCCACGCCCATGCTGCGGGCGGTGCCTCGAATAATCTTCTCCGCCTGCTCCAGACTATAAGCATTGAGGTCTTTGAACTTGGTTTCAGCGATCTTGTGGACCTGCTCTGCCGTTACTTTACCTACCTTGTCCTTGTTCGGAACACCGCTTCCCTTCTCGATCTGGGCGGCCTGCTTCAACAGCACGGCCGCCGGGGGGCTCTTCACCTCGAAGGTGAAACTCCGGTCGGTGTACACCGTGATGACCACAGGCACAATCGTGCCCTTGAACTCCTTTGTCTTCTCATTGAACTGGGAGACAAATTGCCCGATGTTGACCCCGTGCTGTCCCAGAGCCGGTCCGATAGGCGGCGCAGGGGTCGCCTGTCCGCCCGGGGCCTGCAATTTGATTTTTTTCGCAATTTCTTTTGCCATTCTCTACCCTTGTCTTACAGCCGTCCTGCAGAACCCTGCCGACGGACACCGGAAACTCCGGCCTTAAATCTTCTCTATCTGCCAGTACTCAATATCCAGCGGCGTGCTTCGTCCGAAGATCGTCACGATCACCTTGACGATGCCCCGCTCGGAGTCGATCGAATCAACCGTACCTTCGAAATTCTCAAACGCCCCCTCCCGAATCTTGATGTGGTCGCCCTTCTGGAACTCGACCTTGATGCTCGGGGCCTCCTCGGGCTTCTGCGCATCCAGGAGCATTTTCGCCACGTCCGTGTCGCGCATGGGCGTGGGCATTCCTTCCGTGCCGATAAAATCCCCGACTCCTGCGGTGCCCTTGATCATGAACCACGCCCTCTCGGCGACGCGGCCGTCCTCGGTCGTCTCCATCTCCATGAACACGTAACCGGGATACAACTTTCGCTTGTGGACAGTCTGCTTGCCCGCCCGGATGCGCTTGATCTGTTCGGTGGGGACCTCGATCCGCCCGATCACGTCCTTCAGGCCTTCCTGCTCGGTCTTGCGCTCGAGGGCCTCTTTGACCTGCATCTCTTTATTGGCTGCGACTCTCAATACGTACCAATGCATTGCACTGCCTTTGGTCACTGGTCCACAAAAACCACTTTACGGCACTCCACATGTATCCCGGCAAGGGCGCCGTTCACAGATGTATACAGACCCATTCCGTCAGACAGTGCTCCTTGCCGCCCGCCTCCAGCTCCGCAACAGTCGACTCCAATCGACTTCACGCCTGCCTGCAGGCACTCCCTCCGGGCTGTCTACCGCAGCCCTTCTTCCGGCACTACCCGAGCAACTTATCGAACACGAGCTGGAACACCATATCCGTGGCTCCCAGCAGCATCGCCATGGCCACGACAACGACGATCACCACAAACGTCGAGACAGCCACTTCCTTCCTGCTCGACCAGTTCACCTTCTTCAGCTCACCTTCCGAAGCGATCATGAAGTCGGCCACGGACGACTTGTTCAGCAGCCAGTAGATGCCCACGCCTGCGGCGACAAAGACAATCAGCGGGACAAGAAACACGATCCACGCGTTCCAGTCCGTGGCGGCCAGCATCTCATAGAGTCGCCAGCATCCGATCGCCACCACCACGGCCACGGAAAGCCCGCTGATCAACCGCGTATATTTGCCCTGTCCGGGCTTATAAACCTGCATTGACATAAACTGCCATCCTATCAACTCTCAGAATCGGCGGGCCGTCAAAGCGCCCCGCCAACACCAGGCCAGGAGGGAATTGAACCCCCAACCTTCGGTTTTGGAGACCGACGCTCTGCCAAATTGAGCTACTGGCCTATTGCCACGGGTCTGCTGAATCAGCAGCCATGTACCTCTACTTACGTCTGAGCTTATGGACCGTGCGCTTTCGCTCCTTTGGGCAGAACTTCTTCAGTTCCAGCTTCGGCGAGCCTTCGGCCACGCTGATCTCAGTTCGGTAATTTCTCTGGCTGCACTCGGTACACTCGAGCCAGACATATTCTCTCTTGCTTTTCTTTTTTGCCATAAAAACGAGCCACTCAGGCAATGACCTTGGTCACAACGCCGGCGCCGACCGTGCGTCCGCCTTCTCGAATCGCGAATCGCAGACCCTCTTCCATGGCGATGGGGGAGATGATCTCGATATCCATCAGGATGTTATCGCCGGGCATGCACATCTCGGCGGGCTTTCCACCCTCGCTCATCAGGGTGAGCACGCTGCCGGTGACGTCGGTGGTGCGGAAGTAGAACTGCGGCCTGTAGCCCGGGAAGAACGGCGTGTGCCGCCCGCCTTCGTCCTTGGTCAGCACATACACTTGTGCATGGAACTTCGTATGCGGCGTGATGCTGCCCGGGGCCGCAATGACCTGACCTCGCTCAAGGTCCTTCTTCTCGATGCCACGCAGCAGCAATCCAACGTTGTCGCCGGCCTGGCCTTCATCCAGCGTCTTATTGAACATCTCCACACCGGTCACGACCGTCTTTCGGGTGTCCTTGGCCAAGCCCAAGCCGATGATCTCGACTTCCTCACCAACGCGAACCTTGCCTCGCTCGATTCTGCCCGTGCCGACCGTGCCACGTCCCTTAATGCTGAACACGTCCTCGACGGGCATGAGGAACGGCAGCTCGGTCTCGCGCTTCGGAACCGGGATGTACTCATCCATGGCTTTGAGCAACTCGACAATCGGCGGACAGGCCGGATCGTCGATCGACTCAGCCCGCATCGCCTGGTTGGCGATGCCGCGAATCACCGGGGTGTCGTCGCCCGGGTAGTTGTATTTGTTGAGAAGGTCACGGATTTCCAGCTCGACCAGATCCAGCAATTCAGGATCGTCGACGAGGTCGACCTTATTCATGAAGACGATGACCTTGGGCACGTTCACCTGCCGGGCCAGAAGGATGTGCTCGCGGGTCTGGGGCATCGGTCCATCATAGGCGCTGACCACCAGAATCGCACCGTCCATCTGGGCGGCGCCGGTAATCATGTTCTTCACGTAGTCGGCGTGGCCAGGACAGTCAATATGGGCGTAGTGCCGGTTCTCCGTTTCGTACTCTACGTGTGCCGTCGCTATGGTCAGGATCTTCGTCGCATCACGACGACCTTGGGATTCAGAGGCCTTGGCAATGTCGTCATATGACTTGAACTTTGACAGTCCTTTGAGTTCCATGACCTTCGTCATCGCCGCCGTCAGCGTCGTCTTGCCATGGTCTACATGCCCGATCGTTCCAACGTTAACGTGAGGCTTCGTCCTTGCGAATACTGCTTTAGCCATCTTTAACTAAACCTCCAAATATGCTTTCTAGGAGCTCCTTGCATGTCCTTAATGGTCTCCTGCCAGAGAATCGTGGTAGTCAACCGAAAAACCAAGACACAGACCCAGCTCTTGCCAACCGCTTTGTCTTGATCCACTTACTGAGCTGCTGCTGGGATTTGAACCCAGGACCTCGTCCTTACCAAGGACGCGCTCTACCTACTGAGCTACAGCAGCGATACGTATGACCGGCCAAGGTCGTCGCGAAACCTATGCGCAGGGCACGAAACACAGGCCCTACTGACGCATAAAGACAAACCTCACCCTCTCGCACCCCTTTCGTGCGATAGCAGTAAGGCCTACCATCCGGTTCGTGCATCTACTTGTAAACCGGCGAATATAAGACAACTGCCTGTCCAGTGCAAACAGAAAAAAACAAAAAAACGGAAAAAAGGCAGTCGTGCCCGCACATTTCTCGCTCCCCTGCCGCTCGCGGGCAATGGTCGCGGTTGCCGCTTCCCCAACGACCGCCAAACCCACCCCTCTAGTTGTTGATCTCTTCGGCCGGGCCAGCCTTTCGGGCCCGCGCAATAGGCTTGCACCAGTGCTGAAGCAATCCGCGCCAGCTCGGACGAGCCTCGGGCTCTTTCAGCTTGATCCGCGTCAGCGTTTCCAGCAAGGCATTCGGATCGGTACCCAACGGAGGCTCTTTCAAGTAGCCATCGATAGACTTGGCTATGGGGCAGTCTTCCGCAAGGTCATTCCCAGAAAGGTAGCCATCAATAATCTCACTCACCATTTCCAGGTTCGGCCATCGAAGGCACACAGTCAGACGGTCCGATAATACACGCTCCCTTTCCTGCGGATTACCTGCGGCCTCTTCCATGAGCTTGAGGTAGTCGGCAGCCTGCTTGAAGTTGCCGCTGGCGGTGTACAGTTCTGCCAGTTGTCTTCGGGCCTCTGCAAGCAAATCTGTTCTACTCTCGCTCTGGGCTCTTTGTTCGACCAGGGTAAAATAAGCTACTGTTTGGTCCGTGGAGAGCTTCTCCTGAAGGGGCGGGGCAGTAAACGCCCCCATCCATCCAGCCATCACGTCCATTCCGGAGCGTCGAAACACCTTGAGCATGGCTTGCCAGGCAGCATCGCCCTCACCGGGGGTGCCCAGCTTCTTTGACAGCCAGTCCAGGTCCTCCGCAAGACCCGTCTCGCCGGCCAGGTTGACCAGCTTCGTCCGAACGGACACACTGGGATCGTCAACCAGGCTCTTTCTGAACTTCTTCAAGGCCGCCGCACTGTCAATGTTGACGAATCCATCCACCGCGCCCTGTCGCACGGCTTCCGCGCCGTCGGCAAGGGCCTGTTCAAACAGGGGACTGTACAGTTTCGTCGCCTGCGTCCGGCAGACACTCCTCTGAGCACAGAGCCCCGCCATGGAGACGAGCAACTCGCCACGCACAGGGTGATTGGCCTCGGAGGTTGCTTGCTGGTATCTCTGGGCCAGCGCGTTGAGATATCTGTTGACATCCTCCACTTTCAACCCGTTCTGGGTGAGGAGTTTACGAATCACGTCAGCGCCGCTTCGCACTCTCTCCACCCGTTGCTCGCTGACGAACCGGACGGCCCATTCCAGGGTCTCCTTGCGCACCTCGTCGGGGACTTTGAACGGAGAAGTGTCCAGGGACGCATAGTAGCAGGCCCCGCCAAGTGCGACGAAGAACTCGTGCCTGACCTCCGCATCCTCCTCCACCTGCAATTGCTGGAGCACCCGCTGAGCAGAGTTCAACTCCCACATCAGAGCCAGAACCCGGGCCGTTTTCAGACGCACCTGCCTGTTTTTGCTCGATACCAGACTCAGCAGCGTCTTCTCGAGGTCCTCCGACCACTTTGGCTTGCCCGTGCCCGTCTTCAACTCCTCCAGCCGATCGAGAGCCCAGAGTTTCATCTCAGGCTCCGGGGCTTTCAGGCGGTCCGCCAGGAAACTGTTTCGGGCCGCGTCATCGCCAAGCGATCCATACCAAGCGTTCAATGCGGAGAAATAGTAGGTCTGCCACTGGGTCATCCCGGCCTTCAAGGTCCGAATATCCCCCTCACTACGCACCAAACGCTTGCGGAGATAGGCTTCCGGGCCCTGTTGCTCAAAGTCACTGATGGCCCGACGCCGCCCTTCCGCGTCCTCGGGAAAGGAGATCCCCAGAGAAGTCAGAGCCTCCCCCGCAGCGCGAGCCATCCCGGCATCGGAATCGTCCAGCAGGCCAATTAGCCTTAGGACGGCCCTTTTGTCAGGGTGCAATTGCAGTGCGTACACCGCGTTGGATCGGATCGCCGCCGGCAGTTGGCTGTCGCCGGCGGTCTGTTCCAAGCCGGCCTGCACCTGATCGTAACTGAACATCAGCGTCGCCTCCGCCGCTGATTTCGCGACGGCCGGGTCCGCTTCCGTCCCCACGATACTGAGCAGAGGCTGGAGAAAGTCCTCTTTGCTCTTGAGTGGCCGGGGGTCGGTGCGGGAGCGGTCCAGGGCCTTGCAGACCGCGGTTCTCGCCCCCGGGTTCTCCGCCTGCTTCAACGCATCGAGAACCAGCTCGCGGGCCGCCGGCTCGTCCTTGAACAACAGAACGCTGGCCGCGCTCATCCTCGTGGCTGCGTCTTTGTTGTTGAAGAGATGATCCTTGATCAGGGCGAGTTCCTGGTTGACCGCGGCGGCAGGGACAGCCTGCGTCTCCGTGGATGTGAGAACGGTCTGCGCCCACGCGGGTAACTCACATGCCAGAAGCAGCACCATCACAAGGATGTGAGACCGTGGACCAGTCATTCGGATTACCCTCAGCAGACCCCTACTGACAAACTCATCTGCTATACTAACCAAGTTGTCGGGGCATAGTCAACGGCTTTGCTCGGATTTTCACTAATTTCGTGATGATTCATGAACACAACGGCTGTCCCACGAACATTGGCGTCCCCGTACTGCCCAGATCGGCGGCTTCTACGGCCTCGGATGATACTTCTTGTGAATCTTTCGGAGTCTCTCATGATCGACATGGGTGTAGATCTGCGTTGTCCCTATGTCCACGTGACCAAGCATTTCCTGAACACTCCTCAAATCCGCCCCCCCACTGAGCAGATGGGTCGCGAAACAGTGACGCAGCGTATGCGCCGTCAGGTTCCGAGGCATGCCCGCCCGAGCGGCGTACTTCTTGACGAGCCGCCAGATTTCGATACGCGTCAAGGGCCGGCCGGTCCGTGACAACAACAGGGACATCCCGCTGCCCGGTTTCGCCAGCCGGGGACGCTGATCCTTCAGGTACGCCTCCGTAGCCCCGATGGCGGTCCTGCCCACCGGAATGATTCGCTCCTTGTTGCCTTTGCCCAGGCATCGCAGGTAGCCGACATCGAAGTTGAGATCGGTGGTCTTTAGTCCAGCCAACTCGCTGGCCCGCATCCCCGTGGCGTAGAGCAGCTCAAGCATCGCCCGGTCCCGCAGGTAGTAAGGTTCCTCGGGGCAGGGCGCCTCCAGCAGTTTCAAGACCTGCGGCTTGTTGCAGATGACCGGCAGCCGCTGCCAGATCTTCGGACTCTCCAGCAGGCCCCTGCCGTCGTCGGCGATAAGCCCCATAAGCTTGGCGAACCGCAGGAACATCCGGATCGTCACGAGGGCACGCCGGGCGGAGTTCTCATTCTTGGGGCCGGTGGCCATGTGACAAAGGTACTTCTGCACCAGCACGGGCTTCAGCCCGCTCATCTGGGTGACGCCATTGTCCCGACCGAAGGCCAGGAAATCCTTGAGATCGCGGCCGTACGCGAGAATGGTGTTGTGGGACAGGCCCGCCTCCACGGTCAGATGATCGAGAAACTCGCCCGCCGTTTGGCCCAACGGCAGCGAATGAAGCTCTCTGATAACCGATTGCCTTTGAGTCAGCGACATCGAAACGAATCACTCCGACTGCCCTAAACCCCCCTCTGCAGAAGCTATCGGCGCTGTAAGAACCTCCGCTTTAGCGGAATCACCGACAATGCGTGACAATCCCACACATCCAGCCACCTCCAGGCCCATCGGGAGATAGGCCGCGGTTTCACGTTCAATCCGGGGCATGAGCAGGGAGTACAACACATCATGCCCTGTCCCGTATGGGATTATCCCGTTTTGTCATCTGATCGTGCTTGAGGAGGCGATGAATCGCCTCTATAATCGCCCACATTCCTTGTTGGTGGTGATTGATGGATACTTTGAGAAACGTGCGTATGGTGTTGACCGCGGTAGCCCTCGTGCTGCCGCTGGGGTGTGTCGGGCAGAAGCAGGCATATCCGCCGGCCGGGCCGCTTCGTTTAGAGGGCGTATCCCGCACGGAAACCATGCGGGCGGCCGAGCATACGCTGGGCGAAATGCATTTCACCATCGAGAAGCTCGACGCCGAGCAGGGCATCATCCGGACGGAGCCCCTGCGCGGAGCACAGGCCTTCGAATTCTGGCGCAGGGACAACGTGGGTCTGCACAACACCGCCGAGGCCAATCTCCACACGATTCGCCGGGCGGTGGAGCTGCGAATCACAGAAGAACAAGGCCGGCTATTTGTCGATTGCAGCGTCCGGGTCCAGCGGCTGAGTCTCCCGGAGAACGATGTGGCGAGTGTCTCACAGGCATACCAGATGCACTCGGCCAGCACCTCGACTGTGCAGCGACTGCGGTTGACCCCGCAACAACGGCAAGGGATGGCCTGGATCGACCTGGGACAGGACGGTCGTCTCGCCGCAAGGATCCTCGATGCGATCGCACGAAGAGTCAGACCATCGGAGGAAAGCAAGAGAGCATGAGAGTACTGGTTTGTGGCGGTGCAGGTTACATCGGCAGCAATATGACCGCATTGCTCGCGGCGACGGGCCATGAGCCTGTCGTCTTCGATAATCTCAGCAAGGGCCATCGAGCCGCCGTCCGCAATGCACGCCTCGTCGAAGGCGATTTGGCCGATCACGACAAGCTCGTCGATACCCTCCGCCGCTTCGGCATCGAGTCGGTGATGCACTTCGCCGCCTTCATCGAGGCCGGAGAATCGGTGAAATCGCCGCTCAATTTCTACCGCAACAACTTCTGCAACACGGAGAACTTGCTCGGGGCCGTGGCCGAGGTCGGCATCGAGAGATTGGTGTTCAGCAGCACCGCCGCCGTGTATGGCGTCCCTCATCACATACCGATCACAGAAGACGAGCCCACAGAGCCGATCAATCCGTACGGAGACAGCAAGCGGGCGGTCGAGAGAATGTGCCACTACCAGAGCCTGACGGGCAGACTGCGCTACGCCGCACTGAGGTACTTCAACGCGTGTGGTGCCGGCGCCACCGGCACGCTGGGCGAAGATCATCGTCCTGAATCACACCTGATCCCGCTGGTCATCCAAGCAGCGATGGGCAAGCGAGAAGATGTGAAGGTCTTTGGAACCGATTATCCCACGCCGGACGGAACGTGCGTCCGCGATTACATTCACATCGACGACCTCTGCCGGGCCCATCTGCTGGCCTTGGACAGACTGAACGAGCACCGTGAACTCATCTGCAATCTCGGCAATGGAACAGGCTATTCCGTACGGCAGGTCATTGACACCGTCCGCCGGGTCTCCGGAAGACAGTTCAAGATCACCGATTCGCCTCGCCGCCCGGGCGATTCGCCGTTCCTGACCGCCGACTCCACCAAGGCCCGCGACGAGCTGGGCTGGACGCCCAAGATCCCCGACCTGGCCAAGATTGTGGAAAGCGCCTGGGTCTGGCACAAAGACCACCCGAATGGGTATCAGGATTGACGATTCGCGATTCGCGATTTACCATTGACGGCCCACGTGGCTGACGCTGGACCACTGGGCCACGAGCCGGGTGGGTGCCAAGCGAAGCCGAATCGTAAATCGAAAGCAGTGAATCGTAGATAGAGAGGGGTTGCCGTGGAGAAGACCAAGCAGAACGTCGCGAAGTTCCTCAAGAAGCACGACATGTACCACGCCGACATCGATATGGAGGCGACCTGCCGGACCTTCCTGCAGGAAATGGACCGGGGCCTGGCCGGACGCAAGGGCTCCTTGGCCATGCTCCCGACGTATCTCGACATCGAACGGAAAATCCCGAGGAACAAGCCCGTTATCGTGATGGACGCCGGCGGCACGAACTTCCGCGTGGCGACCGTCACCTTCGCGCCCGACGGCGTCGCTGTCGTCGAGGACTTCCGCGTCTATCCGATGCCGGGGATCAAAAAGGAAGTGGGCAAGGAGGAGTTTTTCGGGACGATGGCCGGCTATGTGGCGGACGTGCTGGACGAGAGCCGCAACATCGGCTTCTGCTTCTCCTACCCGATCGAGATGTTCCCGAGCAAGGACGGTCGGGCCTTGTACTTCTCAAAGGAGATCAAGGCCCCCGAAGCCGCCGGCCAGATGATCGGGCAGAGCCTCAACGTGGCGATCCGCAGGATGGGAGAGGCCGGCAAGAAGCACGTCATCCTGCTCAATGACACCGTGGCGACGCTGCTGGCGGGAAGGGGCAGCGCCGTCGGCCGCCGCTATGACAGCTATATCGGATTCATCCTGGGCACGGGGACCAACACAAGCTACGTCGAACAGAACAGCAAAATCACCAAGGCCGAAGACCTCGATCCAGCCAAGAGCCAAATCGTGAACATCGAGTCTGGCGGGTTCGGCAAGGCGCCGCGAGGAAGCATCGACGAGGACTTCGACGCCGGCTCCGTCAGTCCGGGCATCAACGTATTCGAGAAGATGATCTCGGGGGCTTATCTGGGGCCACTATGCCTGAGGACCGCTCACGTCGGCGCTCGTAACGGCTTGTTCTCGCGGGCCGCCGCCAGAAAACTGAGGGCCGTGGAGGAAGCGACCACGAAGGACATCAGCGACTTCTTGATGCTGCCTGAGACAGGTGACAATCCACTGGCGAAGGCCCTCGCCGGGGAGCGGCAAGAGGACGTCGTGACGCTCTACTACCTGGTCGATGCCCTGGTCGAGCGGGCGGCGAAACTGACGGCCATCAATCTCTCCTCGGCGGCCATCAAGTGCGGCAAGGGCCAAAACCCCTGCCGCCCCGTCTGCATCGTCGCCGAGGGAACCACGTTCTATCACCTCTGGTCCCTCAAACACAGAGTGGAGTGCTACCTCACACAGTACCTCACGAACAAGAAGGACGTCCATTACGATATCATCAACGTGGACAACGCCACCCTGATCGGCGCCGCCATCGCCGGCCTGACAAACTGATCTGCGGTCCCGGAAGAGCCCCCAGAGGACAGTGGCGCGCATTCTCACTTTGCGGCGACGGGGTGCTTGCGACCGGCGAGCTCGTAGGTGTCGTTGGCGATGGCGAGTTGTTCGTTCGTCGGGATCACGAAGATCTTCACCGGACTCTCGGCAGCACTGATGTGCGTCTCCTGGGCCACGGCCGCATCGTTCGCCGCCGGATCGAGGCGAATGCCGATCTGACTCATGCCCGTGCAAATCTGTTTTCGTAAGCAGGCGGCGTTCTCGCCGATGCCGCCGGTGAACACGAGGGCATCCAGGGGCTCAAGCACAGCCGCATAGGCGCCGATGTACTTGCGAATGCGATAGCAGAACACGTCGATGGCCAGCCTCGCCCGCGCGCTGCCTTCGTCGGCAAGCTGCAGGAGGCTCCGGATGTCGTTCGACAGGCCCGAGATTCCCAGCAGGCCGCTCTGCTTGTTGCACAGGGTCTTCAACGCCTGTGCACTGTAGCCCCTGTCCGCAAGGTAAAAGAGGATGGCCGGGTCCAGGTCGCCGGAGCGGGTCCCCATCGGCACGCCCTCCAGGGGCGTGAAACCCATTGACGTATCGACCGACCTGCCCTCTTTCACGGCCGTGATGGAGCAGCCATTTCCCAAGTGGCAGGTGATGACGTTGACTTCGTACTTGCCCCGGCCCATCAACGCGGCGGCCCGGCGGGCAACGTACCGGTGTGAAATCCCATGGAATCCGTAGCGGCGAATGTGATACTTCTGATATAGCTCGTACGGCAGAGCGTACATGTAGGCCACTTCGGGGATCGTGGCATGAAACGCCGTGTCGAAACAGGCAATCTGCGTTATGTCCGGCAGCCGGTGCTGAACGGCGAGGATGCCAGCCAGATTCGGCGGGTTATGAAGCGGCGCCAGGTCCGCATATTTCTCGATGGAGGCGATCACTCGCTCATCAATGATCACCGAGTCGGTAAACTCCTCACCGCCGTGGACCACCCGGTGCCCGACCGCGCCAATCTCCGAAACGTCCTCCATGA
>Ga0315274_10004058_pt1 | contig 21640 bp, 12 predicted proteins | sample YL17G02_20_MG_FD_203700 | JGI IMG/M metagenome (GOLD analysis project Ga0315274, IMG submission 203700) | Sediment microbial communities from Yellowstone Lake, YNP, Wyoming, USA - YL17G02_20 | ecosystem: Environmental > Aquatic > Freshwater > Lake > Sediment | place: USA: Wyoming | collected...
TCTGGATCGTCTGAAGCGCTATCGGCGGCGTCCGAAAGAGCGCGAACGGGAGACGTTCATGGCGTTGTACGTGTATCAATCGAAGCTCTCGGCGGCGCTGGCGGGGCGGATTCTGCGCGATGCGTTCCACCCCGATGTTCCGTTGCTGCCCTTGCGCGAAGCGCTGTACTACTACCTGATTGGGACCGTCCAGCGAAGCGAGGTTGGACCCAACAGCCGCAAGAGCGGACGGCTGTTTCAGCTCCGGCGGGTCGGCGACCTGATTGCGTTTCTCGATCCCGCGCGCGCGGCACAGTTCAACGTCCCCCTGGTTCTACGATTTGGAGACCGGACCTTCACGGGTCAGGATGCCATGCACATCTGGCGGATGCTCCACTACCTGCTCGAAGACGACAAGTTCGCGGCCTTGCTTCGATCGCTCATCGGCGAGTGCAGCGACCGGATCGTCCGCTTGCCCGATCTTGAGGCGCTCGCCGAACGAGTGCAGGGCGGCCGCCTCGACTGGTTCTTTCAGCAATGGTTTTTCGGCACGGGGACGCCGAGGTATGAGATCCTCGAAGCGCGCGCCACCATGACCGAGAACGAACGCACGCGGGACATCGAGTATGACGTCCGCGTGGTGGTCGCCAATCGGGGGCGCGGGCGCATGCCGGTGCCGATCGTTCTGCAGACCGAACGCGACCGGATCACGCGCATGGTCTGGCTCGACAGCGCAACGACGGAGACGTTTGTCGTCCACGTTCCCGATCGGCCCGAGACGGTTTTTGTTGACCCCGAGGGTTGGATCACTCAAGAAACGACGACCGACCGCGAGACCCGCACGCGCGGTCCGGCCTGGCGAAAGGTCAGGATCATCGAGTGAAGGATGAAGGCGGAAGGATGAAGGCGGAAGGATGAAGGATGAAGGATGAAGGATGAAGGAGGAGGGATGAGGGATGAAGAAGGAATGCAGAATGCGATCACCTCACTCCGTCTTCGGCGCGGCATTCCGAGCAGGCCGACCGCGGCCATGCCCCCGCCCTTCTGTTCATCCCTCATCCCTCATCCCTCGGTTTTCATCCCTCATCCCTCATCCTTCGCTTTTCATCCTTCATCCCTCATTTTTCATCGTTCATCATTCAGCGTTGGTTTGAGACGATGACGCTTTCCAAGTTCGCCATCCACCGGCCCGTGACGACGATGATGTTCTTTATCGCCATCGTCCTGTTGGGATGCGTGTCGTTCAACGAGCTGCCGGTGCAGTTGCTGCCCGACGTTTCGCTTCCGGGAGCGATGGTGTTTGCGCGCTACGAGGGGCTGTCGGTTCCCGACACGGTCGAGCGGCTGACCAAGCCGATCGAGGGGATCATCACGGCCGCGCCCCACGTGCGGGAGATCAACAGTTCGACCTACGCCGGGTTCATGCGGGCCGAAATCCTTTTCGATTTCGGCACGGACATGCGGTTTGCCACGCTCGACCTCCAGGACAAGTTCACGGCTTTTCGCCAGACGCTTCCGCGGCGCGGAGTGTTTGTTTTTCTGCGCGCCTACGGCACCGAGCGGATGCAGACTTTCTTTATGTGGATCAACGTGACGGGACCCGATGATCGCGAGATGATGCGCGAGATCGCCGAGGATCGAATCCTGCCCCAGCTTGAAGCGATTGACGGCGTGGCCGAGGTGGCCATCGGCGGCCATTCGCACGACTCGGTTGACGTCGTGTTCAACCGCGACCAGATGGTCGCCCACGGCCTTGGGCTGAACCGGGTGATTTCGCGCATTCGCTCCGCCGTGTCGGGCGAAACCACGCTCGGCCGCATTCGAGGCAGTCACGAAAACCTATCGGTCGTTCTGACCGACACGATTGTGGACGAGAACGACCTGCGCCAGCTCCCGCTCGACGACCGGGGAGTGGTCCATCTGACCGACGTCGCCCACGTCTATCGGAACCAGCACGAATCGGACTGGGTTTCGCGGATCAACGGACAGGGCTACGTCGGCTTGATCGTCCGCAAGGACGCCGACGCCAATCCGCTTCGGCTGGCCGAAAAAGTCCGCGCGACCCTCAAGGAAGTCGGCGAGAACCTGCCGCCCGGCTACGCGATCCAGATCGAAGAAGACATGGCGAAGATCATCGAGAACATCATCCGCGAGGTGCGGTCGCTGGCCATCCTCGGCGCGCTGCTGGCCATGGTTGTCCTGATGCTATTCGTCCGCAACCTGCGCATGTCCGCCATTGTCTTCACGGCCATTCCGATCTCCGTCATCTCGACGTTCAACCTGATGTACTTCGGCCATCTCTCGCTCAATGTGATCACGCTGATCGGACTGGCCTTGGGGATCGGCATGCTGGTGGACAGCGCCATTGTCGTGCTCGAGAACATCTTCCGCCATTTCGAGCGAACCCGTCACGCCGCCGACGCTTCGGCGCGGGCGACCGACGAAGTGTGGCGCGCGCTGATGGCGACGACGCTGACCAACGTGGTGGTCTTCACGCCGATTCTGTTTGTCGAGGGCGAAATGAGCCTGCTGTTCCGCGAGGGCGCTTTGGCCATTGTTTTTCCCATCACCGTGTCGCTGCTGGTCGCGCTGACGCTGGTTCCGATGGTCACGTCGAGAATCCTCGCCGCCCGCGAGTACCACGCGAAAAAGCGCCGCCTGGTCGGTCGCCTGATTGACCGCGCTGGCCGCTGGATGCACCGCGTCTATGTCTATTGGCCGGCTCACCAGAAACGCCCTCGCCGGCTGTATCGAGAAGTCTATATGATGCTGCTTCGCTCGGCGCTTCGCCACCGGGTGCGATTGATTCTGCTGACGGCGCTGGCGGTCTGGCTGACGATCTGGATTTGTGTGCCGCGAATCGGGAAAGGGGCGATGAGGCGGGATACGGAAGGGTCGAGTTTCCCGGTGTTTGTCGAGGTTCCTCGCGGGTCGCCCCGCGAGAAACTGGTCTCCGTTCTCGACGAGATCGAACGCCGGCTTCAGAAGATTCCCGAGCTGGAAAAGACGCGCAGTTTCGGCAGCGTGGATGAAGGGGCGACGGTGTACGTGAAACTCGTTCCCGCCAAGCAGCGGAAACGCACCATCCGCGACGTGCGCGAGGGCGTCATGAACCTGATCGGCGAAGTGCCCGGCGCCAACATCAGTCTGCGTCCGTTCCAGATCGAGGGGCGGGCCGCCACGCTTCAGGTGTCCTACTCGGAAGGCGGCGTCGTGTCGGTTCACGGCGCCCACTGGGAAGCGCTCGAGTGGGTGGCCGGCAGTCTGGCCCGCCAGTTGGAACTGATTCCGGGCGTTGCCCGCGTCGAGGTCGAAACAATGCGGGGCGACCCGGAGATGCAGTTTCGGATGGATCGGGAGCGCGCCGCCCAGTTCCAGCTCCAATCCGCCGACCTCGCGTCCTATTTCGAGACCTCGCAGCACCAGGGCCAGTTCACGCAGATCACCATGGAACGCGGCGATCGCAAGCTCGACGTGGTGTTGCGCATGGGCCGGGTCGGCCACGATCCCGAAGAGGAGGCCCGCGACGGCCAGTCGCTCAGCGAGGTCAAGTCCATGGAAGTCGTGTCGCCCCTGGGCGCTTCGGTTTCGCTGGCGGATATCGGCTCTTTCCGGAAAGTGGTCGGCGAGGAGCGTCTGCGGCGCCATAATCTTCAATACTCTCTGAGTCTGGTGTACTCCCTCGAGCCCCGCGTCAACCGCGGGATGGTCGAAGGCGCGGTCAAGTCGCTCCTCAAGGAGATTCAGTTGCCCGCCGGCTATTCGGCCGAGATCGCCGGCGAGGAGAAACGAATCGGCGAGAACATGCGGCAGCTGCGATGGATGATGGGAATCATCGCCATCCTGATCTACATGGTGATGGCGTCGGTCTTCGAGTCGTTCCTTTCGCCCTTCGTCATTATGCTCTCGCTGCCGTTCGCGGCCATTGGGGTGCTGTGGGGACTGGCCCTTTCGGGATCGAGCCTCGAAGAACTGGCCATGCTGGGTGTGGTGATTCTGGCGGGGATCGTGGTCAACAACGGCATTGTGATGATGGATTTTGTCCAGATGCTGCGACGGGAACGGCACTACCGCCGCACCGCCGCGATCATCACCGCCTGCCGGGCGCGTCTGCGCCCGATCCTGATGACCGCCCTGACGACGACGCTGGGGCTGGTTCCGATGGCGCTTCGGAGCAACGAGGACATCAAATGGTCGGGTCTGGCCATCGTCATTATCAGCGGACTGTCGGTCTCGACCCTGCTGACGCTGGTCATTATCCCGGCGATGCTGATGAATCTCGAGGACGCACTGGCATTTCTCAAGCGCCAGGCGCTGCGCGTGTGGCAATGGCGGTGGATCGCCTATTTCTACTCGCCGTCGCGGATGCGCGCCAAGCGGCTGGAACTCGCTCCGGCGGGCGCTCCGGCGTTCTTTGCGCCGACGTTTTCGGTGGCCATGAAACGAGTGCAGACCGCCGAGGAGATCGGAGACGCGCGCGGAGCGGTTTGGGCCCGGTCGGGCGAACGCGCGCGCGCGGCGGAGCGGCAGACGGAAGATTCGTCCGAACGGCCCGTCGGCATCGAGATTCGTCATCTGCGCATGATCTACCCGGTATTCCGACCTCGAACGCTCCTGCACGTGGTCCCTTCGGCGCGGTACAAATACGGGGCGCGCCCCCCGCAAGGGGTCGAGGCGCTGCGCGGCGTGAACCTGACCATCGAAAAGGGCATGTTCGGGTTGCTGGGGCCCAACGGCGCGGGCAAGACAACGTTGCTCCACGTCGTCACCGGCCTGATCCGACCCACCTGCGGCCACGTGGCGGTCAACGGGCTGGACATGGCGCAAGAGAGCGCTCGCGCTCGCCGCGAGATCGGCTATCTGCCGCAGTCGTTCGGCCTCTACGGCCATTTCACGGCGCGCGAGTACCTGACGTACTACAGTCTGATTCTGGGCATCGAGCCGCGCGCCGAGCGCGAGCGAAACGTCGCCGCCGTGCTCGATCAGGTGAACCTGCGCGAGGCGGCCGACCGCGCCGTCAATACGTTTTCCGGCGGCATGCGCCAACGACTGGGCATCGCGCGGCTCCTGCTCACCGTCCCGCGCGTCATCCTGGTGGACGAGCCGACGGCCGGCCTCGACCCGATCGAGCGCGTCAAGTTCCGGATTCTGCTTTCGCAGCTGGCGCAGGATCGCGTGGTGCTGCTTTCGACGCACATCATAGACGACATTTCGAGCAGCTGCCGGCGGCTGGCGGTTCTCAACGAAGGCCGGATCGTCTATGAAGGAACGCCGGCGGGCCTGGTGGATTCCGCGCGGAATCGTATTTGGGAAGTGGTGGGGCGGTTGGAGGAGGAGCCGGCCCTGTGCGAACAATTCCGGCTGTTGCACAAGAAAGCCGCCGGAGAAGGCCGCGTGCTATTCCGGTTTATCGGCGATACGTGCGATCTGCCGGGCGCGCAGCGGGTCGAGCCGTCGCTCGAAGATGCGTACGTGTTGGTGACGGGGGTGTGAGAATTGGGGGATTCAGAAGTGTGTGCCGAATAATTGTGTTTCCGTTTAACGGTTTCTCATCCTCTGCTTCTTTGAAGAATCTCGACCGAAGCCTTTGACAGGATGACAGGATTCACAGGATTCTTCGTCTCGTTTCATCCGGTTCATCCTGTCATCCTGTCAAAAGGGTTCTCGCCCCGCGAAAGACCATTGAACGCCTGTGGGTACCATATTGCGGTGTGGGTGTCGGCAAGTGCTCTCATGACCGGGGCCACGCCTCGCGACGCATTTCTTCAATATCCGCCTCACCTGGCACGGGACCGGTATCGCCAAAAATCCCCTTCCACTGCCGGCGCGAAACTGGCGTCTGATTGGAAAGCGCACTTTCGAGTTCGGGCAGAATGCACTCCACCAAACGGATCTTCTCCACAACACTCAACTCTCGCACCTGGGACAGAAGTGTTGCGACCTTCTCTGTCATAGCGCACCTCGAAAACTCCGCTTTGTGTTCGCCATGTCTCTGACCTTCTCAACTCGTACTCTGGCTTTTTTCGAGGCCCTCGTCAATCAAATGTCCACACCGGGATTCAGTCCGGTTTTGCCCATCCTCGCGCCACGCGTTCTCGTTCTTCCCAAAGAGAGAGCTGCAATTCCCTCATACGAAGGTGATGACATCCTCGCGCTTCTTGCGTCGGCCGGCGTCGCCGGGACCGAGCAGGCCCGGCTCGGCCGGCCAGCCCAGCGGCGTCAGGGCGACAACCTTCAGATCGGCGGGGAGATTCAGCACTTGTTTTACGGCCTGTTCGCTGAACGCGCCGATCCAGCAGGTTCCCAGTCCGGCCTCGGCCGCCGCCAGCATCAGGTGATCGAAGGCGACGGCGATGTCAATGTCCACGCTGTTGCCCGAACCGCCCATTTTCTGATAGGCGTTGGCCGGAAATCCGCAGCCGACCACAATGACCGGCGCCTGGGCGATGAACATCTGGTCGCGGGAGGCGTGGGCCAGCGCCTCCCGCGTCTTCGCGTCGCGAACCACGACAAACCGCCACGGCTGGTAGTTGCACGCCGACGGCGCCAGACGCAGCGCTTCGAGCATCCGGTCCAACACGGCGTCGGGGATCGGATCGCTGCGGTACTTGCGAACGCTTCGACGGACACGAATCGCTTCGAACACGTCCATGGGTTGTCTCTCCTTCGCGCTCTCGCAAATTCTTTTGCCTGGACACCACGCCTTTTATGGACGGGATGGACGAAGTGGACGCAATGGACTTGTTTCCCGGGAACACTTTGGTTGCGGCCAAGGGTCCCCTTAGTGCGACGTGCCTCTCCATCCGGTGTCGGCCACAATCTCGACCGCCCACTGCTCGTTGACCCAAAGTCCCACGACGCGCACCGAGAGTCGCCACGAGGCCACGCGCTCGACCGACTGCTTCAGATAGGCGACGTGCTCGTTGCGGGGCACGGGGTTCGCCAGGCAATCGTGATGTCCCACGACGGCCACGACGCCCGAGTGGTGGCCTTTGACGGAACGCACGACCTTCTGCTTGATGGAGTCAATTGTCGGCGGCGGCCCGAGCGTCATAATTCGATCGGCGCCCGGCTCGGTGACCATGTCCACCCATTCGACGGCGAAATGGTCCCTCATCCACTCCGACACAGGGAACACAACGCGCCCGTCAATGCAAGAGACCGCCGTGGCAAAACCCGACCTTTTCATCCGGAGTCCTCCGCCCAAGTTTCCCTGTTCTACGGACCAGAAAGCATTCGCAAAACGCCTTCTTTGAGTTCGAGAAAACCGCGCGCGGACAAATCGGCGAATCGCGCCGCGGCCGCCTCGTCCAGGAACGACTGCCGGAATCGCGCCGACAACGGCAGGCGCTGGGTCATCAACAACCCGACCTGTTCGCGTTTCCACCCCCGCCGGTCCGCCAGCAATTTCAGGATTTCAACATCTTGCGCGCCGCGTCGCAACGCAAAAACACGAAAACTCGCCAGCGGTCCGCAACCCAGCGACCGGCCGTTCACGATCAAGCCGTTTGGATTGGCCTGCCGAAGCGACTCGCCCTTGTTGTCCAGAGCGCTCCACGGCAGCACGGCGTCGGCGCCGGCGGAGTATGCGCGAAGACACCACGCCGCCGTCTGGAGATTCGATTGGCCGACCTCGTTGCACGACCCATAGATGGCCCAGATGGCCGGCATGCGTTCGGCCAGTACGCGGTCGGTTCGCTCGCGCTGAAAGATCGCATTATTCACATACTCGATCTGCATCAGCCCGTCCAGCAGATCGCCCTGCCACTGAGGCCGCGAGATGTCGCCGCGAAAGAGAAAACGAGCCGTTTTGGCTTCGCGCGTCGCCTCGCGCCACATCTGGCCGAAGAACCGCAGCGCCAGGAAATCGTCGCGCGACGCCGGCTCGTCGAGCAGCCACCAGCTGGTCCCGCCGAAGTCCCATTTGTTGTTCAGATAGAACTCGGCCAGCGTCCGGTCCCACCGCTTCTGCTCGAAGTGGCGAACGAACTCGCGCGCGACGGCGATCCATCCCGTCCGGTAGGCCTCATCGAACGCTTGTTCGATCGGCGGCGCCGTCAGGCGGTGCAGAACAAGCGTGCCCTTTCCGGGCCGGCCTTTGTAGGCATAGTGGCGCGCCATCGGCAGCGGCCAGTTCTCGAACAGCGGCAGATACATCACCTGAACGGGAACGCCCGCGCGCGGGTTCCCGGCGAAGGCCGAGCCGTCGAGCAGCGGACCGAGATTGCGATCGAAGGCCGTCCAGTCGGCGACGCGAACGTCGGCGCCTTCGCCCGCCAACGTCGGCGCGAAGCCGCGATCCACGCTCCCGCGTTGCGAGTAGGGAACCGTGTTGATCGCGCACCGATGGTAGTGGGCCAGGCGGTGGGCCTCGTAGAAGTAGTCGCTGCCGGGCTCGCCGGGCGGCTGATACGAATTCAGTTCGGGCCAGAACGTGAGGCTTTCGGGAATCCGGACATCGAACACTTCGAGCGCCACCTTGAGGACAACCGGCGCACGGAGGCCGTCGGCGGCGACCGACAGCGTTCCTTCGTAGCGACCCGGCCGCGCGCGGGCCGGAACGGCCACGTCAATCCACACGGTCTGGTTGCGCTGGCCGACCACACCGTTATCGGCCGTCGGGATGTCGAACGGCTTGTCGAGCGGCAGGGCAATCTCGGCATGCCAGTGAAGGCCGCTTTTCACGTACCACGCGCGCCAAAGCCGGAATTGTTCGGCGCCGATGGTATCGGAGATACTGCGCAACGGGCTGAGTTGGACGCGGACGCCGGCCAACAAGGGGCCGACGCGCTCGATCGCCAACTGGAGACCCACGATTTCGCCGCGCGCCGCCGCCAGACGGACCTGTCCCGCCGCGCCGTCCCATACCGCATTGGCGGCACGATAGGTCGTAGCACGAGCATCTTGCCCGCGAGTCGCCGAATCCGGCTCGTCCATCAGATCGCCCGTCATCGGGTCCACCTTGCTCAGCTCGGGAAACGCCCAGACGCGCAGTTGGCCCTCGCGCACCGGCGGTTCGGCTTTCCGTGGCCGAAAAGTTGTGGGCGGCAGCTCGGGCGGCGAAGCAAGCGCCGGCGAGGCCGTGGCCTGGGCGCTTAAACGCGGTGAGACGTTTCCCGCGCCGTCGGCCGCCTCGATCTCCAACCGAAACCGCGCCCGCGGCGGCAGATCGGTGAGATAGAACGTCTGGATTTCCCCTGCCGGACCGGGCCGCGCCAGTTGCCAGGGCTCAATCGGCCGCCCGTCGGCATAGGCGCGCCAGGCGCGCGCGCCCTCGGGAACGCGCAGTTGAACCCGGACGGCCCCCGTCGCCAGTCCCGCTTTTTCGGGCGCGGGCGAAACCGCCAAATCGGTCGGCGCCGCGGGCGGCGCGGCGTCTGCGCCGTCGGTCTCGACGGTGAGATAGGGCGCCCAGCGGCCCGATTCGCGCGAGAAGACCGACGTGTTGGCGCTCAGCCCGCCGCCCACGCCCGTTTCGTCCATCACGCACAGTCCGCTTCCTCCGCCGGCAAGCAGGGTCTCGATCACCGCGACGTCCACCGGCGTCTTCCACCACGAGGCGTCTTCGCGAACCAGCGGCGCGCGCGAATGAACGGAATTGCCGTTGCCGAAGACGACGTCGGCGAGCGTCGAGCCTTCCCATGCCCAGGGTTCGCGTCCGAAACCGGCTTCTGCAAACGTTGCGCCGTGCCCGACAGGGTCGGGGCGGTGGGAGACCGACTGCTCGCCTTCGACCCAGGGGCTGCTGACCGTCGAAACGCCGATGCGGCGAAGCGGGTCAACGTATGAGGTCGGGATGTTGAGGCGCGCCATCTCGCGCTGGGCCGATTCGGGATCGGTTCGCATGTGAAGCCAGACCGACCGGATGCGCTTGCCGCGAAGCGGACGCAAATCGAAATTGAGCAGCGCCATGTCCTGGATGTTCTTCAATCGAAAGCGCGGCGTCTTGCCCAAGCTCGCGCTGGTCTCGCCGGGGGAGGAAGAAACGCCGACGTCGGCGATCGCCGGAAGCTTCACTTCTCCCGCCGCGACCGTTCCTGTCGCGATGACGATGTAGAATGTGAGCAGAGGGAGCGTGCGAAATGAGCGAACAATCATGCGGTTTGACTCACGCGCGATTCGAAAAGGGCAGGGTCCGCTTGAAGAGACCGCTCAGGGCGATTTCTCGCCGCCGGGACACAACTCGACTCGGCCGTTGGAGAACAGAACGTTCTCCATCGAACGATCCAGGCCGTGCGGGAACTCGACCGAGCGACGGCGATCCACCCCGTTGGACTTGGGGGGCAGGTAGAGACAGCGAACGAGCCAGATGTCGCCCGAATCGGTGGAGACGTTGTTTTCCGACCCCTCGTAGCCGCCGGCGTCGGAGGTCGAGCAATTGTAGGCATAGCGCAAATGGCTGTGGCGATCGGCATAACGCCTCTCGAGCGCGGGGCAGAAGAGGATGTCGGGACCGCTGATGTAGCCGCATTGGACCAGAAGAAGCGAGATGCCGTTCCAGAACCCGTTGCCCGCCGGGCCGTTGCCGAAATCGGTCTGGAGCGGCGTGGGAGCGCTGCCGGCGATGCCGTCGGCCAGCGGATAGTCGTTATGGTCGAGCCGATAGGCGTAAAGGGCGTAGCCGATGGTCTTGAGGCGGGAGGCGCAGGAGACCTGGCGCGCGCGGTCGGCGGCCAGCGCGAAATTATAGATGGAAATAGTCGTAAGGATGCTGATGATCGCGACGACGACCAGCAGCTCGATGAGAGTAAAACCACCCGACTTGCTGCGCCCTGCAATCCCTCTATTCATTCCGCAAAAATGATACCGAAAAGCCGACGGCGCGCAAGGGAAAAATGAAGGTTTTTTTGCTCGACCGCTCTTCGTCGCGGTGCTACGCGATTGGGCGGCGTGAAACGCGAACGAAAGAGCCTTTTGCAAAAGCCTTGTGGCGCAGGCTGTCAGCCTGTGAATCGAACCCCAAGTGCAGGACTCGTTGCCGATGTGCGGATGTTCGCGGGCTAACAGCCACAGGCGTCTAATGGTTTTGGCGGGGCGAAAACCCTTTGACAGGATGACGGGATGAACCGGATGATACGAGACGGAGAATCCTGTGCATCCGGCCCACCAGGCTTCTCCCGGCAACCGGGCGGCACCGAGAGGCGCGGAGACACTTCGCAACGGCATTGACTCGTTCCGCTTTCTCAGGGTTTTCGCGAGCCGGTCAGGGTCAGGAAGAAATACAGGGCTTGGCACGGCGGCGAAGGTTTATGGTTCTTTGGGAAGAAACGGAAACGGGCAAGAAGATGAACAGGACGGCGAGCAAAGGATGTCCCGGATTTCAGAATCCCGTGAATCCCGTCATCCTGTCAAAGGCTTAAGTCGAGATTCGTAAAGCAAGTAAAGGATGGGAAACGTTAAACGCTTGTGGCTAACAGCCCACGCCGCTCTGAGTTTTGAAGAAGGCTCGAAAGATCAATGCCCGGTCTCTGGAGAGGTGCCCATGAATCGCCCTCGGCTTGCGCCAATGACTTCCTGCTTCCATGCAGCCGTGATCGCCTTCCTGGTCGCGGCATCCGCTCTGTCCGCCGGTCTGGCCCGCGCCGCCGACCCCGCGCCCGGCCTGCCGGTCGAGATTCGCTCAGCGTGCGGCGACACGACCAAACCCGAACTGCTTGGCGTCGAGGGCAAGGGCTGGCTCGAACGCCGCGCCGGAAACCTTGTCCTCCACGTCGCAGGGACGCCCTACGAAATGGGCTTTCAGCATGGCCGTTTGCTGCGACCGCAAATCCAGCAACTGGTTCTGCGGCTCTATGCCGTCGGGACCGCCCAGGCCCTGCTCGATCCCAAGCAAGCCGCCCTCGCCAAAATCCAGGAAGCCTACAAGCGCTGTCTGCCGCACATTCCCAAAGACATTCTCGAAGAGTTGCGCGGGATGGCCGACGGCACGAGCCTTCCGCTCGAACAAATCACCACGACCAACATGATCCCCGAACTTTTTCATTGCAGCGGCTTTGCCCTGTTTGGCCGCGCGACCAAAAACGGCGTCCTCTATCACGGCCGCATTCTCGACTATGCGATGGAGCTGGGCTACCACCAGTTCGCCTTGCTCACGGTCGCCCGCCCGCAGGGCAAACATGCGTTTATTAACGTCGGCTACATAGGCTTTGTCGGCTCGGTCACGGGAACCAACGACCAGCAGGTCAGCTTCGGCGAGATGGGCGGCAAGGGCGAAGGCCTCTGGGACGGCATGCCGATGGCGTTCCTGATGCGAAAGGGATTGGAGGAAGCCGGCTCGCTCGACGAGGGGCTGAAGATTTTCCGCGACACGCCGCGCACGTGCGAATACTACTACGTGATCTCGGACGCCAAAATTCCCGACGCGCACGGGCTGGCCACGCGGCCCGACAAGTTCCTCATGCTCAAGCCGGGCGATCCTCACCCCGAACTGCCCGTGCCGGTCGGCGTTCTCGACACGGTGCTGATTTCGGGCGACAAGCGATTCCAACTGCTCGCGGCGCGGGTGGTTCAGGACTACGGCACGTTCGACGGCCCGGCGGGACTGGCGCTGATGCGGCGGCCCGTGGCGATGAAGTCGTGCATCCACGCGGCGCTGTTCGCCCCGTCGCTCGGCCGACTGTGGGTCGCCAACGCCATCGGCTCGACGCCCGCCAGCGAGTGCCCTTACACCGAATATGACTCGCGTGAGCTGTTGGCCGCCAAAGTGCCGAGAGATGTGAAGTCGCCCTTGACGCCAGCAAACAAGTGACTCGGCGCGGGTGGCTTCTCGCCCGCCCGTCGCTCTTCTACGTCTTCATTCAAACAGGGGTTAGGGGAGACGGACCGGAGCGCCGCCGGGAACGAACGCCTGCCAGAGCCGCGCCGTCCCGTCCAAGCTTCCCGTCAGGATCTTCGTCCCGTCCGGCGAAAAGGCGACCGAAAGAACACCATTCGGATGACCGGAGAACGTCCGAATCAGCGTCCCATCCGAGGCGTTCCAGAGTTTCGCCTTATTGTCCGCGCTTCCCGTCAGGACCTTCGTCCCGTCCGGCGAAAAGGTAACCGACTGGACCCAATGCGTATGGCCGGAGAAAGTCCGAAGCACTGAGCCTGTCGAAGTGTTCCAGAGTTTCGCCGTGTTGTCCAAGCTTCCCGTCAGAACCTTCGTCCCGTCCGGCGAAAAGGCGACCGACTGGACATTGTTCGTATGGCCGGAGAACGTCCGAATCACCGTCCCATCCGAGACGTTCCACAGCTTCGCCGTATTGTCCGCGCTTCCCGTCAGGACCTTCGTCCCGTCCGGCGAAAAGGCGACCGACCGGATCACGTCCGTATGGCCGGAGAACGTCCGAATCACCGTCCCATCTAAGGCGTTCCAGAGATTCGCCTCGCCAAGGTAGCCTGGGGCTCCGGTTGAACTTTCCGTCAGGACCTTCGTCCCGTCCGGCGAAAAGGCAACCGAAGAGACCGCGAGCGTATGCCCGGAGAACGTCCGAAGCACTGAGCCTGTCGAAGTGTTCCATAGCTTAGCCGTCGAGTCATAGCTTCCCGTCAGGACCTTCGTCCCGTCCGGCGAAAAGGCGACCGAATAGACCGCGTCGGTATGCCCGGAAAACGTCCGAATCACCGTCCCATCCGAGGCGTTCCAGAGTTTCACCGTCATGTCCAAGCTTCCCGTGAGGACCTTTGTCCCGTCCGGCGAAAAGGCAACCGACTCGACCCAATGCGTATGGCCGGAGAAAGTCCGAAGCACTGAGCCTGTCGAAGTGTTCCACAGCTTCGCCGTATTGTCCGCGCTTCCCGTCAGGACCTTCGTCCCGTCCGGCGAAAAGGCGACCGAGAAGACCAAAGCCGTATGGCCGGGAAACGCCCGAATCAGCGTCCCATCTGAGGCGTTCCAAAGCTTCACCGTCCCGTCGCCGCTTCCCGTCAGCACCTTCGTCCCGTCCGGCGAAACGGCGACCGAATAGACCTCCAACAAATGCCCGGAGAACGTCCGAATGACCGTCCCATCCGAGGCGTTCCAGAGTTTCGCCGTCCAGTCATAGCTTCCCGTCAGGACTTTTGTCCCGTCCGGCGAAAAGGCAACCGACCTGACAATGGCCGTATGCCCGGAGAACGTCCAAAGCAACGTCCCGTCCGAGGCGTTCCACAGCTTCGCCGTCTTGTCACCACTTCCCGTCAGGACCTTCGTTCCGTCCGGCGAAAAGGCGACCGACCGGATCACGTCCGTATGGCCGGAGAACGTCCGAATCACCGTCCCATCCGAGGCGTTCCAGAGCCTCGCCTCGCCAAGGTAGGCTGGGTCTCCGGTTGAACTTCCCGTCAGGACCTTCGTCCCGTCCGGCGAAAAAGCGACCGAAGTGACCGACCCCGTATGCCCGGAGAACGTCCGAATCACCGTCCCATCCGAGGCGTTCCAGAGTTTCGCCGTCTTGTCATCGCTTCCCGTCAGGACCCTCATCCCGTCAGGCGAAAAGGCAACACAGTTGACGCGCAATTGGTGTCCGACGAATACGCGGACGACTTTGCCCGTTGCGACGTCCCAAAGAAAGGCGCCCGCGCCCCCGCCCGTGAGAATGTATTTTCCATCCGGCGAATAGGCCACGCAGTTGAGCGTCCCCAACCCGTAGAGCTGAAGCGGCATCGTCGTAACCGGTTCGGCGCGCGAGGCCGTTGCTGCGAAGATGATGCCCCACACCATGAGCCAGTGACTTGTGTGGACTTTCACGGCGTTCCTCCTGCGACCGGTCTGGCCAATAAGCACTTTATTTTATAGTACATTGCCGTCTCGCTGTCAACGAGTTTATCTGTCGTTTCCTGGTGGGCCGTCAACTCTCCAAAAGAAAAACCAGCGAACCGCCGATGGACGCCGATGAACGCCGATTCATTCAGGAAAGCGGGGACTGGCACAGACGGACACGGACAAACACGAACCTGGTTTTCGGATAGGCTCTAAACACTCATCACTGCCTTCTTCATCCCTGTTTGAGCATCAGCGCCAGCAGCTCGCGGTTCCAGAGGCGCGCTCGATAGGAGGCCGCCGCGTAAACCGCCAGTCCCACGCCGATCCAGCCGAGCGTCAAGGCGAACATGGCGAGGGTCCCTGTGACGTGAAACATTTTCTCGGTGCCGTAGAAGCCGATCCCGCACACCGCGCCCATCAGCAGCGCGCAGGCCAGCGAGCGGAGCAGCGTTGACCACAGCGGCCCGGCGAAATCGCGTCCGAATCGCCGCGCCAGGCCGCGCCACAAAAGCCACGTGTTCGCAAGGCAGGCCAGCGAACTCGCCAGCGCCAGCCCGGCAAAACCCATCGGCCAGATCAGGACGAGACTCAGCGCCACACTCGCCGCCATCGCCATCGCGCCATATTTCACCGGCGTGACCATGTCCTTCTGCGCATAATAGAGCGGGATGAAAATCCGCTGCGCCCCAAGCGGAACCAGTGCAATCGCGTAGTAGAAGAGCGCCGCCGTTGTCCCGGCCGTCGCCGCGTCGTTCCATTGGCCGCGCTGAAAGAGTATTTGCACGATCGGCCGCCCAAGCACCATCAGGCCGATTGCGGCCGGGACAAACACCATCAGAATGCCGCGAAAGGCAAACCCCATCAGGTCGCGCAATTCGTCGTGTTTCTTTTCGGCCACGACCACCGACACCTGCGGCAACAGAACCGTCGAAAGCGCGGTCGCAAAAAGCGCCAGCGGCAATTGGATCAGATTCTGGCTGTATTTCAGATACGTCACGCTGGCCGGGCCGCACCACACGGCCAGGTTGAACGAAATGGCGATGTTGATCTGCGCCACCGCCGTCGCATAGACCGCCGCCGGCATTTTCGACGACAACTCGACGAACGCCGGCTCGCGACGGTCCGCAATCGGTCGCCAGCGAAAGCCGCGTCGTATCAGCGGCGGAAAAAGTATCAGCAGCCGCAACACCACGCCGACCATCACCGCCCACGCCTGAACGTAGAGGAACTTCTCGGCCCCCAGGCCAAAAAAGATCAAGGCGGCTGCGATCATCACGATGTTGACCACCGCCGAGCCCGCCGCCGGCGCCAGAAAGTGGTTGAGGCTGTGGCAGATGCCCATGAGCAGCGCCACCAGCGTCAGGAACATCAGGTAGGGGAACATGATCCGCGTCAGCGAGACGCCGATTTCGAGCAGCGCCGTCTGGCTGGCGACGTTATACTTCGTGCCGCCGTAGAACATGAACAGCGGCTTGGCGAAGATGCACCCGACGATTGTCAGGACCAGTGTGAGAAGGGCAAACAGGTTGAGCGCGTTGGAGGTGAATCGCCAGGCCGCGCCCTCGCCTTTCTGGCGACGCACACCCGAGACAATCGGCACGATGAAAGCGGACAGCGCGCCCTCGCCCAGGACCCGGCGCGCCAGGTTGGGAATCGTCGAGGCGATCTGGAAGATGTCGTTATAGTTGCCCGCGCCGAGGCGGGCGGCGATGAGCGAGTCGCGGACGACGCCGAGCACGCGGCTGGCGGCGGTCAGGCCGCTGATCAGGCCCGCCGCGCCGACGATTTGACTGCGCCGCCCCATTCGATTTGCTTTGACCCTTCCCGCATGGCGCTGCTTGTTTACACGCCAGTCGGTTTGAGAGAATGGAGCTCCGAAAGTCAAGCGGCAACGGTGCGAAAATCAATCCACAGATTTCGCAGATTCCACAGATTCAGAAATCGGCGAAATCTGCGCAATCTGCGGTCAGCGTTTTTCCCGCAAGCCACATCAGAAGCCACGATCCACGGTCCGCTATGAGCAATTCGAAATCTAAAACCAGCAATCCAAAATCGAAAATCGAAAACCCAAAGTGGATTGACCTCCACACCCACAGCGCCTACTCCGACGGCTCGATGACGCCGACCGAGCTGGTGGGAGTAGCCCGCGAGACGGGTCTGGCCGCGGTCGCGCTGACCGACCACGACACGTGCGACGGCATCGCCGAGTTCCTCGAAGCGGGCCGGCGGGCGCGGCTCGAAGCCCTCGCCGGCGTCGAGGTGAGCGTCGAATCGGGCGACCGGACCGTCCACGTGCTTGGCTACGGCATTGATCCCGCCCACGGGCGCCTGCGGTCGGCCTTGCGCGAGCTGGTCGAGGGCCGAAACGAACGAAACGTGAAGATCGTGCGCCGCCTTCAGATGCTCGGCGTCCGCATCGAATTAGACGAGGTGAAGGCTTTCGCCGGCGAGCAGGTCGTTGGCCGTCCCCACTTCGCCCAGGCGCTGGTCCAAAAAGGGGTGGTCGCGACGTTCGACGAAGCCTTCGCTCGCTATCTCGCGCGCGGTCGTCCGGCCTACTGCGACCGATTTCGGCTCGAACCCGCCGAAGCCATCGCGTTGATCGCCGAAGCGGGCGGCGTGACGGTGCTGGCCCATCCCTACTACATGGGCCTTTCGTCCGACCTGGTCACGTCCACTCTGGCGCGGCTCAAACGGGCCGGCCTCGCGGGCGTCGAGGCCTACTATACCGAGCACACCGAAGAGGAGACGCGCCTCTACGTCGAGATCGCCGACCGGCTGGGTCTGTTCGTAACGGGCGGCAGCGATTTCCACGGGACGATCAAGCCCGACATCGCGCTGGGTTGGGGACGCGGCTCGCTGCGGGTCCCCTACGCGCTCTATGAGCGGCTGTGCGAGGAGATCGAACGGCGGCGGGCGGGCGGATGAGGCCGCGGCCTCGGAAAAGCCCCATTAAGAGCCTATCCGAAAACCTGCGACACGGACTGGCACAGACGGACACGGACAAACACGGACCTGGTTTTCAGATAGGCTCTAAAGCGGGACCACGAACATTCAGACGTCAACTCCGGCCCGAATACGACCCAATCCTTGCTTTTCATCCTGAAGGATCGAGATGAATACGAAACTTCTTGTCTAAACCGAAACGCTGTCCTATAAGACCCTCAGGACAAGGCGAAGGAGAGGAAAGAGATCATGCGATTGGCGGTTGAAAGGGGCGCGGCGGTTTCTTTGTGCGTCTGCTTGGGCGTCATTGTCGGACTGCAAAGCCGGGCCGTGGCCGCCCCCGTTGTGATCAACGAGTTCATGGCCGTCAACACGAAAACGATCTACGACGAGGACTACCAATTCGACGACTGGATCGAACTGTACAACGACTCGGCCGGCGCGGTGAACCTCGGCGGCTACTATATGAGCGACGTTTCCTCGGAACCCATGAAGTGGAGAATCCCGACCGGAACGACCATCGCGGGCAAGGGACGCTTGCTGATCTGGGCCGACGGGACCAGCCCCGCCAATCCTGCCCGCCCTCTCCATGCCTCATTCAAGATCAACGGCGATGACGGCGAGATCATCGCCCTCTACGCGACGAACGGAGCGACCACGGCGGACGTCGTCCGCTTCGGCCAGCAAGCCCGAGACGTCTCCTACGGTCGGTTGTCCGACAACTGGCCAACCTGGGGTCCATTCAACGCCGCCACGCCGCGGATGCCCAACAGCGGCTACGCCCCACCGCCGTCGCCTCTGGCCGGAAGACTCTTCATCAATGAATGGCTGACGAGCAACTCGACCGGCATCAAGGACCCCTCGGGGCAGCGCGAAGACTGGTTGGAGCTCTACAATTCGAGCATTTATCCGATTGATCTGGGCGGCCTTTATCTGACCGACAACCTGACGAACCCGGACAAGTTCCCGATTCCCGCCGCCAATGTGATCGGCCCTCGCGGCTTTGCCTTGTTCTGGGCGGACAAAGACAAGAAGGAAGGCCCGACGCACACCAACTTCAAGCTGAGCGACGCCGGCGGCGACATCGGCCTGTTCGACAAAGACGGTGTCACGCGAATTGACGTCGTACTCAGCTATGGCCGCCAGCGGGCTGACGTTTCGCAGGGCCGCCAACCCGACGGTTCGGCCATCATGGTCACTCTCGCCCCGCCCTCGCCCCGAGAAAGCAACGTCCCCCGACCTGCCCATGCCGTCGCCTGGGAGCTCTATCGCTGAAGCGAAACGGCCGAACTCGGAACAAGGAACACCGCGCAGGCGCACAAGCCCCTCCGCAGAGAGAGACTCTCGAGCGTTGAGGCGTCGAAAGGAGACCACATGCACTCGATCCTGTATCTTCGCCTGAGCGCCATGATGTTCCTGCAGTTCTTCATCTGGGGGGCGTGGTACGTCACGGTCGGCAACTACATGAAAGCCATCGGGATGGAAAGCAGCATCTTCTGGGCATACACAGTGGGACCCGTCACGGCGTTGATCTCGCCGTTTTTACTGGGAATAGCGGCGGATCGGTTTTTCGCCACCGAGAAGGTCTTCGGCGTTCTGCACCTCCTGGCGGGGGGCTTGATGTTCTGCGCTCCCCTGGCGGCGGAAGGAGGATCGGCTTCTGTAACGTCGTTCATCCTGATCCTGCTGCTTTACATGTTCTGCTACACGCCGACGATCGGATTGTCCAACGCGCTGGTGTTCCACCAGATCAAGAACCAGGAGAAGCAATTCCCGCTGATCCGCGTATTCGGCACGATCGGATGGATCGTGGCGGGCGTTCTTGTGAGCAAGGTCCTCCACGCGGACGAAACAGCGACCCCGTTGCGGGTGGCGGCCGTTGCGGGCGTGGCGCTCGGGCTGTTCAGCTTCACGCTTCCGCACACGCCTCCGCCGGCGGCAGGGCGGACGGTTTCGATGCGGAGTATCCTGGGCTGGGATGCTCTGAAGGAGCTGAGCAGTTTCCCCTTCCTGGTCTTCATGGTCTGCTCGCTCCTGGTCAGCGTGGTGTGCATGCCCTACTACCCGTATTCGCAGGTTTTTGTGAAACAGTCGGGCATCGAGAATCCGGCGTACGTGTTGTCATTCGGGCAGATGTCCGAGGCCTTGTTCATCGTGCTCATGCCGTGGTTCTTCCTTCGCCTGGGCGTCAAATGGATGTTGGTCGGCGGCATGCTGGCGTGGACGCTGCGCTACGTTCTTTTCGCCTACGCCGCCGCCGATGCGATCTTCTGGATGATCCTGGTCGGGATTCTGCTGCACGGAATCTGTTACGATTTCTTTTTCGTGACGGGATTCATCTACGTGGACAAGAAGTGCTCGCCGGCCATCCGGAGCCAGGCCCAGGGGCTGCTCGTTCTGGTCACGGTGGGGCTGGGCAACCTGGCCGGAGCGCAGGCGGGCGGTTGGTGGTACAATCGAACGATCCTCGAGGCGGCAAGTGCCCACGCCTGGAAGGTGTTCTGGATCGTGCTGGCCGCGCTTTCGGGTCTGGTGACGCTGCTGTTTGTCGCCCTCTTTAAGAACGAAGCGCCGGGCGAGACCAAGGCGCCGGCAGCGGCAGAAGCATCGGATGTTGGAGGAGTGAGGCGATGACTACGATGACCGAGGAGCGCCTGAGCTACGCGGCACGTCTGGAAGGTCTGCGCTCGCTCAAGAGAGAACAGACGCGCGCCAAACAAGCGATCAAGGGTGCCATGGATCACGACGACCAGGGAATGGTCTTGCCGCCGCTGGAGACATGCGAAGTGCGGGAAGTGGTCGGCGGGTCGGGCGTGCGGGTCAACGAGGTGCTCCTGAAGGATTTCAAACCCCTCCGCAACCATCCCCGCGGAGGGTTTTTCGGCCCGAAGGCGTGCGGCGAGAACTTTCGGCGATTGCTGGAGGTCCATCCGACGTATGTCCAGCCATTGAACTCGATGGCAGGGGTGTACATGGTCAGTTTCATTTCCTACCGCGGCCCGTCGTGGAATCCCGACTTCGATTACTCCCACCTGGAGCCGGAACAGGAGAAATACGGCATAGATTCGGGCATCGGCGGCGTTCAGCATTTCTGCCCCGACCTGAAGATCGGGCTCGCTCTGGGATGGGGTGGTCTGCTGGAGAAGGTGCGGCGTTTTCGCGCGGTCAACCCGCAAGCCTCCGAGTTCTACGACGGTTTGGAGCAAGTGATTGTCGGCGTCCAGGGCTGGATTCGCCGACACAGCGAGGACGCGCGCCGGATGGCTGCGCAGGAGGAAAATCCCGACGTGCGCGAGAACCTGGAGCGGGTCGCGGAGATTTGCGCGCGACTGGCGACCGAGCCGCCGCGCTCATTCCGCGAGGCGTGTCAGTGGCTGGTCTTCTTCCAGGCGGTCGCCAAGATGTATAACGGCAGCGGCGAATGGGGGCAAATGGACGAACTGCTGCGGCCGTATTATGAGCGGGACGCGGCCGCCGGCATCCTGAGCGACGAAGAAGCGGTCTTCCACGTGGCCTGTTTGCTTCTTTCCGAGACGGCTTATATTCAGCTGGGCGGGCCGGATGCCACAGGCCGCGACCAGGCCAGTCGGGTTTCGTTTCTGATCCTGGAGGCCATTCATCGGCTCAAAATTCCCGCCAACATTGCCCTGCGCGTCCATGAGGGCATGAACGAAGACCTGTTGCGGCGTGGGATCGAAATCCTGCTGGCCGACAAGATGGGATTTCCCAAGTTCGTGGCCGACAAATCGCTGAACGAAGGATTCGTGAAGAATGGATACCCGATCGAGCTCGCACGGCAGCGCATCTACGCCGGGTGCCACTGGACGGCGATACCGGGCCGTGAGTACGGGATGTGCGATCTGATCAAGATAGACTTCGCCAGGGTCTTCGACGCGGCCTGGCACGAAATGATGGATGATGCGACATGGAAGCCGAGTGTCGCCCGATTGTGGGACCTTTTTGAAGAACACTTGAGCCGCGCGGTCGCGG
>Ga0315274_10004059_pt1 | contig 21639 bp, 19 predicted proteins | sample YL17G02_20_MG_FD_203700 | JGI IMG/M metagenome (GOLD analysis project Ga0315274, IMG submission 203700) | Sediment microbial communities from Yellowstone Lake, YNP, Wyoming, USA - YL17G02_20 | ecosystem: Environmental > Aquatic > Freshwater > Lake > Sediment | place: USA: Wyoming | collected...
GCAGACTGATACGAGTTGGCACGGAATGTACCAGGGTGACTTTGCCGCCCGAATCGTGAACAAGTCAGTGCTGGAGTTGGGATGTGGGGACGGCTTGAATGCTCTCGTCATGGGAGCCTTGGGTGCCGATGTTGTGGCAATCGACATCAGCAAAGAGAGTGAGAACATCATTCGAAAAGCGGCGTCGAAACTTGCAGTCGAAAACGTAAAGGGAGGCGGCGGTGATTTTCTGGATCTGGCCTTCCAGGCTCGTTCTTTTGACTTCATAATAGGAAAAGCATTCCTGCACCATCTCACCCACGACCAGGAAGCAGAGTATTTGAAGAAAGTTGCCGTTTTATTGAAAACGGACGGCGCGGCTCGTTTTTTTGAGCCTGCTACTAATAGTCTTGTGTTGGATAAGGTCCGATGGATGGTTCCGGTGCCGGGTCGTCCGTCGATGCTCAGTAGGACGGCTTTCGCGGAGTGGAAAGCAAGGGATCCCCACCCGCAGAGGGATAACAGTTCAAAGCACTATTCCCAAGTCGGCAAGATCTTTTTCGACGCGGTTGATATTGTATATATCGGCTCGATCGAGCGACTGTGCCGCGTCTTACCGCGAGGCGATTTCAACCGGCGCTTCAGACGTTGGGCGCATAAGGTTGAAAAGAGAATGCCCATGCGACTCCGTCACATATTCGCACGGTCTCAACTTGTCACATACCGAAATCCACGGGTGCCTGTTGTAGAACTGGCCTAACAATTTCCTTTAGCCAAGGCTCGTTTGGCTCCGTGCGTTCCACCCCATCTACAACCCGTGCATGGCCGTGCGCGCCGTTGCTCATCTGCTGGAAATGGAGAATCTCAGACCTCCGACCGCTGACCTCAGACCTCCACCTCACCATGTTCGGACCAGACAAGGGGGATGGAAGCCTCGATCAAGTGAAGTCTGAAGTGAGGAGGTTGAATTTTGGCGGATGCATAAGCCTGCCAGGATTTGTGTCCAAGACTCAGGTTCCCACGGTGCTGAACTCAGGGGATATTTTTCTAAACACGACGAATGTGGACAATACCCCGGTAAGCGTAATCGAAGCCATGGCCTGTGGATTATGCATTGTGAACACGAAGGCGGGAGGCCTGCCGTACTTGGTGGATGACGAACAAGACGGTCTGCTGGTTCAACCAAACGATGCCAAGGCAATGGCAGCGGCGGTGGGAAGAATCTTGCGCGAACCAGGGCTGGCGGAGCGTCTGTCGCGCAATGCCCGCGCCAAGGCGGAGCAATTCGACTGGTCCGTAATCCTGCCACGCTGGGAGCAGTTGCTCCGTGGAGTCGCGCAAGCCGCAAAGGGGCGACCGCCAAGGGCCAAGAGCAGAGAGACGTCACGATGAAGCGACCACATTTCAGATTTGAGGATCTGGAAATCTGGCAACGGTCGAGGAGCCTCGCTGTGCGATTTCACCAGATTGCCAACAATCTTGATAAAAAGCGGTTCTACCGGTATTGGCCGGTGCTTAAAAAGACCGTGTTGCGGAGCCGGCCCGAGACATTTGTCGCTGAGGATTCTGGATCGCCGCCGGATGTTTTGCGAGCACACCAGTGGCACGACCGGAACGCCCCTGACCCTCTGGCAGTCGAGAGAGGCCGTGCGGCAGTGGTATGGCTAATGAATCGAGCCTCGATCACTTTAAGAAAGGCATGGCCTTTCAAGCGCAGCCACTCCAGGAACACTTCCGCTGGCATTCCGCTCTTCGGATTTTTAGTCTGCTTCTGACTCCGAGTCACGTCCACGCTCTTGCACGGTTGTTGCGACAAAAGCGGAAAGCACCCAGCTAGCACCGCCGCTATGTCTCCCACGTTAATCAAAATCTACCACTCGCTACCCCCCTTCGCTCGCGATTGGGCGGCAAGTGCCCGCGGCCTCCAATTGCGGCGTTGGCGTTATGGCCCGGAGACGCAACAGCTCGTCGAGGAAGCGCTGGAGCGCGAAGCGTGGACGGCGAAACAATGGGCTGACTGGCAAAAAGTTCGCCTTGTTGAGATCCTTCACCGGGCCGCAACACGAGTTCCCTATTATCGGAACCTGTGGGCTACTCGCAGGAGGGGAGGGGACACTCGGTTATGGGAGGACCTCGCCAACTGGCCCGTCCTGAGCAAACCGTCCGTCCGGGCGAATCCAGAGGCCTTCGTGGCGGACGACTGCGACACACGTCGCATGTTCTGCGACCATACTAGTGGGACTTCAGGAACGCCCCTGAACATTTTTCTTAAGAAGCCAACTGTGCATTACTGGTATGCACTTATGGAAGCGCGCGTCCGGCTCTTGAACGGTGTTTCCCGCCACTCGCGCTGGGCTATACTGGGCGGTCAGCAAATAATTCCGCCGGGAACGAACACCGCTCCCTTCTGGGTCCATAATTGGGCAGGCAATCAACTTTATCTTTCCGCCAATCACGTCAGCGCACAGAATGCCCTGGCGTTTTACAAGAAGCTTGAGGGGTTTAAACCCACCCACCTCATCACTTACTCCTCGTCCGCGGCGGCTCTCGCTCGGGAGTTCACAGCCCAAGGCTTGAAATGCTCCACGATCCGGGTCGCCATCTCAAACGCCGAACCTCTGCTGCCTTCTCAACGCGCATGTATCATGGATTCGATAGCCCCACAGGTGCGGGAAACCTACGGGATGGGCGAGGTGGTCGCGGGCGCCTCGGAATGCGCCCACGGTGGCCTGCATCTCTGGCCCGAAGCTGGGTACCTCGAAGTCTTCAAAGACGATTTCTCAGCCCCGGTCGCGGATGGCGAGGCTGGAACCTTCATTTGCACCGGCCTGTTGAATCCTGACATGCCGCTCATCAGGTACGCCGTGGGAGACCGAGGGGTTGCTCCAGAGTGGGGGCGAAGGTGTCGATGTGGCCGGACCTTGCCCCTGCTGAAAGCTATCGAGGGACGAAATACTGATGTGTTACTCACGGCAGACGGCCGGCAGGTCTTTTGGATTAACCCCATTTTCTATGGCCTTCCGCTAGCCGAAGGTCAGTTAGTCCAGGAACAGGTCAGACGCTTCACCGTGAACCTGGTCCCCGCGCCAGGGTTCTCCACCGCCCATGAGGATATCATCAAGGCCAGGCTTATAGACAGAGTTGGCGAGGCCGACGTAAACTTCAACCGAATGGTTAAGATCCCAACTGGCCCCAACGGCAAGTTTAAGCCCGTCATTTCTCTGGTGGCTACCGAAGGGAATTCCTAAACAGGTTAGTCAACAACTGTAAAAGAATGGCCAACTCCGCTCCGCTCGTTCGCTCTAACGCTCATAGTGGCGCCATAGTCATGAGATTGATAAACACAGTCGAAAAAGCGCTTGCACGGCGCTGAGCCTCACAGTTTCCCGCATTGTAATGTCTAAACAGCATTATAGAGCCGACATCGATGGCCTCCGAGCCATAGCTGTCCTTATTGTTGTGCTCTTTCATGCCAAGTTGGGATGCCCGGGTGGGTATATCGGCGTGGATGTGTTTTTCGTCATTTCTGGCTTCCTAATCACCACGCTGATATTGACTGATCTGGAGAAAGGAACGTTTTCACTAGTAGGCTTTTGGGAGAGGCGTGCCAGGCGAATAGTGCCAGCATTGATAACAGTAACCATAGTCACTCTAATAGGCGGGTGGTTTTTACTTTTCCCGGACGACTTTAGAAATCTGGGCGCCTCCGCTATGGCGCAGGCCGGCTTTGCGGCCAATGTCTTCTTCTGGAGAGAAACCGGCTACTTTAAAGCACCGGCTGAAGAGAAGCCTTTGTTACACACTTGGTCCCTTGCTGTAGAGGAGCAGTTTTACCTCGTAGTGCCATTGACACTCTTCCTGTGCTATAAAAGCAAACTGCTCAACACGAGGCAAAGGCTGCTTCTGTTGGCGGCCCTCGCTGGCATCGCGAGCTTTGCCCTCAGTTGTTATGGCGTTGCGAACCGCCGGACGGGCACTTTTTATCTGCTGCCAACTCGTAGTTGGGAGCTCCTGTGCGGTTGCATGTTGGCGATCTTTCCACCTACTTGGTTCGTGAGAAAGAGGCTCTTGAACGAGGTTCTTTCCTATGTCGGCATGGCTGGTATTATAGTACCCGCTTTTTTGTACGACCGGCAGACTCCCTTCCCTGGTTTCGCGGCCTTGCCACCATGTCTAGGAACGGCATTGATTGTATATTCCAACTCGCATTCTCGAAGCGAAGTGGGACGGGCCACAAGCTTGGGAGAGGTGTTGTCCTTAAGGCCTGTGGTATTTGTCGGGCTGATCTCGTATTCCTTGTACCTTTGGCATTGGCCGATGTTTGCCTATAGTAGATATTGGTTCCCATACAGCCAGTCGATGGCATATCGGATGGGCGTTGTCTTTGTGGCGCTCATCCTGGCGGTGGTTTCATGGCGCTATGTAGAGTCGCCTTTCAGAAAGCGGGTAGTTTGCGGCTCACGGCCGGCAGTACTGAAGTTTGCAGTTGCCGGTCTGGCAACTGTGTTCGTTTTAGGGATCGCCAGCAGGCTTTTGAGCGACGCAGAATTCCGGATCCCTCAACAAGCTCAGCTGTATGCAGCAGGTAAACAGGACATGGCTTTTATCAACGAACTGAGCGTCAGAGACGTGTCTAGTAATCGGCTTGTCCCTTTGGGCGAAACGAATACTACGGGCGAGCCTGCGCTCCTTGTGTGGGGAGATAGTCACGCTATGGCGATACTCCCCGCTTTTGACGCGTTGGCAAAGCAATTCAGGATCAAAGGAGTTGCGGTGACGCGCTCGGCAACCGCACCTGTTTACACCGGCTATCCCTTCAATCCTGGAAAGGGGCTGAAGGGCGATGTGGCGAGGAAATTTGGCCGGTCGGTTTTGGACTACGTTGAGTTGCACAAAATACAACAGGTGGTTCTCGTGGCGTATTGGAGCGGTTATTGCGAGCCACAAAGTGATACAGACGAGTCCAGAGCATTGGCTGGAAACGTCGACGCGTTAGTTCAGGGTTTAGTGGAGACGGTCGTTATGCTCCAGAACAAGGGTGCCACTGTCTGGATCCTCGAAGAGGTGCCGCGCCACCGAGTTCCTGTCCCCAGAATACTGGCGTGGTGTTCTATGTGGGGCGTTGATGCCGACCAATTCGCAGCTAAAGTCGATGACTCCGTAGTCCGATCAAACTTCACGACAGTGGCTCATGCGGCACTCTCAGAAGCTGGTGCAAAATGGGTCAGTGTTGCACCGCTACTACTAACCCCTGACGGGAAACACTACCGGATGAGCGATGGAACAGACGCGCTTTACAGGGATCGCGGCCATCTGAGCGTGAAAGGGGCGTTGTTTGTGGCGGGAGGGTTAAGCGTCATTTTTGACAACCTTAGCTCGGTTGGCGGGAAGGGTGCGCAACAGCGGTAAGCCGCCGATGAGCCAGCCACCGGATTCAGCAGACCGATGACCCGGAACGGGCGGCCAATAGGCCGGATCCAACCCTTATTCAAACAAGACCTCCAGTCCGGGAGGCGCAAATCGTCCAGGAGTCCCTCGATCTGATTCCAGTGCTCATTGTCCCTGCAGTTGCTCTGAGGGCTTCTCACAAGCAAACCCTCGCCAGGGCCCTACGCGCGTGCATCGGGCCAGTCGAAGTGTCCATTGAGCGCGTTCGGGAAATTCCCCGCTCCCCGAATGGGAAGTTGTCATCTGCCATCACGTCACAGGACAACGACCCTTGAGCATGGCACCTGCGCTCCCAATAGAACCAAAAGTGAGCATCGTCATTCCTTGCCGGAATGAGCGCCATTTCATTGAACCCTGCCTCGCATCGACACTGTCCCAGCAGATCCCGGATGGAAGCTTCGAGGTAATTATCGCCGATGGCCAGTCCACCGACGGCACACGCCAGATCCTAAACCGTGCCGCGATGCAAGATCCCCGTATCCTGGTACTGGACAACCCTGGTCGGATCGTCTCGAGCGGGCTTAACGCCGCGATTAGAGTCGCTCGCGGGAAATTCATCGTAAGAATGGATGCGCATACTGAATGCGCAGCGGATTACGTCTTAAATTGCATCAGGGTGATCGAGAGTACCTCTGCCGATAATGTCGGTGGGCCTTGGTCCGCCAAAGCGAATGGCCTTATTGCAAAAGCAATCGCGGCAGGATTCCAGTCGTCGTTCGCAGCGGGGGGAGCACGAAGTCATAACCTTGCCTATGAAGGTTTCGTGGATACCGTCTATCTCGGCTGCTGGCGCAAGGAGACATTCGACAAATTCGGCTATTTCGACGAGGAATTGGTCCGAAATCAGGATGATGAACACAATCTCCGCATCATCCGTGGCGGCGGCAAAGTCTATCAAAGCCCTAAAATCAAAAGTTGGTACAAGCCGCGCGGCTCCTTGGCCGCTTTGTTCAAACAATACATGCAATACGGCTATTGGAAAGTGCGCGTGATCCAGAAGCACAAGCTCCCGGCCTCCTGGCGCCATTTGGTGCCCGGCGCTTTCGTGCCGACTTTGGTAGTGTTGTCTCTACTTTCAGCTTTCAGCTTTCTGCTCTCTCGCTTCGACGCGGTCGGTAGTCCGTGGTCAGTGGTCCATTCCGTATCCCATTTCAGCTTTCAGGTTTCAGCTTTCAGCTTTCTCTTGATGCTCTCCGCCTACGCCCTCTGCGTGCTCTTTGCATCACTGATCACTGCTGCCAAAACCGAATGGAAACTGTTCCCCGTGCTGCCGCTGGTCTTTCCCTGTTACCATTTCGGTTATGGCTTTGGCTTCCTGAGAGGTGTTTTGGATTTCGCCATTCTCAGGACAGGGGCGACCAGTGCCTTTACGCGGCTAACAAGGACGCCCTAGGTGAAAGTCTCGTGAGTCAAGCGTACGTCCGGTGCTCAGGGCCAAGCCCCTCCTGATACCTTATGGCAGACGAGAGCCAGGAAATTGAACGCATTCAGCGTGTCTATGCCGCGTATGCGGCAGAGGGGCTAGGTAAATCGAAGTGGTCGTTCAACAACCGTGGCAATGTGGCGATTATACAAGAGAGAACAGCGGTCCTCCTTGCGATTCTCGAGGCCGCCGGGTATCTGCCGCTCGCAGGCAAGCACATTCTGGAAGTTGGCTGCGGCGGCGGGCGGGTGCTTAAGGAGCTTATTTCTCTCGGGGCCGATGCTTCGCGCCTATGCGGAGTTGACTTGCTGCCAGATCGAATTGAATCGGGCAAGTGCGATTTGCCGGATGTCAGTTTAAGGGTGGCTGACGCTCGGCATCTCCCCTTCGGTAACGATTCTTTCGATCTGGTCATGGTGTTTACAGTCTTCTCATCCATCTTGGACGTAGGGGCCGCTTGCCAAGTAGCTGGCGAGATTTCGAGGGTGCTCAAGCCCGGTGGGGCTGTGGTGTCCTATGATTTTCAGTACAACAACCCAAGAAACCCAAATGTTCGCGGCATCAAGCGTACGGAAATCCAAGCGTACTTTCCGGGTTTTTCCGTGTTTGGAAAGCGCCTGACACTTCTGCCACCCCTCGCCCGGCGGCTGGGGCTGCTCACGCGTTTTGCCTACCCCCTGCTGGCAGTGATTCCTCTGCTCCGCACCCATTTCATGGCAGCCCTGGTAAAGCCGATGTGACTGGTTAATGTGCCGTTCTTCCAAGAAATCCCGGTTGGAAAACTAGGCGGAACGCCGAACCACTATGGCAATTGGAGTTCCTTCGGGAAGAAATTGGTTACGGTTACAGCTTTCTCCGAGGTGTCTGGGATCTCGTGATTTGTCGGCGTGCCCCCCTGAAAAGTTTTCAGGTGCTCACGCGATGAAATTTCACATTTCTACCTTCCGCTCTCAGATTTCGCACGAGGTAGGGCGCGGCACTCCGCTGCGCGCCGCTCCCAGTTTGGAGTCCCGCCTTCAGGCGGTTCAAGCTCGGTGCTTGGTCTTTGGATGCTGGCTGTTGGCTGGTCGCTCTTTGGCTTTGGGTATTTGGGTGTTTGGAACTTGTCCACGGTCCGTGGTCCCGTAGTCCGTGGTTTCTGCGCCTCTTGTGCCTCATTGCGGCAAGTTGAACTGCCGAAATCAGCATCAGAAATTATGGCGACGGCAGTAAATGCAGACCCCCAGGCGGTGCGACGGTTGTCACCAACAGATTGTGAATCCGATAAAGATTCGGTCCGCCATAAAGATACAAGTCCCTTTCCTTGAACAGCAGACTTTTTGCCGGTGTGTCCAGGACCCTTGTTAGCGAGCAATCCCCCGGGTCAATCCGGTAAAGCGAATTACCAATGAACATCCACACGTACCCGTCCGGCCCTAGCACCAATCGGTGGTTGTATGTCGGAATAGCTCCACCGCCAAAAGCCTGGCCAGGAAGTGTGTTAGTGTAGAGGACTGAACCGTCACGAATGTCCACCTTGAATATCCGAGTGTCGGTCGCACCCAGCATAATTGCAGGTGAGACCTCCACGATTTTGTCAAGGGCCGATGACACGGTGGGCCATGGGATTACTATCCGTTCGATTGATTTCCTGGCAACATCGAACACAAGAAGGTTCGTCCTGTCGCTGGAATACACCAATTTCGTACCCCCGAGCGCGGGCTTAAGATCTCGCACGTTGTAATTTAGGAATGGAGAACGCAAACTGCCATTGCTCCTGGTGATAGGATCATACCAACCTATTTCGCCGCCGATCGAGTCCCGTTCATGAGCGCCGCCGATGTACAAGAGGCCATCTGCGCCCATTGTGGAGTAATAGTGGTATTTTCCCACCGACAAATTCGTAATGACATTCGGATTTACAGTTTGGCCACCATAGCTCGCGAGAGTTGTGTTGAACGTCCAAGGCTGCGTAGGCGGATACTGAAGCGTTGCCGAGGGATAGCCCGAGAGGAACAGGTTGGTTCCGTCGGCGGTCGAGTCATAGAGACTATACGGCAGTCGGCCCAAGATGGTTGTTTGACCAGAAATGAGGTTGTATGAAAATACTGGGCCATAAAGATCCGTCCAACCAAACAGCTGCGTGTTGTCCAAGCTGTAAATCCGTCTAACAATGCTTGGACTAAGCCTAAAGCCATTGGCAGTTATAGATTGCCAATTGGTTTCGCCTACGGTGCGATACCTGATAATGGCGTTGGTGTTGCTGCCGTCGGGATACGCGTCATCCAGATTGATCTCCGTGTTAAAACGTGCTGGAAAGAAATTATTGGCGGTAACTACCCCACCGTGCTCATAGTATTCATAAACAGCCGGTGTACTGGCAATAGCCACTGGCTGTCCATTTGTAAGTTGATACCACAAGATGCCGTTTGTACTGGTATTGCGCCAGTAGTACAAACCTCCTGCCTTCCCTCGGTACACGGTTGACCAGGGATCACCGTTCGTCCGAAAATGCAGTTGAACCTTTCTGGTCTGCAAATCGAGTATGGAGAGATACCATTGGTGTTCACCGAGCGAACTGTAAAGATACCTTCCGTCGCTTCCTAAAGTGTAGGCATATTGGTAAAAGTCATTGGTGTTGCTCGGGTCCATTTGGCCAAGCCTCTCAAAGGTTTCTGTCACCGGGTCGTAACGGTCTACAACACCCCAAGATTCCTCTCCAACATACACCCACCCATCGTCGCCAATGTCGATATACTGTGCGTTCCTCTGCGTGAGCTTGGATATAAAGTTCGTCGCTCCGGTTATTGGGTTGTACTCGAAAAGGTAGCTGGGGGAACCGCTGCCAATGTAAATGTTGCCATTGGGATGCTTTGCCGTCGCGGTGGGCCCTGGCCGCCCAAGCACTGCATCGGTCAATCGCCAAGTGTTGGAGGTGCAGTTTACGTCTAAAATCTGAAAGGCGTTGGAGGCAAACTGAGACAGATCAGACATGTAATAATAAAGTATCAAGTGCAAATCATCATTCGTTGCTTTGAACATGATCTGTTTTTCCTGGGTGTTGGCGGAGAGAACGCTGCCGAGGTCCTCAAGCACAAAGGGTCCGGTGCCGAGGGTGTAGGCGAGCGGGTTGGTGACTGTAATCTGGATCAGGGCGGAACGCGCGGTGTTTCCGGCGGCATCGGAGGCAATCGCGAGGAGGGTATGAATGCCGTTGACGAATCGGGTTGTAGCCAGGTTGATAATGAAGGGTGGCGAGGTGACCGGAGGCGCCACGGACGCACCGTCCAACTTGAAGGTGACCGCCGCGACCCCCACATCGTCCGTGGCGTTTGCGCTCACCTGGATCACCCTGCTGAGGGTGGCCCCGTTGGCCGGTTGCGTGATGGTCACCGTGGGTGGCTGGGCATCGGCTGCTCTTGTGTCGGACGCCATCGTGGCCAAGCAGGCCGCAAGGGCGAGCTGCATCAGCCGAGTGGTCCACTGGCCTGTCACAGCGCGATTGGACCTGGTCTTTTGTGTCGCCGCGTGCACTCCCGCCTGGTCAAGATTCTGACACATCGGCTCTCAAGGCAGCATGTTACCTACCACCACCGCCAGCCTGTGCGTCGCATCCCAACTTCCATGCAAAACACCTGTGGGGCAAGCTGAATGAATCGAAACCAACGGCGACTGATCGACAATCTGAGGGCCAGACGATGGGCAGTTTCTCTGCAGGCGGCCAACGAGAACTGTCTTGGTCCAAGACACGATGGAACCGACTCCTGTCCAACATTCTATCTCCAGGACCGGGAGGGAGATTTCCAAGGCCGGGCGAAAGAGTGGGACGCGGGTGGAACGCGTCGCTCCCAGGTAAGGACGGATTCCACTCCGTCCCTGATTGAATGGGGCGCGGGTGGAACACGTCCGTACCGTTTTCAGCGGCCCGCCGAGCTGTTCAGCGTTCCGTTCGTGTGTTTCGAGTATTCGGCGGTTCGACGGCGTTGTTCCGCCTCAGTCCTCCACCTTGGCCCTCCGACCTCCGCCCTTCGCCCTTAGCCCTTCGCACCATGCTCAAAGTGCCGTTTTACAGACCGACCATCGGTGAGGAAGAAATCGCCGAGGTGGTGGCCACACTGAAGAGCGGCTGGCTGACCACCGGGCCGAAAACGCATCGGTTCGAACGCGAGTTCGCCGCTTATGTCGGACAGAAACACGCCGTCGCCGTCAATTCCTGCACCGCGGCCCTCCACCTGGCACTCGAGGCCATCGGCCTCAAAGCGGGCCAAGGCGTGATCGTGCCGACCATGACCTTCGCCGCTACTGCCGAGGTCGTCCGGTACTTCAACGCCCGCCCGATCCTCGTGGATTGCCGGCCCGAGGATTTCAATCTCGATGTCGCGGATGCGGAACGGAAGATCCAGTCTGGGTTGGGCACCGGCCAGTCCGTGGCAGCCATCATGCCGATGCATTACGGTGGCCAGATCGGGGATGTCGGGGGCGTCAGCCGGCTTGCGCGGCAATACGGCCTCAAGGTCATCGAAGATGCCGCCCACTGCTGCCCTGCGTACTACAAGAAAGCAGAAAGCAGAAAGCAGAAAGTGGAAACCGGAGGGCAACAAGCGATCTCTCTCCTCTCCGCATCCGATGGGGAGAGGGCTGGGGGGAGGTGCGATGTTCAACCTTCAACTTCCAACCCTCAACCTTCAGCCTCTGTCAGTAGTCAGAAGTCAGAGGTCAGTGGTGAGGTGTCGCCCAGTTCCGCCGGCCAATCCCCTCTCCGCCTCGGCCGGGGAGAGGGCCAGGGTGAGGTGTCGCCCAGCTCTGCCAACCCTCCGACCTCCGACGTCCGACCTCTGGCCTCTGGTAACGCCTGGCTTCCCGTCGGTGCCGCCGCTGATATCAGTTGCTTTTCCTTCTACGCGAACAAGACGATCACCACGGGCGAGGGCGGGATGGCCTGCACGGCTCACGTGGAATACGCCGACCGGATGCGGCTCATGTCCCTGCACGGGATTTCCCGCGACGCGTGGAAGCGTTACACGGCCGAAGGGTCCTGGTACTACGAGATCGTCGCCGCAGGCTACAAATACAACCTCACCGATATCGCCGCTGCCATCGGCATCCATCAGTTGCGCAAATCCGACGCTTTCCATCAGCGGCGAAGCGAGTTGGTCGGCCGATACCGCGAAGGCCTGGGCGAAGTCGAAGAGATCGTTCTCCCTGCGGTTCAGCCGAACCGAGTTCATTCGTGGCATCTGTTTGTGATCCGATTGAAACTCGAACGGCTCACGATCGACCGCGCCCAGTTCATTGACGAGCTCAAACAACGGGGCATTGGCACGTCGGTCCATTGGCTGCCGTTGCATGAGCATCCGTATTACCGGGACACTTACGGTTATGCGCCCCAGGATTTCCCGGTGGCGAGTAGTCTGTATCCGGAGATCGTCACCCTGCCGGTTTATCCGGACATGACCGACGACGATGTGCGGTATGTGTGCGATTCGATCAAGTCGGTCTTGGCTCATCGGTAGGAACGGATTCTACTCCGTCCCCGAACGTGGTAGGGCGCGTGTGTCCCCACCGCGCCGTCGGGAATCTCCAGAACGGCGGACTGAGGACAGATCCGCCCTACCTCACAATCCGTGCAAATCCGTGTGATCCGTGGTTAAAGCCCCCGTCCTTCTTTCGCGTATTTCGCGTATTTCGCGGTGACCCTGCCGCTCAGTAGTTCTGTCGCTCTGCGGCTCTGCGCTTCTGTCGCTCTGCTGTTCTGTAGCTCCGTGCCTCTGAAGTTCTGGAGTTCTGTGGCTCTGCTGTTCTGTATCATGCGTGGTTAAAGTCCCGGTCCCTTTTTCGCGTCTTTCGCGTCCTTCCCGGTGACCGCTACAGAATAGGGACGCGGGTGGAACGCGTCCCCGCCAATGTGACGTATGAAGGCAAATGTGTATCAGGAAATTCAAGCCAGGGTCGAGTCGCGCGGGCTTGATCGAGCGAAGTTGTATCCGGCTCTGAAAAGGACCTTCGATATCATCTTCGCCCTGTTGGGCCTGGTGATCTTTCTCCCGTTCGGAGTCGTGGCTGGGCTGGCGATCAAGCTAAGCGATGGGGGGCCCATCTTTTACCGCCAACGGCGAATTGGTCGCTTTGGTGTCCCGTTCGACATCCTCAAGTTCCGCACCATGCGAGTGGAGGCCGGGCAGACCGGACCCTCAGTGACCCAGGAGCACGATCCACGGATCACGCCTGTCGGGCGGTTCCTCCGCAAGAGCAAGCTGGATGAACTGCCCCAGCTCTGGAACGTGTTGATCGGCGACATGAGCTTCGTCGGGCCGCGCCCGGAAGTGCCGCGCTACGTCGAGCACTACACGCCGGAGCAACGCGAAATCCTGAAGCACAAACCGGGCATTACGGACCTGGCGTCGGTGCTATTCCGGAACGAAGAAGCGCTGCTGCGCGGGGCCAAGGACGTCGAAGGGTTCTACCTTCGCTATTGCCTGCCGCGGAAGATCCACTTGAACCGGCAGTATGCGGAGCGAGCCGGCGTGATGCAGGACGTGTGGATTATTCTGCAGACACTCTGCCCTTATTGGCTCGGAGTTCTGACGATCTACAGCCTCGCTCTCGTGGCGAGCCTGTGGTTCGCCTACGCGTTGCGCTTCGATTTCCAGGTGGCCCCGCGTGAGTATGAAGAATTCTGGCGCTGCCTGCCTTGGGTGGTGCTGCCCCAACTGGCCCTCCTGGTCTGGCGCGGACAGTTCCGCGGCCTGATGAGCTACTTCAGCATCCCGGAAATGCGGCAGATCACCGTCGCCTTGGGCATGGCGTTCGTGTTCCACGCCGGGCTGTGGTACGCGTCCCAAGGGCGTCTCGCCCCCGGACGCAGCATTCTAATCCTGGATTTCCTCATCGCGTTTCTGGCGCTTTGCACCGTCCGGATGTCACTTCGGGCGGTCCGGGAACGCCTCTCGGGTGCGAGACCGAAGAACGGCGCCCGAACCCGCCGAATTGCCATCATCGGCACCGGCGAACTCGGCACGAAGCTGGCCCTTGATCTGACCAACAACCCGGATGCACAGGTTCGGGTCGTGGCCTTCTTCGATGACGACCCGTATGTCTGGCACAAACGGCCGCATGACATCCCCGTCATCGGGATGCCGGAGTGCCTGCTCAACACGGAATGGCGGGAGAAGATTGATGAGGTGATCGTGGCCTTGCCCGACGACAAAGCGCCGCGATACCGGGAGATCGGCGACATGCTGAAAGGACTGCCCTTGAAAGTCACCTTCGCCTCCACGTGGCCCGTCCTCCAGCCCATGGATGCCGGATAACCTGTTTGAAAAAGTAGCAGCCGACGTGAGGAGGCTCTAATCTCCTCTGCGCACCAGCTCGCAAGACCGGGAGAATTGAGCCTCCTCACGTCGGCTGCTACGAGGTTCATGGAGAGGGACGGATTCCACTCCGTCCCTGAAATAATGGGGACGGCGGTGGAACGCGTCCTTACCAAGGAAGAATGGTATGAAAATCAACCTGTTCAACCAACCACGGTTGGTTCGTATCTGGCTGCGGCTCGTGATGTATGGGTTGGAGCTCAGCGCCAGCTTGTGGCTCGCGTACGAATTGCGATTCGATTTCATGGTCGAGCCCCAGTCCCAACAAGAGCGGCTCTTCGTCATGCTGTGGCTTGTCCCTGTGGAACTGCTTCTCCTGATGTTGTTCCGCCAGTTTACCTCCCTGCTGGGCTACTTCAGCACGCCTGACCTGGCACGCATGTTCCATGCCCTGGCGTGCGGGTCGGTCATCGCCGGGATCGTGTGGTGGGTCGGAGGGATAGGTTACGCACCGCCGCGAGGCGTCATTGTGCTGAATTTCATCCTGGCGTTGGTGGGAATGACCGGTGTCCGGCTTCTGTTTCGTTCGTATCGCGAGATGGTCACCACCCCGGCGCGAAAAGAACGCCGCCGCTCTCGGCGGGTCGGCATCATCGGCGCCGGCGATGGCGGTGCGGTGCTCGCCCATGAATTGTCCCTCAAACCTGGCCTGGGCCTCGAACCGGTGGCGTTCTTCGATGACGACCGACGCAAATGGAACTCGCGCGTCCATGACATCCCCGTGATCGGTCCGCCGGAGCGACTGGTGGAAGTGAGCAAGAAACTCGAGATCGAGGAGGTCGTCATTGCCATGCCCTCCGCGCCCGCAAAGCGCGTCGGCGAAATCATTCGGCTCCTCCAGCAGGTGCACTTGAAATGCCGGACGGTTCCTTCGATGGACCAACTGGCGCTCGGACAGGTCCGGGTGAGCCAGTTGCGGAACGTGGAGGTCCAGGACTTGTTGGGCCGCGAGCGGGTCGAACTCGAAACCGATGAGATCCGGCTGGCCTTGCAGGACCGCGTGGTTCTGGTCACGGGCGCGGGGGGGAGCATCGGCAGCGAGCTTTGCCGACAGATCGCCACCTGTCAGCCGGGGCAATTGTTGCTGGTTGACCGGTCCGAACCGCATCTCTTCCAGATCGAGCAGGAGTTGATCGGGCTCGGCCACGGCCCGCGGATCGTGCCCCTCGTTGGGGACATCCTGGACCTGGCGCGCATGCGGCAGATTCTCAGCGGTTTCAGCCCGCAGGTGATCTTCCACGCCGCGGCCCACAAGCACGTGCCGATGATGGAGCATCAGCCCGATGAGGCGATCCAGAACAACACGTTGGGCACTGCGCAACTGGCTGACTTGGCCCAGGAATTTGGCGTGGACCGGTTCGTCCTGATTTCCTCGGACAAGGCCATCAATCCGACCAGCGTGATGGGCGCCACGAAACGCCTCGCCGAGATGTATCTCCAGGCGCTGCAACCGACCCGGCCCACGGGCACCAAGTTCATGGCTGTCCGGTTCGGCAATGTCCTCGGGTCTTCCGGCAGCGTGATCCCGCTGTTCCAGCGGCAGATTGCCGAAGGCGGCCCGGTGAAGGTGACTCATCCGGAGATGACGCGCTATTTCATGACCATCCCCGAAGCGTCCATGCTCGTGCTCCAGAGCGCCATACAAGGGTCGGGGGGCGAGATCTTCGTGCTCGACATGGGCACGCCTGTCAAGATCGTGGACCTGGCGCGCCACATGATCGAGCTGAGCGGGCTTAAGCCGGAAGAGGACATCCAGATCGAGTTCACCGGGGTGCGCCCTGGCGAAAAGCTGTTTGAAGAGATTTCCCACAAGGCCGAGAACGTGGAGCCGACCCGGCACGCGAAGATCCTCCTCTTCAAGGCCAAACCCGCGGACATCGGCGAGATCCGGCAGACGTTGCACCGCCTTCGCGCCCGCATCTTCCAGGTGGGAGCAAACGAGCTCAAGCGCTTGCTCAAAGAGGCCGTGCCGGAATATCAACCGCATTGGGAACCCAGCAGGGAGAAGAACCACGAGGTCCCTGAGCTGAAAGTGGTGCACGGCTGAGGGCGAAACGCGGAACGCGGAACGCGGAGTGCGGAACAATGAAAACCAAGTCGTGGGAAGCGCGGAACTCGGAATGCGGATTCCGGAGGCAACCACGGAACACACGAAATGACACGAAAGTCAGCACTGAAGGTAGGGCGCGTGTGTCCTCACCGCGCCGTCCGCGTGACCCCCATAACCGCAGATGGACGCCGATTAACGCAGATGACTGAAAACCGCCTCCTGTTGCCTGCCTCCCGTCTGCGGAGGCAACCACGAGAGACACGAAACACACGAAACACATCACAGAAGGTAGGGCGCGCGTGTCCCCACCGCGCCGTCCGGGTAATGGCTGCCCCAAGCGGCGGACTGAGGACTGATCCGCCCTACCTTCCGTGACGACCGACGACCGACTACTGGCTACTGCTGAATACTGCCTCCTGTTCCCTGACTCCTGGTTCCTGACCCTGGAAGGTTGAACGTTGAGGGCCGTTGACGGCTGACCACCGACCCCTGACGACTGAGGACTGTGACCTGTCTCCTGATTCCTGTCTCCTGATTCCTGCTCCCTGCCTCCTGGAATCTGCGTTCATCTGCGTCCATCTGTGGTTATGCTTCGGACTCAAATCCCTTTTTCGCGAGTTTAGCGTGTTTAGCGGGTGACCACAAGAAGACCCGGACCGGACGAGGTGCGCGGCCCCATCCGGCCCGGGTGTGTGAGCGCGTCCTTGTCAGGCGGCTTTGGCGGCGAGGGCTTTCGCCCTTCTCCCGCTTCGCATACCGCTCCGACGTTCGCTCTTGCGCACGTACCCCATCGCTTCATACAGCGCGCTGTCCTCTCCCTGCTGGGGATCGGCCCGCACGCCGTTCACGACGAGGATGATCCCCTCCGCCGCCTCCCGGTCCGAAGCCTCACGCGTGTTGTAGGTCGCGCGAAGCTGATTTTCCAGGTTGGCGATGGTGGCCCGAGAGTCCACCGACGGCTTTACCCGCGCGTGAAACTGCTCGAGGGTCATGCCGCCGAAGGATTGGGTGGGCGCCAGGTTCTCCCATGCGGTTTGAACCTGACGGATCTTGTCCTCCACTACTTTCGCTGTCCATGGCATCGTTGTTCACCTCCTTTCGTCCGTTTGTTCAGGCGAGCTCACCTTATTTCCTATTCGTGTCGCCCCAGATGCAGGTCGCTTGCCAAGACTACCTGAGGTGTAATCGGAACCACGAAGCTCGACACCCCACCAGACCTGATTGTTTTCCAAATTACGTGTCATGAATGGCTTATGAGTTGAAGGTGTATCCTCGTTGGCACTCGATGAAATGAGAAACTGAAGGGGGTCAGCGGCGTGTTCCTGTCAGGGTATTATGGTTTCAAGGCAGGAAACCAAAGAACAAGACATGGAAACGCGGAACGGGGAACGCGGAACGCGGAACAATGACCCCCGAGGCCACCACGAAACACACTGAACACACGAAAATTTTCACCGAACCCTGCCCCGGAGGGGCTGAATGTGAATAGCTCCGGGTGGAACCCGGAGAACGACGGGAGAAAGGATCATCGACCCTGAAAGGGTCGCACAAGACAGGGCGTAACCGTTGGAACCAGCGTGCCCCCGCCGCGCCAGGCAGGAAAGAACAACATAACCGCAGATGGACACCGATGGACGCAGATGACTGACCCATGTTCGCTGTCCCGTAGTCCGTCGTCTGTCCTCCGTCCTCCGCCCTCTGCCGCTCTGCGGCTCTGTGGTTCTGCCTGCTGCGGTTATGCTTCGGACTCCGGTCCTCCTTTTGCCTGATCATGCCTCAGTTGCTCGAGATCCTTCCTCAAGGGCTGCCAATACGCGCGATCCGCCGCGCGCTCACGGCTTTCTTCGTCGGCCAGGGCGCGCTCCAAATCCTCAAGGGAGCCAGCCGCCAAAACGAGGTTCAGGAGCGGTCGTTGGCCGGTGGCTGCTTTCGCGTGCTCGGGCCATTTCCGACACACTTCTCGCAGCAGCTCCGGGGTTCGCATTTCGCGCAGCCAGAAGCCAACCCGATCGTCCGTGGGCGCGTCCTCGGACTGAAAGAACGAGGCATCCACCAGGCGTTTAAGCATGGGCCAGTCCTTGTCCCGTTGGGTTTTCTTGGCTTGGACCAAATCGGGCAGTGACAAGAGGTCAATCACGCCATCCCAGTCCGCAAAGGCGAGGGTGGTGCGCGCCTCCCAAAGCTCCTCGAACGAGCGGACCCCACGCAGACGCGCCATGACATCCACCCGCCACTCAGCGGCCTCGGGATGATGACAACGGAAATGAACCGCATGGCCCCGCTCCAGATACCGGCTCTCGAATGGGGGGACGGCGATGACCTCAGCCTGCAAATCCGCCATGGCCTGGCGCAGCCGTTCCAGATTGGAGGGCGTGGCCAGGATGACGAAATCGGTGTCCCGACTAAACTCCGCCGCGCCGTATAACACGCAGGCCTGGCCGCCCATGAGCAGGCTTTGGACCTCGTGGCGCGACAGAGTGGAAAGGACTTTGGCAATCGGTTTCGGGATCAAGGGACCCTCCCCAACTCAGAAACAACGCCCATAGTTTTGCAGATTGATCAAATCGCTGCTCGGGGGTCAAGGCCACCCAATCCGCGAATTCACCGCCATAAATCTGTTCCGCCCACTGACGTTTTGCACGTGTCATATACTGGGGCAATCGACAACAAAGTGAAAACTAAACCGGAATGCGGAAACGGGAAAGCGGAAAGGCGAGGTCAGCTTGTGTCCTGAGGCCACCACGAAATGACACCAAACTGACCTCTGAAAACGTTAGCCGCAGAGAACGCGAAGAGCGCAGAGAAAAAGCATCTTCTCTTTGTGTTCCTTGTGTTCTTTGTCTTTGAGGCAGAGAAACTGGGCCCGGCCTGCGTCGATTGAGATGAGACACCTCGGATGAACGTGGAGGTCGCGCCAGCGTGTGGAGTGCGTGCGGTTTGACCGCCGCTTTCCTTGCGCGCCGGCTGGGGTGAACCACGAAACCCACGAAACACACGAAAACCGCCACGGAACATGTTAACCGCAAAAGAACCCAAAGAGCGCAGAGAAAGAACGTCTTCTCTTTGTGTTCCTTGCGTTCTTTGAGGTTGAGAAAGTGAGATCTTGGTAGGGACGGATTCCACTCCGTCCCTGAAAGCATGGGAACCTCCTGAACGCGGAGTGCGGAACGCGGAACGTGGGGGTCGAAACCCAGAAACGCGGAGCGCGGATTGCGGATTACCGACCACTGAATACCGATCACTGGTTACTGTCCCCTGTCCCCTGGGGTAACCACGAAATACACGAAACACACGAAAGTGCTCACGAAAACAAAGGCCGACACCCGCCACCGAAGGGGATGGCCACAAAGAGGCGCAAGAGGCGCAAGGATGAGGCAACCGCGAAACACACCAAATACGCGAAACCCGGTAGGGATCGATTCCCCTCCGTCCAAGAAAGAATGGGGACGCGGGTGGAACGCGTCCCTACCCATCTGCGTTAATCTGCGTCCATCTGTGGTTATGCTTCGGGCACCCCTTTCGTGTGGTTTGTGTATTTCGCGGTGACTCCTGGAGATTGAGATTATGAAGAAACTATTCCTTGCCATTCTGATCCTCGGCCTGCTCGGCATCGCCGGCTACGGCGCGTATCGCGGTTACGTGTCCTGGCGCCAGCACCAACTGGTCAAGCAAGCACGCGTGTTCATCGCGAAACCAGACCCAAAGAATGCGCTGCTCTGCCTGCAACGGGCCCTGCGCGCCAAACCCGGTGACGTCGAGGCGAGCCGGCTCATGGCCGACTTGATGGAAGCGGGTCGATCCCCCAGCGCGCTGTTGTGGCGCAGCCGCGTGGTCGAGCTCAACCCCCAATCAGTGCAGGACCGGCTCGCCTTGGCGCAAACGGCGCTGACGATGCGCGACCTGGCGACGGCCACCAACGCCCTCGAAGGGGTGGCTGAGGCCGACAAGAAGACCGCCAGTTACCACAACGTCGCCGGTGCCGCGACCGCAGCCGGCAATCGGTTCGCCGAGGCCGAGGTGCACTTCTTCGAGGCCGCACGATTGGAACCGACCAATCTCGTCTTCCGGGTGAACCTGGCGGTCCTACAGCTTCAGGCGACCAATGAGACGAAACAGGCCGCAGCCCGAGCGGCGCTCAATCAGCTTCGCGCCGACCCGGTCATGCGTTGCCGGGCATTGCGTGAGCTGGCCGCCGATGCGTTGCGGTATAAGCAATCCGATACGGCGCTGGCCCTTTCCCAAGAGTTGCTCCAGCAAACGAATTCGGTCTTTCGGGATCGGCTTCTGCGCCTCACCGTCCTGAAGGAAACGAAGAGCCAGGAATTCACGTCGGCACTCACCGGCTTTCAGCGCGAGGCGGGGGTTGATCCAGGCAAGGTTTACGAACTCACGATGTGGCAGATCGCCAATGCGGCGGTCCCGCAAGCGCTGACCTGGCTCCAGAGCCTTCCGCGCGAGACCCGGACGAATCAGCCCGTGGCGTTATTGACTGCCAACTGCCAGACAATGCTCAAGGATTGGGCCGGGTTGCAGAGCTCTCTCGAGCCGCAGAATTGGGGTGAGCTCGACTTCGTCCGGTTAGCCTTCCGCGCCTGCGCATTGCGTGGACAGAACCTGGACCCCGCCGCGAAGGCCGAGTGGGAACGCGCCTTGATAGCTGCCGGCACCCGACGCGAGAGTCTCATCATGCTGCTGCGCCTGGCCGCCCAATGGAACTGGCAGACGGAAGGCGAGGGGATTCTCTGGACCATTGTCAACCGTTACCCGGGCGAGAAATGGGCGTCTCGCGCCCTGTCCGACGTTCTGATGGCCGAAGGCCGCACGCGACCCCTGATGATGCTCTACAGTCAGTTGGCCAGGACCACGCCGTCGGATCTCGCCGCCAAGAACAACCTGGCGGTGACGGCCCTCCTGCTCAACGCCTCGGAGATGAGACCACACGACCTGGCGCGTGAGGTGCACGAAAAGGCGTCCACGAATGCTTATTACGCGTCCACGTACGCCTTCTCGCTGCACCTCCAGGACAAGAACACCGAGGCGCTCAAGGTCTTTGAAAAGCTCAAGCCGCAGGAGCTCGAGGACCCGGCCCTCGCGGCCTACTACGGCATGGTGCTGCAGGCAACCGGCAAAGGCGCCCAGGCCAAGAAATACCTCGAGCTCGCCGCCAAAGCCCGGCTGCTGCCCGAGGAAAAGAAGCTGATCGACAAGGCGAAGGCAGGGTTGAGTGCCCGCTAAACACGCGAAAACACGCGAAAAACATCTTCCCCGGTAGGGCGCGGGTGTCCCCACCGCGCCGTCCGGGAGAAACATAACCACGGATGGACACAGATGGACACGGATCAGACCTGTCCCAGAACGTGGAGGTCGCGCCAGCGTGTGGAGTGCGCGCG
>Ga0315274_10004060_pt1 | contig 21624 bp, 22 predicted proteins | sample YL17G02_20_MG_FD_203700 | JGI IMG/M metagenome (GOLD analysis project Ga0315274, IMG submission 203700) | Sediment microbial communities from Yellowstone Lake, YNP, Wyoming, USA - YL17G02_20 | ecosystem: Environmental > Aquatic > Freshwater > Lake > Sediment | place: USA: Wyoming | collected...
CTACTCGGGAGCCGAACAGCAGTGGTTGCCACGCGACGCGATCAATATGGCCATCGGACAGGGCGACGTGCTGGTCACGCCGCTGCAGATGGCAAACCTCGTGGCAGCCGTGGCCAATGGCGGCACGCTGTATCGTCCGCGCCTGGTGCGACGCATTGGCTCGTTGATGGGCGGCGACGTGCAGGATTTCGGCCCTGAAGTAATGGGCAGTCTGCCCGTTTCCGCAGCAAACCTGGCCATCGTGCGCAGCGCCATGGAGGGTGTGGTTACGCGCGGCACACCCTATGTGGCCTTCCTGGGCGCGACCATCCGCATGGCGGGCAAATCGGGCACGGCCGAAGCCCCGCCAGGAGACTCGCACGCCTGGTTCGTGGGCTACGCGCCGGCCAATACCCCGCAGATCGCAGTGGCCGTCGTGCTGGAGCACGGCGGCGAGGGCGGACACAGCGCCGCCCCCCTGTTCCGGCAGGTGGTCGAGTCGTACATGGCCCTGCCTTAGTAGAGTCGATTTGGACAAATGCCGTTTTTGTGCTACAATCGCCACCGGTCGATGGCTGGAAGGTTCGCTGTGAGGGACAAATGGATTCACCGAACATCACAGTGCAAGACAGAACGGGGCGCAAGGGAGCACTCGCAAGGGTGCTCCTTTTTTTGCGTCCTGTGCGTATGGATTCATCTCGAGGCGGATACTCTGTCCGCCTCAATTTTTGTGCCCGGCCGATAGCAGGCGGGTGCTGAGAGAGGAGAGGGGTAGATGCCGAAGCTTGAGCTACCGGGCCTGATCGATGCTCACGTGCACATGCGCGACCCGGGCAGCACGCACAAGGAGGACTGGCACAGCGGCACGTGCGCTGCCCTGCACGGCGGGGTCGTGGGCGTGCTGGATATGCCCAACAACTCGCCTCCCATCACCGAGAGCCTGTCCCTGGCCGCCAAGACGCGCCGGGCAACTGAGCAGGCAGTATGCGATTTTGGCCTGTTTGCTGGCGCCAACGCCAACAACGCAACCACCGTCGGCAGCCTGCTGGGTGTCGTCGGCCTGAAAACATACCTGAACGAGACATATGGCCCCCTCTATCTCGAGGACCTGCCTGCCGCTGTGCGTCATTTCCAGGCCTGGCCGAAAGGCCGCACCATCGCCGTGCACGCCGAAGGCTACATGGTGGCGGTGGCCATCGCGCTGGGTCAGGTGCATGGCCAGGCCGTGCACCTGTGCCACATTGCCCGACGCAGTGAGCTGGCGCTGGTGCGCCGCGCTAAAGAGCACGGCTGGGACGTGACCTGTGAGGTGACTCCTCACCACCTGTTTCTCACAGAGGAAGACTCGAAGCGCATTGAGAGCCTGGCCTACATGGACCCGACACTCGGCACCTCGGATGACTGCCGGGCGCTGTGGGAGAATCTGGACGTTGTTGACGCCATCGCTAGCGACCATGCCCCGCACACGCTCGAGGAGAAGGGCAGCCCCCATCCCCCACCCGGGGTACCGGGGCTCGAGACCATGCTGCCCTTGTTGCTCACCGCCGTGGCGGAAGGGCGGTTAACGTTGCAGCGGCTGGTTGAGCTGACCTCGACCGGTCCGGCCAAGGTCTACGGCCTGGCACAGGATGCCCGCAGCCGTGTGCTCGTCGATACTGATGACAGCTACGTGCTGAGTGGGCAGGACCTGTTCACCAAGTGCGGCTGGACGCCGTTTGAGGGTTGGAGGGTGCGTGGTCGCGTGATTCGCACCTGGGTGCGCGACGTGCTGGCCTTCGACCAGGGGCGCGTGGTGGTGGACCCTGGCTTTGGACGCCCCCTGCACTTCGGTTGACCCGTGCCTCGGCGCCGGGCTCGATTCACGTCTTTGCAGGGAGATCAGCATGCATGAAAGCGGAAACGCGCCCCACAGGGGGCGCAGAGGCGCGCTCTCCAACACGACGGCACAAAGATGCTTTGTCGGGCAGGACATCCTGTCGGTGCAGCAGTCTGACCGCGACCGGCTAGAACACCTCTTTGCGCTGGCCGAAGAAATGCGCACCATCGTCAAGCGCGAAGGCTCGTCCAACATTCTGCGCGGGCGGGTGCTGGCCTGTCTGTTCAACGCCAAGCTGCGTTTCGTGTCGCCAGAGAGCCTGCGCATGCCGCCCACGCAGATCGACGAGTTGGCGTCCAGGGGCATCCCGTACAAGGAGACGACCTCGCTCAACGACGTGATGCCCGAGGTGGACGTGCTGTAAGTGACGCGTGCAAAAGGAGCGCTTCACCGACCCGGTAGAGTACGATAAGGTCAAGGACTGCTATGTGATTACGCCAGAAGTCATGCGCCCGGCCAGGTCGCGCATGATCGTGATTCACCCGCTGCCGCGCGGCAGCGAGATCGACCAATCCGTGGACAGCAACTCGCGTGCGGCCTATTCTCCGCAGATGGAGAACGGCATGTATGTGCGCATGGCGTTTCTGGCAGCCGTCCCGGGCAAGGGCTAGGACAGGCCTGATGAGAGGGGTGGCACAGTGCGTGGTAGCATGAAGTGGAGCGAGAAATGGAACGAGCGGGTCGCGGCGACGGACTCGCTGTTGTGTGTGGGCCTGGACCCAGACCCGCTCAGGCTTCCTGACTGGGCGCTCTTGGCGGACGACCCGGTCCTGGAGTTCAATCGACGCCTGATTGAACTGACCGCGCCCTACGCGTCTGCCTTCAAGCTCAACAGCTCCTGTTACGAGGCGTTGGGAACAGCGGGCTGGGGGACTCTGCAGCAGAGTATTGCCCTCGTGCCACCGGAGATCCCGGTCATCCTTGATGCCAAGCGAGCGGATGTGGGGCCCTCGGCCGAGGCCTATGCGCGGGCGGCGTTCGATGTGCTGGACGTGGACGCGATCACGGTTAGCCCTTACCTGGGCGAAGATGCCCTGACGCCCTTTTTCCGTCGCGCGGAGCGCGGCGTGTTCGTGCTGTGCCACACATCGAACCCCGGGGCAGGGGCCGTTCAGGAGTTGTCCTGTGGCGGGCGCGCTCTCTACGAGCGCGTGGCGGAACTGGCTCTCTCGTGGAATGCGCGGGGCAATGTCGGCCTAGTGGTGGGCGCCACCTACCCATCCGCTGTGCAGCGGCTGCGCAGCCTGGTGCCCGATATGGTATTCCTGGTGCCGGGTCTGGGGGCGCAAGGAGGCGACTTGCGGGGGGCCATTGCCGCAGGGCTGGACTCCCAGGGGCAGGGTATGCTGCTCAGCGTCTCACGCGGAGTGATCTTCGATCCGCAACCGGACCAGGCCGCGGCACGCTGGCGCGATGCGATCAACGCAGCACGGACCAGCCGCACAACGTCGACTCTTGTGGATCGCGCGCTCGAAGACGACCTGGTGCTTGCGCTGCACGCCGCTGGCTGCGTGCAGTTTGGCGAGTTCCGGTTGCACTCGGGTGAACTTTCGCCCATCTACATCGACTTGCGCCTGCTGGTCTCTGTGCCCGCACTGCTGCAGAGTGTGGCGCGCGCCATGGCAGCCTTGTTGCGCGACCTGCAGTATGACCGCCTGGCGGCCATCCCCTATGCGGCCCTGCCGATCGGCACGGCGGTGGCGCTGGAAATGAACCAGCCTTTGATCTATCCACGCCGCGAGGTCAAAGCCTACGGCACGCAGCGCGCCATTGAGGGGCAGTTTTTGCCTGGCGAGCGCGTGGTGGTGCTGGACGACGTGGTCACCACCGGCAGGAGCAAGCTGGGGGCCATCGCGCCACTGCAGGCTGCCGGCCTGCGCGTGGAGGACATCGTGGTGCTGGTAGACCGCGAGCAAGGCGGCGCGCAGCAATTGGCCGCGCAGGGCTATCGCGTGCACAGCGTGCTGCGCCTGGGCCAGATCGTAGACGTGCTGGCGCGTAGCGGGCGCATCAGCGCACAGCAATGCGCGCAGGCGCGTGCCTGGCTGGAGGACAAGCGGTGAACCTTCCCGTGCAATTGTGTGGTGTGACGCTGGCCAACCCGCTGGTGCTGGTTTCGGGCGTTCTGGGGACGCAAGCCGAGCTGCTGGTGCGCGTGGCGCGCCTGGGCGCCGGAGCCGTGACGTCCAAGTCGTGCAGTCTCGAACCTCGGGCGGGGCACCCGAACCCCACCGTCCTGGACTGGGGCGCTGGCCTGATCAACGCCGTCGGCTTGAGCAACCCGGGCGTGGAGGCCGAGGTCATCGAGTTGCGCCGTGCCCAGGAGCAGTTGCTGGCGCTGAGCGCGGCCGAGGGGCGACCCAGGGTGCCGCTGATCGCCAGCGTCTTTTCCAATTCAGCGGCGGGTTTTGCTGCGGTCGCCGAGCGTGTGTGCGCGGGGGGGCCTGACCTGGTCGAGCTCAATATTTCGTGCCCCAACGTGCAGGGCGAGTTTGGACGCCCCTTTGCTGCGGATTGGCGCAGCGCGGCGGCTGTGACCCGCGCAGCCAGGGACGTGCTGAGTGTGCCGTTCATTGTCAAGCTCTCCCCCAACGTGCCGGACATCGCGGAGGTGGCGCGCGCGGTCGAAGACGCCGGCGCCGATGCGATTGCCGCTGTCAACACACTGGGGCCCGGCATGTTGATTGACATCCGGTCGGGCGCGCCCATGCTGGCCAATCGCGTGGGTGGCGTGTCCGGTCCTGCCATCCATCCCATCGCCGTGCGCTGTGTGTACGACGTCTGCGGGGCGGTGCGCATCCCGGTGATCGGCATCGGCGGCGTGACAAACGGCCGGGACGCACTGGAGATGGTCCTGGCCGGCGCGACGGCGGTGGGGATCGGAGCGGCCATCCACTACCGCGGGCTGCACGCATTCCGCTTGATCCTGCGCGAGATGCAGGACCTGATGGAAGAGTGCGGCTATGCCAGCCTGGACGAAATGCGAGGACTTGCCCATGAGCGGCCATGAGACCATGCTCCCGCGCGGCGCGCGCATTCTGCAGGTGGTGCAGGAAAGCGCGCGCGTGAGGCGTCTCGTCATGGATGCGCGGGTGGACGCCGTGCCCGGGCAATTCATCATGGTCTGGCTGCCGGGCGTGAACGAAGGTCCCTTTGGCGTAGCTGCCACGGACCCGCTGACGCTGGTTGTGGCGAAGGTAGGTCCACTCACGACGGCGCTGCACCGGCTCAAGGCCGGAGATTGGCTATGGTGGCGTGGGCCGTTCGGCAACGGGTTTACGTTGCCCGACGCGTCGGAGCGGCAGCCCCCCAGCGTGCCGCTGCATCTCCTGCTGGCGGCGGGTGGATACGGAATTGCTCCCCTGGTACTGCTGGCGCAATGCGCGCGAAGCGTTGGTTGGCCTGTCTCGGTTGTGCTCGGCGCGCGCGCGCGAGAGGGAATCCTGGTTCGGGATGATTTCCTGGCGCTGGGCTGCGCCGTGACACTTTGCACCGAAGACGGTTCCGTCGGTCAGCAGGGCCTGGCGACGCAGGCCGTGGAGCAGGAGCTCTGTGCGGATAGGCAGGGTGTCGGCATGGTCTACGGTTGCGGGCCGCAGTCAATGCTAGACGCGCTGCGCGCACTCTGCAGCGCGCACCGGGTTCCCTGCCAGTTGTGTTACGAAGCGGTTATCAAGTGCGCGGTTGGCGTGTGTGGATGCTGCGCGTGTCACGGTCTGCTCGTGTGCCAGGACGGGCCGGTGTTCGCGTGGTCCGCCGCGGGTCAACCATGCTCGGTGAGCCAGGTGATGGAACATGGCTGGCACGCCTTTGGATCCTGAAGTACCTTGTCCGCCGTGTTGCTTCATCATGAAACCTAACCGAAGAGGTATCGTTGCCTCATTGTGAGATCTGACTCTGCGAAAGTGCCTAGAATTGGGCTCGGAGCTCGTGGATCTGGCGTAAGAACGCGGCAGGGTTGAGCGACAGGTAGCGCTGCTCGAGCCGGCCTTTGGCATCTGCACTGGGTTGGGGCGCTGCCATGACCCGCCTGAAGGGTGTCATAGCCGTATCATACTTCTTAGTGACGTGGCTGTCAACTCGCTGTTTGGAGATGGTCTTCATCACTGGCTGGAAGAAGTTGAACTAGGGACACAGGATCTTGTGGACAGCCTCCAGGCGTGCAAGCGCCTTTGGCCCTGCGTAGCGATCATAGCCAAGCATCTGGCGCACGGCGGTCCAGTTCCTCCGTTCGACGTGGGCCTGGTCATTCTTCTTGTAGGGCGCGAGCGGGTGAACTCGAGGTACTCTTGTTTGCAGTAGCGTGCCAGGATATCGTGGATGAACTCTCCACCATTGTCGGAGTCGATGCCAAGGCGGGGGAAGGGGAAGCGTTTGCGGGCGAGAGCAATGGCCTGCGCTACCGTCTTTTGGACACGGCTGAGCAGGGCTACCATTTCAGTCCATGAGGTAGCCACGTCTACCAACACCAGGGTGTGCAGGTATTCGCCAGCGGTGGTATCGCCACAGTGCGCTACCAAATCCACCTCGACAAAGTCGGGTTGCTTCTCACCCCAATCGGCAAACGTTCGAATGGGGATGGTGTTCTTCAAAGTGCCCGGCTTGGTTGTGCCCAGACCGTGTCGCTTGATATGCTGTCGTTCGCCACGTAACAAGCGCTCTGCGGTGGATACCCTCATCTGCAGCAGGAGCTCGCGCGTCTCAGGGATCCACTGCAGTTCGTGATGCCTTTCCAGTGCGTCCACCATCTCACCCAGGAAAGGTACCAGGCGCTTGGCACAAATGCAGTTCTCCGCCTTCCATGTCGCCACCAGAGCGGCTTTGACCAGCAGGGTGTAGCGCGACTTGCCGCGCCGCTTGCGCCGCGGGCCAGCTTGCGAAGGGTGTTTCAGAAGATGAATCAGGTACTTGCGATTGTAGCGGGTGAGCGCTACGAGTTGATCCAGCTGGGCCTTCTTTTCTGGCCTACTTGCCTGGTAGCAGTCTGAACGCACTGTGTCCAACAGTTCTCTCTTACTCTGACGACTCATCATGCCTCATCTTCTCTGACAACCCGCGTTGCATGTGCAGGTGTTCGGTTAGAGTGTATGATGAGGCAACGAATCACACAAAGTTAGATTTACGATCAAGCAATTCGCCGGATTTGACATTTGAGGCATTATATGCTATATTGTTAGATGTATCAACTAGTACCACACAGCACGGACGCCGTAGACTGTTGTGCTTGTTTAGCAGGCATGGCTGTGAAGCAACGGCATGTCGATGACGCGTAGTAGTCAAGGATGAACACCGTGGCGCATGAGCATATAGTTGATTCCCCACAGCTCTCTTTTGGGCAGCCTGCGTTTCCTGCGGAGCCGCTAGTACCGGGTAGGCCTACGGGCGCACTGATGCCCGAATGCTGCTCTTCACGCCCGAAAGCGTCCAAGCCGCTACCAGGCGCTGACTTTGTCTCCTCGTCTTCTTCCTCTACTCACGATCTGGCTCTACATTGCTCCACTGATCTTCCTTGTCCATCCGACTGCAGTGCTTTCCAGGAGGAGTTGAGAGTACATCATCGACCGTTGCTGAAATGAAAGGCGTCACCAAATGGTTCCCTGACGTGCCTGCGAATGATCACATCGATTTCAGCCTTGAGAGGGAAGGTAGGGCCTGATGTCCCTGGCTTGGCCAACTATGCTCGAAGTACGGTGCAGGCTGGTGCAGACGTGATCTCCGGGATCAACACCCTTGGTCCTTGCCTGTCAATAGACGTAGACACCAGACGCCCGCAGTTGGGCACTGCAGGTGGTATAGGTCACCTCTCTGGAGCGCCGCTCAAACCCCTAGCGGTGGCCCATGCTGCTGAAGTGGCTAAGGCGGTGGACGTGCCGGTCTGTGGGGGAAGTGGCACCCGGGATGGCCAGGATGCACTGGAGTTGTTCATGGTTGGCTGCCGTTGCGTCTACGTGCATACGGCCGCCATCCTCTCAGGGCTGGGGGTCTTTGAGGAGAATGCCAATCAACTGGAGTCTTTCCTGGAACGAAAAGGCTTCGCCAGCCTTGCTGAGGTGATCGGTGTTTCTTCCAAGTACCTGCAGGCGGACCAGGCCGTCAGGTCGTTGCGAGCCAAGGTGGACGCCGAACTGTGCAATAGCTGTGGTGCATGTTACCGCTCCTGTCTCCATGGGGCCATACGCACGCCGGACAATGCCTCCGTCGAGGAGGCGGTATGCACGGGCTGTGGCCTCTGCGCTACGTTGTGGTCCAAGGTTGCGATTGCGTTGCTTGAGATCGCATGAACAATGATGGAGGAAGGAAACAATGGCTGAACCAAAGCCGACCAGACTGGATGCAACGACTATCGAACGGGACACTCGGGAATACACCCTCACCACATGGGCGCTTCAGTCCGCCGTGAAGCCCCTTGCCATCGAGCGGGGGGAGGGTTGCTGGTTCTACGATTACACCGGGAAGAAGTATCTCGACTTCTCTTCCCAATTGGTCAACCTAAACGTGGGCCACCAGCATCCCAAAGTGGTCGCCGCTATCAAGGAACAGGCGGACAAGATGTGCTTCATCGGGCCAGGATTTGCCAACGAAGCGCGCAGCCAACTGGGCAAGCTTCTGGCGGAGGTGACTCCTGGGAATCTGAAGAAGACGTTCTTCACCCTGGGAGGCGCCGAAGCCAACGAGAATGCCCTAAAGATAGCTCGAGCCTATTCTGGGCGCAATAAGATCATCTCTCGTTATCGGTCCTACCACGGGGCAACCATGGGTGCCATGACTCTTAGTGGAGATCGAAGGCGCTGGCCGGTAGAGCCTGGCATACCTGGGGTCATTCGTGTCTTCAGTCCATACTGCTACCGGTGTTCCTTCGGCAAGGATGTAGGGTCGTGTCGTATGGAGTGCGTATCGCACATCGAAGAAGTCATCTGGGAAGAGGGGCCTAGCGAGATCGCCGGTATGATGATTGAACCTGTGACTGGCGCCAATGGGCTCATCGTGCCGCCTGATGGCTATCTGCCCGCGCTGAGAGCGCTCTGCGACAAGTATGACATGGTACTCATCGCGGATGAGGTGATGAGCGGCTTCGGGCGGGCCGGTGCATGGTTTGCGATCGACAACTGGGGCGTAATCCCAGACATCATCACGTTCGCCAAAGGCGCTACGTGTGGCTATGTACCTTTGGGAGGAGTCATCGTCTCTTCCGAGATCGCTGACTACTTTGAGGACCATATGTTGTGGGCCGGACTAACGTACAGCGGCCACCCTCTAGCGTGCGCGGCTGCCATTGCGACAATCCATGTTTATCAAGAAGAAGGCCTACTTGAGAACTCTAGGCGCATGGGCAAGCTGTTATTGAGGGAGCTGGAGGGCTTGAAGAGCCGCCATGCGTGCATCGGTGACGTACGGGGCGTGGGGTTGTTCTGCGGAATCGAACTGGTCAAGAACCGCGAGACTCGCGAGCCTCTGGTCCCCTGGAATGGCCGAGACGCGGATCTACCCAACCGGCTGAAGAAGGCATGCATGGACCGCGGGCTCTACATCATTGGCAACTATAGCGTCCTTGAGGCAGCTCCACCTCTTGTCGTGACAGAAGAGGAGATAAGAACAGGAATCGCCGTGCTTGATGAAGTACTTAAGATAGCTGACTCGGAAGTCGAGTAGCTGTCAGGAAGTGTTGGTAACGTGACATGACGGACAGCATGCGAAGTCCCCAACTTTCTGAGCAAGCATATCAGACCCTCAAGCATGCGATTCTATGCTTGCGGTTTCAACCCGGCCAAGCTTTGATTGAGCGGGACCTGGCGGATACACTCTCAATGAGCGTCACGCCGGTTCGGGAGGCCCTGCAGAGGCTGCAGCACGAGGGTCTTGTCGTGAGAGTACCGTTTAGGGGTGCTCACGTCTCTACGATCAGCCTGACTGATGTCCGCGAGATATATGAGCTAAGGGAGATGCTCGAAGGTCGGTGTGCGAGCATCGCTGCTACGCAGCTCTTAGAGACTGATCTCCAGGAGATACGAGAACTTTTGCTTTCAGGTCAGAGCAGTCTAAGCAATGGTGATCAGATTGGCTGCAGCGACGCCCTGTGGAGGCTTCATGACATCATAACACGAGGAGTTCGAAATCGCCGTCTGTTGATCTTCCTGAGCGACATCCGTTCCCAGGCACGTCGCATCGGGACGGTTACCTCGTACATCCCAGGCCGCGTTGCGAAATCGCTGCAAGAGCATTCTGCTCTTGTGGAAGCCCTGCAGCGCCGAGACCCTGGCCAGGCGCAACGAATCATGGCTGATCATATGATGTCACTGTGCGCAGACCTGATGAGGGATTTTGAAGAGGGGGGTGTGTCGGTCACGTTTCTTGCTAGCACAGGAAGCATTACTGACGTGGTCGAATCGACCTTCCATGGCTGACGCGATTCTGGAGAAGCGACCCTATCAGGGTACCGTTGTCACACGCAAACATTGGAGGCGTAGATGCAACCTATCAGGGTTCTGATTGCCAAGCCCGGATTGGATGGTCATGACCGAGGCGCCAAGGTGGTGGCAAGAGCGTTACGAGATGCAGGCATGGAGGTCATCTACACGGGCCTGTTCCAGAGCGTCGCAGCGATAGTCAAGACGGCAATCGAAGACGATGTAGATGTCATAGGGCTCAGCATCCTCTCCGGCACACATGTCCCCCTGACAAGAGACCTTATGCAGACTTTGCAGGAAAGCGGCGTTGTCGACAAGATGGTCGTAGTCGGCGGCAGCATCCCCCCACGAGATATCCCATTGCTGACAGAGATGGGAGTTCGCAAGGTCTTTCCTGTGGGGACCCCACTACAAGACATCGTGGAATCGCTCCAGCGGGAAGTACTGGACAAGCACTGAATCCCCCCGCACCGGGGTTCGTTATGGAACTGCCATGGAGGTTTTGATGACAGCGACCGCCCAACAGATTGAAGAAGCAAGAAAGCGATGGCAAGCGGAGCACTTCTCGGCGAAACACCTCGATGTTGCCACAACGGATTCGGGTCTAGATGTGGATATCCTTTACACCCCTGCGAATCTGGAGCAAACGGACTACCTGCAGGCAATCGGTTTCCCCGGCGAGTACCCGTTCACTCGAGGCGTCTACGCATCAATGTATCGAGGAAGGCTTTGGACCATGCGCCAGTACGCCGGATTCGGGACTGCCGAGGAGTCCAATGCTCGGTACAAGTTGCTTCTGAGCCAGGGACAAACCGGTCTCAGCGTGGCCTTCGATCTCCCGACCCAATTGGGCTACGACTCCGACAATCCACTGGCCAGACAAGATGTCGGACGGGTTGGAGTGGCCGTTGACACGGTACGGGATGTAGAGGCCCTGTTCGATGGAATCGCCCTGGACAGAGTCAGCACGAACCTGACGATCAACTCGCCTGCGGCCATCCTCTTGGCCATGTACCTTGTTGTTGGCGAGAAACAGGGTATCGCGATCGAGGAGTTACGCGGAACAGTGCAGAATGATATACTCAAGGAGTATCTTGCGCGAAAGACGTACATCTTTCCCCCACAGCCTTCACTACGACTGACCGCCGACGTCATCGCATTCTGCAGTGAGAGAATGCCGTATTTCAACCCCATCAGCATCACAGGCTATCACACGAGAGAGGCTGGGGCCAACGCCATACAAGAGGGCGCCTATACTATGAGCGCCGCTATTGCCTACACTCGCGAGGTGCTGGCCAGGGGCATCGACGTCGACAGTTTTGCACGCCAGTTGAGCTTCCACTTCAGCACAAGTCGTGATTTCTTCGAGGAGATCGCCAAGATCCGGGCCTGCCGGCGGCTTTGGGCCCGGATCATGCGCGACACATTTGGAGCCAAAGATCCCAACTCGCTGAAGATGAGGTTCTTCAACGGCGGCAACGGAAGCTGGCTAACGGCCAGAGAACCTCTCAACAATATTGTGCGCGCCACGCTGCAGTGTCTGGCTGGTGTGTTGGCCGGGGCCCAGGCGTGTCACGTCCCTGCGTACGATGAAGCCTATGCCATCCCATCGGAAGACTCAGCGCGCTTGTCTCTGCGTACTCAACAGATAGTCGCGTATGAGAGCGGGGTCACGAGAACAGTTGACCCGCTGGGAGGGTCTTTCTACGTTGAATCGCTGACGGATCGCATCGAGGAGAAGATTAAGCAGCTCATCGATCAAATCGACGACCAGGGTGGCCTGATTGCCTCGATCGAGAGAGGAGAGCCGCAGAGGGAAATACTTGCGCAAGCGTACGAGACCCAGAAGAGAGTCTCCACAGGTCAGAGCGTCATTGTGGGAGTCAATGTTTTCGCCGATGAAGGGGAAGCCCAACCAATAGAGTTGCAGGAACCAGATCCATCAGTTGCAGAACGCCAGATTGTGAGATTGAACCAGATCAGGGCTCAGCGAGATGACGAGGCCGTGCAACAAGCGCTCGCGAGATTGCGTTCGGCTGCAGCGAGCGAAGAGAATATCATGCCATCAACTATCGCCGCTGTCAGGGCCTGTGCTTCGATTGGTGAGATGGTGGGCGCTATGGAGGAGGTCTTCGGACGGTACAAGGAGCCCGCGGATGTATAGGACCTTTCAGACGTATTGCGAGGAGAGGGTAGCATGCTAACGCAGATTGACCACGTTGGGCTAGCAGTTGTAGACCTGGATAAGGCAATCAGCCTATATGCAGATGCTTTTCAAGCGGAGGTGTGCGCCCGTGAGAGAAACGAGTCTCAGGGACTCGAGATAGTCTTCCTGCGAATCGGTGGCAGTGCAGTGGAGCTCCTTGCGACAACGTCGCCCGATTCCATCATCGGCAAGTTCCTGGCCAAACGTGGGCAGGCTCTGCACCATGTGGCGTTCCGAGTGGAGAATCTACGTGAATGCATGCGTTCGTGTGCTCTCCATGGGCTTCGGCTGATCGACGAGGAGCCACGTCAAGGAAGCGGGGGTTCTTCGATCGCCTTCGTGCATCCTGACAGCGCAATGGGAGTCCTCATCGAGTTGGTCGAGCGCTCGGACGGCCAAGACGGGGCAGCGTAGTATGCCGCGCGGGGATGAGACAATGACTGGACCACTAGTGGGGCTTCGAGTACTGGACTTGACGCAGTACATAGCCGGACCCTACTGTTCGATGCTTCTGGGTGATCTCGGAGCCGACGTGATCAAGGTGGAAATGCCCGTCAAGGGTGATGCTTATCGGTCACAGGGACCACATTTCATTCGTGGCGAGAGCACAAGCTTCCTCAGCTTCAACCGAAACAAGCAGAGCCTCACGTTAAACCTCAAGGATCCACGAGCCACGCGTATTGCCCATCAGCTTGTAAAGGAAGCAGATGTGTTCTTGGAGAACTCCAAACCCGGAACGATGGACAGGCTTGGTCTCGGGTATGAGGCTCTAAGGACAGTGAACCCGGCTCTGATCTATGCCTCCATCTCAGCGTATGGCCAGACAGGTCCATACCGCGAGAAGGGAGGCTATGATCTCATGATTCAGGGTCTAAGCGGCGTGATGAGCATGACTGGTGAACGAAGCGGCCCTCCTGCGAAGGTGCCGGTGGCCGCCTTCGATTTTGGTGCGGCCCTACTCACCGCCGTGGCTATCCTGGCTAGCTACATCGTGCTGCAACGAACGGGGGAGGGGCAACATGTCGATGTGTCGCTGCTTGACTGCTCGCTCAGTTGGTTAACACTATTCGCCATGGAGTATTTTGCGACGGGTGAAGTCCCCGGTCGCATTGGCTCGGCTAGCCACAACTTCGCGCCCTATCAGGGTTTCCGGACCCAAGATGGGTATATGACAATTGTTGGCACTGGGGGCAAAGACAGTTGGGGAGGGCTGTGCCGAGTCCTTGGGCTCGAGCATCTCTGTCATGACCCCAGATTCGACACGAACGGCAAACGCTTGGGCAACTTGCACGACCTGTCGCAGCTCATCGAGCAGGTGCTGGTCACACGTCCGACCGAGTACTGGGTTCAAAGGCTCGAGGAGGCGGGGTTACCGTGCAGCCCTATCAACACTCTTGATCAAGTGCTTAACGATCGCCATGTGCACGAGCGCTCGATGATTGTCGAGATCGATCACCCTCGCGCGGGGCGTGTCAAGACAACGGGCATACCCATCAGGTTCTCAAAGACACCTGGGCAGCTGAAGACGCCACCGCCGCTACTGGGTCAGCACACCGACGAAATACTGAGCTCCCTGGGCTATGGAAAACGGGAGATCGACGTCTTTCGAAAAGAGGGAGTCATCTAGGGGCAAAGCGGGAGGAAACCGGCTATGACTGGCAATTGGAACAAGATCCTACTGGTCGACCTGAGCACAGGGCAAGTGCGTGTCAAAGAGTCTGGCGAAGCAGCCTACCGCAGGTTCCTCGGTGGGTACGGTCTTGGAGCGAGGGTCATTTACTCCGATCAAAGGCCAGGAACGGATCCACTCGGACCCGATAGTCTGTTGGGCTTTACGACCGGTGTTCTGGTTGGCACCCCTATCGTGGGTGCGACCCGCTTCACCGTGTGTGCCAAGTCCCCGTTGACAGGGGGGTGGGGCGATGCCAACGCCGGGGGCTATTTCGGGACGGCCCTGAAGATGGCCAGGTTTGATGCCGTATTCTTGAGGGGCCGGGCTAGGACTCCGACGGTACTCTATATCCAAGACGGACAAGCGCAGTTACTCGATGCGACCGACCTATGGGGCAGGGACACTTTTGAAACAGAGATGATGCTCAAGGCGAAGCTAGGCAAGGAAGTCCAGGTAGCCACCATCGGGCCCGCTGGCGAGAAGCTTTCCCGCATTGCTGCCATTATTCATGACCGCGGCCGAGCGGCGGCACGCTCTGGGCTGGGAGCCGTCATGGGCTCCAAGCACCTCAAAGGTGTAGCTGTGCGTGGGTCCTCGGCGGTCCCTCTCGCAGACAGCGCGAAGGTCAACGAACTTGGGGCAGAGTTCGTAAGGGCCATTAACGCTGACAAGTCTGTCGCGTTCTTTCGCAAGTACGGCACTGTCAACCACGTGGCGAGCTCGGCATACAGTGGAGACTCTCCGATAAAGAACTGGACTGGCGTCGGTCTGGAGGATTTTCCAACAGCCGGTCGGATTAGCGATGACCAAGTGTTGGCCTATGAGGCACACAAATACACCTGTTGGCATTGTCCGATTGCTTGTGGAGGAATCTATCGAGTGCTAGGCGGCCCTTATGCCGTCGATGGCGTCCAAAAGCCTGAGTATGAGACCTGCGGGATGTTCGGCAACAATCTTCTGAACGACAATATGGAGTCCATCATCAAGGCGAACTACATCTGCAATGCCTATGGACTCGACACTATCTCCACCGCAGCTAGCGTGGCGTTTGCGATCGAATGCTATCAGAACGGCCTAATCAGCAGGGAGGATACGGGCGGGTTGACGCTGGAATGGGGCGATCATGCAGCGATCATCGGCCTGACTGAGAAAATCGCCCGAAGGGAGGACATTGGCGACCTTTTGGCCGAAGGGACTAAGCGGGCGGCAGAGAGGCTGGGCGGAGCCGCACCACAGTACGCGATGCACGTAGGAGGACAGGAACTCGTGGCCCATGATCCGCGCTATGCCCCTACCTTCGCGGTTAACTACGAAACCGACGCTACTCCGGGACGCCATACTCAATTTGGTCTGGCCCTGATAGAGATGGGCGTCAGGCTGAAGGGACTGGACGTCCCTGACTTAGACAAGTACGAAATCGCCGGAAAGGGAGAACTCAACGCGAGGTTGCTCAACCTGATGCAGGCGGTGTTCAGCATGGGTATGTGCTCGTTCGTCTTTCAGAAGCTGGATGTACGTATCTGGCCCGAAGTCATCAACGCAGTCACGGGATGGAACTATACGTTCGAAGAACTGTTGAACACGGGGGCCCGCATCGGAGCGCTGCGGCAATCATTCAACGTACGCGAGGGGCTCCCTGTGACTGAGTTCCGGTTGCCAGGGCGCGCTACTGGGCACCCACCTGCTGCTACGGGCCCGCTTGCAGGTATCGCGATCGATGTCGACACACAACGAAGGGAAACGTATCAAGCCAGAGGCTGGGATGCCAGGAACGGCAAGCCGTTGCGAGAAGTCCTCGTCCAGCTTGACTTGGCGGATGTGGCTGCAGACTTGTACGAGCGTCCTGGAGACCTACCACCTGAATCGCATGCAAGACAAGAAGCAGAGTAGCGCCCAAACGAACAACTGCCCGCTGCGCGTGACGGTTCATGTATTTGACGAGTTGCGCGAATGCATAGGACAAGCTCGGGTAGAGGTCGAACTAGCACCCGGAGGTACAGTAGACACTCTCCTCCGGCAGATGGCTGAGGACTATGGTGAGCGCTTCATCGACATTCACACCTCATCCCAGGCAGGCCGAGGCATTTGTGTCGTGATACTCAATCGCCGCTCGCTATCGCTGCCTGAAGACCTGGTGTGCACGCTCAATGCAGGAGACGAACTGCATCTAATCCCGCCGATCGCCGGAGGATAGAAGCCACGGGCCAGACGACCATCTGGTGAGCCAGGCATGACAGCAAGTAGATATGCCGGGCGAAATGTCCGTAGGCATGCTGGGCGCCGTGCGCTTGAGAGGAGGTGAGGGAGGAACAAAGGAGCTCAGTTGGACAGATGTTGGTTGAGTCATACACATGAAAGGAGAAACAACGTGTCTAGGACGAGGAACCTGTCGACAGTTTTCGTATCGGCTATGATCTTGGCCCTTCTGGTGGGTGCGTGTGCCCCCAGCGCAACTCCCATGCCAACGCCGAAGCCTGTCATCGCGCAACCCACGGTGCTGCCAACGCCCGCCAAGCCCGCAGTGCCCGACGAGATCAGGATCGGTGTGAACGAATTGATGACCGGCTGGGGCGCAGCTTGCGGCGACATGGCCTGGAAGGGCGATCAACTCGCTCAAAAGGACAAACCCACCGTGTTGGGGAAGCCTGTGAAGTTGATCATGCTGGACAACAAGAGCGACAAGGCTGAGGCTGCCATCGTTGCTCAGCGCCTGGTCGAAGTGGAGAAGGTCGTCGCTGTGCTTGGGACAAACTCGAGTTCCATGTCAATCGCCCAGAACGAGGTGCTCGAGGGCCTCGGCATACCGTCGATTGCCAGCGAGGCCACGAACGTACTGGTGACGCAGGACAAGAAGTATGCCTTCCGGGTTTGCTACATTGACCCATTCCAGGGTTCCGCCGGTGCCAAATACGCCCTCGAACAACTGGGAGCTAAGAAGGCCGTTCTGCTCGTGGATATTGGGTTGGACTACCCGGTTGGCTGCGCCAATTTCTTTAGGGACGCATGGCTCCAGCTAACGGGCGATCCGAAGAGCCTTCTCGGCTACTTCTCTTTCCAAACGGGTGATAGGGACTTCACTGCTCAGCTTACGGCGATCAAAGCCCTAAAACCAGACCTGGTCTACTGCCCGAATTCGTACAACGATGTGGCCGCGATCCTTGTGCAGGCCAAGCAGCTTGGTCTGATTCCGGGTATCCAGTTCATGGACGGTGATTCTTGCGACCTCCCTGACTTCGTGGAGATTGCCAAGGATGCGGCTGAAGGGTTCGTCTATACCTCCATTTACCACCCGGAGGCGTTTCCGAATCCTAGGCTCACCAAGTTCATAGCAGACTACAAGAAGGAATACGGGCAGGATCCGACGGGGTTTGCTGTGACGGCTTATGATGCCTACATGCTTTTGATGGACGCGATCGAGCGCGCCGGCTCGGTTGAACCAGAAGCCGTCACGAAAGCGCTGGCGGAGACGAAGGACTGGGAAGGCGGACTGCGCGGCAAACTGACCATCGACAAGAACCATAACGCCATAGTGCCCATGCCCGTCATCAAAGTCACGAACGGAAAGCTGGTTCTCGCAGGCGTCATCGCGCCACAGTAGCTTCTACGAGGCTCGTTCTTCAAGGGGGGCGTGCAGCCCCCCTTGCCAGCGTCAAGACACAGGGACGGCTGTCGACTTGCCTCACTCGTGGCGAAGTGACGACACCAGTCGCAGTTGACTGTGGGTGCTATTTCGCCTTGAGGTCTGCTGCGCCAGTCCAGGATGCGCACTCTTGTGCATGATGCCTGGAGTGCCAGACTCGTGTTTGCGGAAATCTGGGCTTGAGGAGGGTCAGAGGATGGGCTGGGGACAGTTCATTCAATACGTGGTGTACGGTGTTGCGCTAGGCAGTCTGTACTCCCTGATAGCCATTGGCTACACGATCATCTATGGCATAGTTGGGTTGATCAACATGGCACACGGTGATTTCTTCATGGTTGCAGCCTATGTGGCGATGTGGGGTATACTCGTGTGGAAGCTCCCCATGCCAGCATCCTATGCCTTGGGGGCTGCTCTGGCCATTGCCCTTGGCGTGACTGCGGAGAGGATAGTCTACAGACCGCTGCGGGGCGCCAAGATCTCGGCATTTATCGGCGCAATCGCCGTGTCTTCCATTCTTCAGAACACCTTCGTGGTCTTCTTCAGTCCGCGATCGAAGCCCTTTCCACACCCCGCTTTCCTGGACAGGGTTCTCCAATTCGGAGAGGTTGCCCTTCCGGTGTCCATGCTGTTCATCATTGCTGCATCTGTTCTGTTGTTCCTGATTCTAACCTACATAGTCACGAAAACCAAGACTGGCAGGGCCATGAGGGCGTTGTCGAAGGACTTGGAGGCAGCTCAGTTGGTGGGCGTTAACCCCGACAGGGTAATCTCATTTGCTTTTGTGCTTAGCACTGCGTTTGCAGCAGCCGGAGCGTTCTTGTGGTGCTCCAAAGTGCCCTACGTGGACCCGTTTACCGGTATGATGCCGGGCCTGAAGGCATTCATTGCAGCAGTCCTAGGAGGCATTGGCAGCATCCCGGGTGCCCTGTTGGGCGGTTTCCTCCTAGGCTTGGGAGAGGTCATGATTGTGGCAGCCCTGCCGATGTTGACACCGTTTCGAGACATCTTCGCCTATCTGATCTTGATTCTGTTCCTTCTGATCCGACCAGGAGGACTATTCAACGTCACGGTGCGGGAAGAGAAGGTGTGATGTGAAAAGGGAGTGGAACGTTGGCCTCGTTTTGTCAGCGCTGTCCGCGGCAGTGGTTCTCCTGTTGGCATGGTGGGCTCAAGGCAGGTTGGGGGGGTATCTGGTTAGGCTCGTCCACATGTGGGGAATATACGTGATCTTCGTCGTCAGCTTCAATCTCATCTATGGTTACACCGGGCAGTTCTCGCTGGCTCATGCCGGTCTTACGGCCATAGGAGCATATACGGTGGCGCTCTTGACCCTGAGTCCTGGGGCGAAGCAGGCTATGTTCCTACTCGTGCCGCCGACTTGGCCCATCAGTGTGGTACAGTGGCCTTTCTTTCCTGCTCTAGTCCTCAGTGGCCTGTTGGCGGCAGTTGTTGGATTCGGGGTCGGGGCACCAGCCTTAAGACTTCGGGGTGACTACCTGCTCATTGTTACACTGGGCTTCTCCGAAATCATCCGACTTCTCCTGGCCGCCCTGCCTACCGTATCCAATGGTGCGCTGGGATTGGTAGGCATCCCCACATACACGAATCTAGTTTGGGTGTGGGCGTGCGCTATGGCGGCCATCTTCGTTACGAAGAGATTGGTGGACAGCAGCTACGGGAGAGCTTTGAAGTGCATAAGAGAGGACGAAATCGCTGCAGAGGCGATGGGGGTACGACTATATTACCACAAACTCATGGCTTTCACTATTTCTGCCTTCTTTACAGGAATCGGCGGAGCACTCCTAGCGAATCTACTGCGAACTGTGGACCCTCGCACGTTTGCTCCTAGCCTTTCGTACGTCGTCATTACCATGGCAGTACTGGGTGGAGTTGATAGCCTTACCGGGGCCGTCCTTGCAGCTGGAATATACACGGTTATGTCGGAGATCCTGCGGGTCGTCGAGAGCCCCATTACACTTCTTGGCATACATGTGCGGGGGTTCCCTGGACTCAGGACGCTCGCGTTCGCAGTCATGCTCTTGCTTCTTATCCGTTTCTACCGAAAAGGACTCATGGGCGGAAGGGAGTTCTCGTGGCACTCAGCCTCAGTCAAGCTGCGAGGCTTGACCACGGCAATGAAAGGAAAGGGAGGAGAGGAGTGAGCCTCCTTGAGGTGAGTGACTTGGCAATGCGTTTCGGTGGGCTGCTTGCGGTTTCCGGCTTCAATCTCAGGCTGAACAAGGGAGAGCTTGTAGGTATTATTGGCCCCAATGGTTCAGGGAAGACGACCCTATTCAACATGATCACAGGGTTCTACAGACCAACAGAAGGCAAGATCGTGTTGAATGGCAAGGACATCACCGGGCTCCGGCCGGACCAGATCACCGCCTTGGGTGTTGCTCGAATCTTCCAGAACAGCCGACTGTTTCGTGACCTTACCGTCTTGGATAATGTGCTCATCGGGCACCACTTCAGGATGCGCTCATCCCCCGTCGAGGCCGTGTTCAGGTTGCCGCGCTACGTTGGTGAGGAGAGGCAAGCATGCGACGAGGCGAGCAGGTTGCTGGAGGGCCTCGGCTTGGCGAGTTTTGAGAGAGAGATCGCCCGCTCCCTCCCCTATGGCTTGCAGCGCAAACTTGAAGTGGCTCGAGCACTAGCCACAAAGCCATCGTTGCTTCTCCTGGACGAGCCGGCAACAGGTATGAGCATAGAGGAAACCACGGAGCTGATGGACTTCGTCCTGAGACTGAGGGGTGATTACGAATTGACTATCTTGCTCATCGAGCATCACATGCGTGTTGTGATGGGCATCTGCGAGAGAATGACCGTTCTGAATTATGGAAAAACGATTGCCCAGGGCACACCGGAAGAAATCCAGAATAACCCAGAAGTGATAAAAGCCTACCTAGGAGCAGAGTAACCATGCTTGAGATCGAAAACTTGCATGTTCTCTATGCTGGCGTGCATGCTCTGAGGGGTGTTTCCCTCAAAGTGCCTGAGGGAAAGGTTGTAGCACTGATTGGTGCCAACGGCGCGGGTAAGAGCACCACTCTGCGCAGCATTTGTGGCCTGGTCACTCCACAGGAGGGCCGAATTCTGTTTCATGGACGGGACATCCGGGGGGTGAAGGCTGCTGACAGGGTGCGCCTGGGCATCGCCATGGTTCCAGAAGGTCGGCGGGTGTTCACCAACCTCACCGTCTTTGAGAATCTGGTGATGGGCGCCTATATCAGGTCGGACAAGCATGGGATTGCGGAGGATTTCGAACGGGTCTACACATTGTTCCCTGTGCTGCGGGAAAGGCGCTCTCAGAAGGCGCTCACCTTGTCGGGCGGAGAGCAGCAGATGCTGGCCGTTGGCCGAGCGCTGATGTCCCGCCCCAGCATGCTGCTGATGGATGAGCCATCGCTCGGCCTTGCTCCCATTCTGGTGTCCAATCTTTACAAGACGGTGGCCGACATTCATCGTGACGGTCTGACCATTATGCTCGTCGAGCAGAACGCGCGAGCCGCTCTGCGGCTTGCAGACTATGGGTATGTGCTGCAGGTGGGCAGTATCGTCCTGGAAGGGCCGGCACACGCGCTAGCCGAGGATGAGGGGGTCAAGAAGGCGTACATTGGAGCGTGACGGGCTTCGCCGCTGCCCAATGGACCAATCCTCCGGGGAAAACGACTCCCTCTAGTTGCTCGTAAGGATGCAGGTTGACGGAGAACGAGAAGAGCGCCCAACTTCGTCTCGCCGTTCGACATCTCCTTGACCGACAGACTCAAGCGTGAAACTGCGAGAACGCGAACTGCCGTTCAAGGTGGTGCCGGTGGTCCAGTCCGCCTACAGCAAGTCGCGAAA
>Ga0315274_10004061_pt1 | contig 21623 bp, 22 predicted proteins | sample YL17G02_20_MG_FD_203700 | JGI IMG/M metagenome (GOLD analysis project Ga0315274, IMG submission 203700) | Sediment microbial communities from Yellowstone Lake, YNP, Wyoming, USA - YL17G02_20 | ecosystem: Environmental > Aquatic > Freshwater > Lake > Sediment | place: USA: Wyoming | collected...
TGGAGAGTGAGGGGATTCCTGTCTTGTTGCAATACGAGAGCGCAGGTAGGGTCTTTGGTCTGACTGTGGATGGTTTGGGTGAGATAAGGATACTGGTGCCACCGGAGCTTGCCGAGGAGGCAAAGCGAATAATCAAGCCAAAAGAAATCAATCAAACTGAGGAATAGAAGGGGAATTGAAAGCCACTAGGGGTTAAATCTGAATGCAAGATGTTGATAGCGTGCGTTCAAATTCAAGCACAAAAACAGTTAATACGCCTGAGGAACAGGAAAACATCCGCCAGAGAACAAGGAAGGTGCTCAAGAGATTCAATAAGAAGAGGGAGAACCTGGTTCCTATCCTGCAACAAGTACAGGATGAGCTAGGCTATCTTCCCCGCGAAGCCCAGATTGAAGTCGCGGAGTACCTTAAGATACCTGAGGTGGATGTCTACGGTGTAGTCACCTTCTATAATCAGTTTCGTCTCAAACCACCAGGCAAACATTCGATAAGGGTATGCTTGGGAACCGCCTGTCATATGAAGGGCGGCTACATCCTTTTGGATGCCTGGAAGAGGAGGCTAAAGATAGATAGGGGGGAGACCACCTCCGACCGAGAGTTCGACCTGGATACCGTAGCCTGTGTGGGCTGTTGTGCTATGGCTCCGGTGAACGTAATTGATAAGAAGGCAGAGGGCAGGCTCAGCCCCACCAGAGTCGATGGCATCCTTCTGGCATATAAAATGGAGAAGGAAAAGAAGGATAAAGAGAGCAAGTGATAATTTCGCAGGGTGTTGCTTCAACTTTTCAGAATATCAAGGAACGCGCGCTTTCTCGTTGGCAGGAGCTCTGGGATGGCAGCAAGCCTGTTATCATGGTGAGCGCAGCCACCTGTGGCAGGTCAGCCGGCGCCTTGGAAGTTCTGCAGACGATAAGAGAAGAACTAGGCAATGACCAGGATGGGGTGCGCATAATAGAAGTGGGGTGCATGGGGCACTGCTATGCCGAGCCCCTGGTCATCATCAAAAAGCCCGGCAACCCTACGGTAGTTTATGGCTACATTACCCTGGAGAAAGCCCGCCGCCTGGTAAATGACTATATCCGGGGCGGGGACATTTCCCCTGAGTTTGCTCTGGGCGCTCTTGAGGAAAACGAGTTGCTGCCATCTCTATATGACCTGCCTCGCTTCAAACATGAGAAGTATATCTTGCTGGAGAACATAGGTCGCATTGACCCCGAAGATATCGACCACTACGTTGCCAAGGGTGGCTATGAAGCCCTGGCCAGGGCCCTGCAGGTGCAACCCGAGGATATCATAGATGAGGTGAGGAGGTCAGGCCTCCGGGGCAGAGGGGGTGCGGGATTCTCCACGGCGCAAAAGTGGGAGGTCTGCCGCAGTTCACTTGGCAAGACTAAATACCTTATCTGCAATGCTGACGAGGGCGACCCCGGCGCTTTCATGGACAGGGCTATCCTGGAGAGCGACCCGCACTCAGTCATCGAGGGTATGATAATTGCTGCATATACGGTAGGAGCGAGGCATGGCTATATCTATGTCCGGGCAGAATACCCCTTGGCAGTGCACCGTGTGGAGATAGCATTGAGACAGGCACAAAGACTGGAGCTGGTGGGTAAGAATATCCTAGGGACTGGCTTCAACTTTGATATTAAGCTGTTCCAGGGTTCAGGCGCGTTTGTATGTGGGGAGGAGACAGCGCTTATCGCTTCGCTGGAAGGCAAGCCCGGGCTGCCGCATCACCGTCCTCCTTTTCCTGCGACCAGGGGCCTTCATGGAAAGCCTACTGTGATCAACAACGTTAAGACCCTGGCTTATGTGCCGCGCATAGTCAGAAACGGAGACGGCTGGTTCTCGGGCATCGGTACAGAGAAGAGCAAAGGCACCGCTGTCTTCGCTCTGGCAGGCAAGGTGGTGAACACAGGGCTAACTGAAGTACCGATGGGGACTACATTGAGGCAAATTATTTTCGATGTTGGGAGCGGGATACCTAAAGGCAAGCGTTTCAAGGCTGTTCAGATCGGTGGCCCCTCTGGAGGTTGTTTGCCCGAGTCGGCACTGGATATGCCCATAGACTTCGATTCCTTGAAGCAAGTGGGAGCTATGATGGGCTCCGGCGGGATGGTAGTGCTTGACGAGGACGATTGCATGGTGGAAGTGGCCCGCTATTTCCTGGAGTTCACGCAGAGAGAATCTTGCGGCAAGTGCACGATGTGCCGTCTGGGGACGAGGCAGATGCTGGCAATGCTGGAGGATTTCACCTGCGGACGGGGTCAAATGGGAGACCTGGACACCTTAATTGAGCTTGCGGAGGATGTAAGGATAGGTTCGCTATGTGGTCTGGGCAGAACTTCGCCCAATCCCGTATTGACCACGCTCCGCTATTTCCGTGATGAATATAAAGCGCACATCGAGGAAAAGCGCTGCCCGGCGTTGATGTGCCACGACCTCATTGCCTATTACATTCTGCCAGATAAGTGTGAGCGCTCCTGCGATGCCTGCGTGGGCACCTGCACGGTGGAGGCTATCTCCTCTAACAAGAAGCGCATCAAGGTCATCGACCAGACGAAATGCGTCAAATGCGGCACTTGCACGACCGCCTGTCCGCCGCAGTACAACGCAGTAATCAAGCTGTCGCCTCCTGGGAAAGTGCCGGCTGCTAAAGATTGAAGCTATGAAGACTGTATCATTGACTATCGATGGCAAAAAGATAGTAGCCCGTGAGGGGCAGAAGGTGCTGTGGGCAGCCCTCGACAACGGGATTTTCATACCGAACCTGTGCGCCATACGCAAGGCTTTCGAGCCTTTCGCCGGCTGTCGGCTATGCTTTGTGGAGATAGAAGGGAGAAACGGCCCGGTCACCGCTTGCACGGAGCCTGTCGCCGAGGGTATGGTGGTCAACACTCAGGGCTCCAAGGCTAGACGCCTGGCTCGCACCGCTCTGGAGCTTCTTCTGGCCAGCCATCCTGTGGACTGTGCTCACTGCTCTAAGAATCGTTCTTGCGAGCTCCAGAAGCTCTGCACTGTTCTCGGAATCAAGATAAATACCAAGCGTTTCAGGAAACTGGTGCATCACTTACCTATAGATTCAAGCTGCTCAGACTTTATCTACGACCCCAACAAATGCGTCCTGTGCAGCAGGTGCGTATGGACGTGCCGTGAGCGCTTCGGCGTGGGTGTGCTGGGTTTTGCCCATCGCGGATTCAATAGGGTGGTCACCACCTTTGAAGACAAGCCAATCGCCGAGTCAGGATGTCATGTCTGCGACGAGTGTATCGATGTTTGCCCTGTCGGGGCTCTGGTATTTAAGGATAGCAAGAAGGGGAGCGCTGTCTGCGCCGAAAAGAGGGCTAAAACAACCAGAAGCTAAGCTGTAATACCGATGCCCAAGAAGGTAGCCATAGTAGATTACAGAAAGTGCTATCCTGAGAAATGCGATAAAGGCGTATGTGTGGCGGCTCAGGAGTGCGAACACGGAAGCTTGAAACAAGAGATGCCCTATGAAACACCCGAAATCAACCCGTCCAAATGGTGTCATGGCTGTGCCAAGTGCGTTAAGGCCTGCCCGTTGAAGGCAATCAGGATGCTTTGAATATTGAAGTGGAGACGTATAGGTGGTTGAGGAAGATAAAGCCCACGAAGAATTACTCGACAAGGAAGCAAGAATCAGGGAAAAGGTAGACGAACGCGGGAAGAAATGGCGGAAGGTCTACTTTGGTGGCGGACCACATTTCAGAAACTGGCTTGAGCAAACCATAGAGCTATGCGGGAAGGAGAATGTTCAGGTGGAAGAGGTCGATTCGAAGGGATTCCAATGCTTCGAAGAGGCAGGCGAGAAGATGTACCGCATTTGGGTAAAAGAGACGAAACGAGGAGGTAAGTTTACGTAACATCAGGGCGGTGCATCAACTTACGCTGCAGTCATGCATCCTCGTGTATCCTAAGCTGCCTTGTCAGTATCAGATATCTTACGCAGGCTTTCGTAAGCTCTTTTCACGTCCTCGACGGACGTTTCATCCTCTATCGTAGTAAGGTCACCCAGGCTTTTACCCATGGCTACTGCTTTGATAACGCGGCGCATGATCTTGCCGCTTCTTGTCTTGGGCAGTGATTCCACGAAGTAGACTTCATCGGGGGTAGCGATGGGACCGATTACGTGTCTAAGATGTTCGGCAATCTTCTTTCTCAAATCAGGGGATGGTGAAACCTCTTTCTTTAGAGTAACGAAGAGGACAATTGCTTCTCCCTTTAAGGGATCAGGTTTGCTGGTCACCGCTGCCTCAGCTACAGCAGGGTGAGATACGGCTGCAGACTCGAGTTCCGCCGTACCGATGCGGTGCCCTGCCACCTTGAGAACCTCATCCGCTCTGCCCAGGAGCCAGAAGTAACCATCTTCATCACGCATAGCGAAGTCGCCTGTATAGTAGGAACCGGGGAAGCGCGACCAGTAAGCCTCCTTATAACGCTGCGGGTCGCCGTAGACGTCAAGAAGCAACCCGGGCCAGGGTTTCCTGATTATGAGATAGCCTGTTTGACCGGGAGCGGTTTCCTTGCCATCGGAATCGACCACAACAGCATCTATGCCAGGGAGAGGGAAGGTGGCTGAGCCCGGCTTCAGCGGTATGGGCTCGATGCCGGGGGTGGGAGAGATCATGATTCCTCCGGTCTCCGTCTGCCACCAGGTATCAACGATGGGGCATCTCTCTCTTCCTATATTTTTATAGTACCATTGCCATGCCTCGGGATTTATGGGCTCGCCGACGCTGCCCAGAAGCTCCAGACTCGAGAGGTCATGTTTTTGAGGGCCTTCCGTTCCGTAGCGCATAAACAGCCGCACGGCTGTGGGTGATGTGTAGAAGATGCTCACACCGTACTTTTCCACTATATCCCACCATCTGTCTACGGCGGGGTAATCGGGAGCACCTTCATACAGCACGATAGCTGCGCCGTGTGACAGGGGGGCATATACAATGGAGCTGTGTCCCGTCACCCAGCCCACATCGGCAGTGCACCAGTAAACCGACTCCTCCTTTATATCAAAGACCCACTCATACGCAGAGTGGTTGAACACCAGGTACCCGCCTGTGCTATGTACTACGCCTTTAGGCTTCCCAGTGGTCCCCGAGGTGTAGAGTATGTACAACGGATGAGTAGACTCCACGGCCTCGGGCTTAACCAGTATCTCAGCCTTATCCAGCAATGTAGAAAGCCAGAAGTCTCTGCCCTCGGTCATAGGCACCGGCTGCCCTGTTCTTTTGACCACCAAAATCTTTTCAACCGAGCGGCACATGTTAGCTGCCTCGTCAGCCGTCTCCTTGAGCGCCACTATCTTGCCACGGCGATATCCTCCGTCCGCTGTGATAATTACCTTCGCCTGGGTATCTTCAATCCTGTCGCACATAGCTCGAGCTCCGAATCCTGAGAAGATCACCGTGTGCACTGCGCCAATTCGAGCGCATGCCAGCATGAAAACAGGTAGCTCTGGGATCATGGGTAAATAGAGGGCGATTCTGTCCCCCTTCTTAACGCCGATCTGCTTCAATGCGGAGGCATAGCGGTTGACGTCGCGGAAAAGGGTGGAATAGCTCAACACCCTTGTCTCACCGTTCTCACCCTCCCAGTATACTGCTACCTTGCTTCTGCGCCATGTTTTCACATGGCGGTCAACGCACTGGTAGCAGGCATTGAGCCTTCCGCCGACAAACCACCTCGCGTATGGTGGGTTCCAATCGAGGACACGGTCCCAGGTCTTGTACCAGTCAAGTTTGCGCGCCTGCTCAGCCCAGAAACCATTTGGGTCATCGAGAGAGCGCCGATGCATCTCGGCATACCGTTTTGACGGCCACATACGCAGACCTGTAGGTAGAGAGCTTGCGCTATCCGTTTCATGGCTATTTGTCATGTGCCCCCCTCCTTATGCAAAATGGCCTTTGATCCTCCTGCAATCCCCCGGCTGACAGATAATCTTGCTAGAGAATACACCAGCGGACCAGAAAACGCTATAGTCTTTTTAATACTTATCGTAGGAATCTTTTAGAAGCCTGTAGCGGTTTCGGCTCGAAGCTACGATAAATGATATCTTGGCTTGAACTGAAAGCCCAAGCCTTCAAAATGACGTACACTCAGTCTATTCTTTTGAGGTATTCTTCTATGTCCTTGGCCAATTTCTCGGTATCCTCTTGGCTCAGGGTTACGTTGCTCTCCAGATTCTTAATATGGCTATCGACTTCGGGGAAACTGAATCTTATCTCAGCTAGCTTTTCGTTTTGCCTGGCCATTGCGTCATCGAGGTCTTTTAAGTCGATTTCCAAGGTAAGTCTCTTGTCAAAAAAGTCAACGACCTTTCTACAAGCTGCAACGTCTTCGGTAGCTAAAAGATAGAAAGGTATGGGCACCCAGAGGCTGGCTGCTGGAATACCCCTGTTTTGGGCAACCCATAGTAGGAAAGAGCTCAAAGTTGGTCTTTGCCCCGGCGGGGTCTCGTAATCCATACCTCTATCCAGATGGTACTGAGCCAACACATTTTGCATCCCTGGCAAATTGGACACTGCCAATAGCTCACGGGGGGTGGTGTGAGCACTCAGAGAAACCATGCCCCCAATAGTGTATATCTCCTTCACGTGGCAGTAGTGTTCAGCCACATCTAATACCGAGTTCAGGAACTTATGCCACTCAGCTCTGGGGGCATTGCTCTTGAGAATTACCACATTCTTTTCGTAGGAGCAATAGAATTTGCTCTCGGGAAATTGTGCTATGTCATTTTCCACCGAAACCCCACCTAACGGGAAGAAATCCATAGGTTCAATCTCGCCGATTTCCTCGGTGCCCAGCTTCTTATTCAAGTAATCAACAGCGTTCGTCCCCAGGTTAGCAGCATCTTCACTCCATCCTACTATCAAGGAGGAATTCTGCAACTCTTTTTTACCGTATACTTTGAAAGCTTGCATTTCGTCCAACTAATCTTCCTTATGCTCTTTCTTAAAGAATTTGTCTATATCCTCAAGTATCCGCTTCTTATCCTCTTCAGTTATCGGCGCCGGCTCGGTTGGCTGGGCATAACTAACAAATTTCAATTTATCTAGCTGTTCCTTTATCTCAGGTGGGAACTTTTCATACAGTTGTTCGATCTGACTATCGCTCTGTTCGATAAATCCAGCGATTCTATCCATGTCAATCTCAATCCCTAAGGCAGCGGTCAATACCTCCAATACTGACTTCGAAGCCCTGGGATAGGGCAAAGGAAAACCTTGAAGATAGACCGGTATCTCACCCATTACGCATATAGCCTCAAGTCCCCGTTTCCTGGCAACTCCCAGCAGAAGCCCGTTTAAACCGGTGATATTGCCCTGGCCTCCTCTTCCCTCGATTTCCGACATCAGTATCGTATTTTCATAGGTTTTAACTTCACTGATTAAGCCTCTGGTATTGGGCACCGCCCAGACCTTCGGCCTGGCCGTATGGTGTATCGGAGCAACTGCTGCTCCTGAGGTGTACACTCTCTTACAGCCGAATCTCTGCGCAACATCCAAAACGAGATTAGCCATCTGATAGGCTTTCTTCCCCTCAGCATAGGTTCTTCCCCCATCAGAGGGCTGCTCTTCTCCTATAAAGAACAGTAAATCCTTTTCCCCCGTCCTCTTGAAATAGAACTTGCTGGAGGGAAACTCCAAATCTTTCAATTCGCCATTTCTAATGAGGACCTTCTTGGGGTAGAAGAAATCCCAAGGCTCTATCTCACCGAGTTCCTCTGCCCCCAGCATATTCCTCAGGGTATCAACTGCTATTATCCCGATATTCCCTATACCAGGCCAACTGGCCACCATGATAGGGTTCTCAAGCTCCGGTTCTCTATAAAGTCTGACTCCCATCCTTTCTCATTCCTCCAAACCCTGCCTTTTCTTGCTCCTACAGGGTCATCCCGATTATATCCTTAACGTGGATATGGACTGACTCATCTATTTTCAGGCCCTCTTCTATAAGCTCGAGGACTTTTACCTTCTCCTCGGGAAGCTTGTATCCTTCGTAGTCCTGCTTAAACAAGGTGTAACGGCGGCTGTGGTCCCTGTACCAGGAGTTGAGGAAATGGTCGAAGCACAGCCTGCTGTGCACATTAAGGTTTTCCACCAGTGTTCTTACTTCCCGCAGGCGCTCATGGGGTGAAGAGAGACTGAATACCCCTTTTGAGTAGTCCTCATATAGCGGCATCCCTGGCCCGGGAACAAAGGGCCTCAATCTGATAAAATCCGGATCTATCTCGTTCAGAACCCTGGCGGTATTAGTGGCGTGCTGATTTGACCTGGCTCTCCCTCCCAAATCGGGCATGACGTACTCCGAGAGCTCGAACCCAGCTTCTTTGGCTTTCTTACCAGCCTCGATTTGTTCGGCTGAGGTTACGCCCTTGTCCACATACTTTAGGAGTTCATCATCTCCTGTCTCCAGCCCGACATGGAGCCTCGATAGCCCCGCCTTGCGAAGTTCCTTAAACTCCGCAGGAGTCTTTTTGGCAAGCGTTTTCGCTCTGGCATAGGAGGTAACCCGCTCTATAGTGGGAAATGTCTCCTTCAAATATTTTAAGACCACCAGGAGTTCATCGCTTGGCATGATGAGGGTATTGGCATCCTGAAGGAAGACTGTTTTTGCTCCGAAGTAGAGCCAGTTAAACACCAGGATAAAAGACTGGTTAGTATTCAAGCCTGGATTGCTTCTAATTAGGACAGTCCCCACATCTTCGTTTACTGCTCCGCCATACCCAAGCTTCCATGACGCTGCGCGTATTGCATTGGCTATTTCGCGTGCGGCGTCTATGTCCTTCTTTATATCCTCAACGGTACGCAGTTGAAACTTCTCTCGGTTATAAATCAGGCCATAACAGAACTTGCACCTGCTCCAAGGGCAGTTACGCGTTGCCCTGAGCAGCAGGGAATGGCTTCCACCCTCACTGGGAGGCCTGATTGGCCCGACTTCGAAAGATAAAGTATTCAGCCGTTCGATATCGGCTTTAGATAGCTTTGGTATATTCCCGGATGCATCTTGTATCATTTGAAGACCACCTACCTCACCTACCCAAAGAGGAAACGGGGCTTTTGTCCCTTGCCTAGCTGCTTCATCAGTTTCTGCATCTGGCGGTGCTGGTTGAGCAACTGGTTGACATCTTGAGGCGTGGTTCCGCTTCCACGCGCTATGCGCCGCCGCCTGCTGCCATCGATGATGCTGGGATTATGGCGTTCTTCAGGTGTCATAGATAAGATCATGGCTTCGATCTTCTTGGGCTGTTTTTCGTCTAATCCAGCAGGCAATTTGCGTGCAAGGCCTGAGAAGCCGGGGATAAGGTCCATTATCTGGCCTAGAGGGCCCATCTTCCTTAGCTGCTGGAGCTGTTCCAGGAAGTCCTGAAGGTCAAAGCTGCCATGTCGCACCTTGTGTTCGAGTTCCTGTGCCTTCTGCATGTCGGAGGCTGACTCCGCCTTCTCGATGAGGCTGAGCATATCGCCCATTCCTAATATCCGAGATGCCATCCGTTCGGGATAGAAAGGTTCCAGAGCATCTGTCTTTTCGCCGATTCCAATGAACTTAATGGGGACGCCGGCAACTGAAGTGATGGAAAGAGCTGCTCCACCCCTGGCATCGCCGTCCATCTTGCTCAAGATTACACCGGTAAGCCCCACAGTCTTATTGAACTCCTCGGCTATTCTCACAGCCTCTTGACCGGTCATGGCGTCGGCGACGAGCAGCACCTCCGTAGGATGAAGATGCTTGTTAAGCTCAGCGAGCTCTTTCATAAGCTGTTCGTCAATATGAAGCCGTCCCGCTGTATCAACGATCATGGCGCTGGCCGCTATCTCTTTAGCTCGCTTCATGGCCTTGTCACAGATGTCTACTACGGAACCGCCATCGCTATACACTGGAATATCAAGCTGCTTACCCAGCACAGCGAGCTGGGTTATGGCAGCAGGACGATAGGTATCGGCAGCGACCATTAGCGGACGCTGCCCGCTTTTCTTCAGGTGCAAGGCGAGTTTGGCGGCGGTGGTAGTCTTGCCTGCACCCTGCAGCCCAACCAGCAAGATAACAGTAGGCGGTTGGCTGGCGTGTATCAGCTTGTGCTGCCCACCCCCCAGGGTGGTGATCAATTCTTCATTGACAATCTTGAGCACTTGCTGCCCCGGGGTCAGGCTCTCCAACACCTCTGTCCCCACAGCCCGTACCCTTATTCTGGACACAAAGTCTTTGACCACCTTGAAGTTGACGTCAGCCTCAAGGAGCGCCAGCCTGACCTCGCGCAGCGCCTCATCAACGTCCTTTTCGGTTAATTTGCCCTTGCCGGCGAGCCTCTTAAATACAGCTCCCAGCTTGTCAGATAACGTCTCGAACATCTGTACCCTCAAGCCTATTCTAGCTAGGGTGATAACAGTGGTCAAGTTAATTGCATTCTCGCTACCTTAACAGGGTAGAAATGTAGATGCTAGACTTTTCACAAGTGCTAATTTCCAGTGAAAGAGGAATGAAATGAAGAAGGTTATTATTCTGGTGCTTAAGGTGTTGCTACTTGTCGTTTCCCCGCTTGTAGGGTGCTCCAACTCTGAGTGAAGGAGTCACAACTCCTACTCACTGCGACATTGTCAGAAATCGAAGACCTTATACAAAGCTCTAGTCAAAGTTCCAGTCAGTCTGGTTAGCACGTTAGCGAGAAGACAAATATTTGGCCCGTTTATCTAGACGTTAAACAGGATGGTGACTACATCACCATCCTGTACTATATAGTTTTTCCCCTCCAGACGAAGTAACCCATGCTTCCGCGCCTCAGCCAGGCTGCCACACTTGAGAAGGTCACCGTGGCTTATAACTTCCGCCCTGATGAAGCCCCGTTCCATGTCGGTGTGTATCTTCCCCGCTGCCTTTTGAGCGGTGGTATTGTGACGTATAGTCCAGGCCCTAACCTCGTCGGAAACAGTAGTAAAAAAGGAAATAAGCCCTAAGAGGCTGTAAGAGAGCCTGATCACACGATCAAGCCCCGATTGGGCCACGCCCAACTCCGAGCGAAATACCTGAGCCTCGGCGTCATCAAGCTGCGCCAACTCCATTTCCAGCTTGCCGCAGATAGCAGTCACCTCACAGTTAGGCCTGCGGTAAGTGCTGCCGAACTTACCCTCCAGAGAACTGGTCTCCGGAATCTGCTTCTCAGCAATGTTGAGCAGCAATAACATAGGCTTAGCGGTAAGGAACTGGAAGTTCTCGAGCAGCTTGGACTCGCTTTCAGAAAGACTCTGTTCTCTAACAGGGATATCAGCCTCCAATGCAGATTTAATCTTATCCAGCATGGTCTCCTCTCGGGAGATCGCCTCCCTCTCCTGGGGCTTAGCCCCCTTAAGAGAAGCTTTTAATCGCTCCATGCGCCTTTCGATAATAGCCAGGTCCGAAAAGGCGAGTTCCATATTCATGGTGCCCACATCGCGCCCCGGGTTCACGCTGCCCTCGGGATGAGGCAGTCTCTCATCCTCAAAAACACGGACAACATGGGCTAGAGCATCTACCTTACTGAGATAGGCTAAGAACTGGCCCCCTGGCCCTTCGCTTTTGCCAAAGCCCTTTGCAGGGGCTGCGATGTCGATGTAGGTGACCTCCGCCGGAACAGTACGCTTTGGTTTAAGAATTTTTGTGAGAGTTTCTAACCTGGAGTCCGGCACCTTGACTACCCCTATGTTTGGCGTCAGTGCGGCGGAGTAGGCGTCTGTTTGTGCCTTGCCCCTGGTCAGAGCATTAAAAACAGTTGTTTTGCCGCTTTTGGGCAGCCCGATGATGCCTATCTCCATAGTAAATCTCCAATTCAGCTAATCAGGGCAATTTCAGACGGCGGCTATGAGGTGCTATAATTATACTCCAGCGAGTCGGCATTGCAACCCCCGAAATCATCCTGGGATAATGCCTGGAGGCAATTTGCTGTACATACTATACGGCGAAGACGACTTCTCAATAAGAGAAGCTTTAGCCAAGATCAAAGAAGGACTGGGAGACAAAGAGCTTCTGTCCACAAATACTACCATACTCCAAGGCCAGAATCTTATGCTGCAACAACTAATTATTACCTGCGATACATTGCCTTTCCTGGCACCCAACCGTCTGGTAATCGTTGAGGGCTTGCTAAGCAGGTTTGAAACACAGGACAAGGAAAAGCGTGCCGCTAAGCCCAAGGATTCAGAGTGGCAATCTTTCAAAGAATACCTGAACCGCATGCCGGGGAGCACTGTATTGATACTGGTCGATGGCGGATTGAAGAGAAGTAACCCTATGCTGGTTGATGCTGCTCCGCTGGCAGAGATCAGGGAGTTCAAATCTCTTAAAAATGTGCAACTGAAGAACTGGATGCAGGCGCAAGCAAAGGGTCTGGGTTGCAGTATATCGCCACCAGCGTTACAGCTTTTGTCGGAGCTCGTAGGAGGCAACTTGGGTCTGCTTTCCATTGAAATCGATAAACTCTGCCTCTATGCTCAAGGGAGGATGGTAGAGGACGGGGATGTTAATTCGCTGGTAGCTTATGCGCAGGAAACCAACGTTTTCAGCATGGTGGATGCTATACTTGAACGCAATGCCTCCAGAGCTACACGGCTTCTGCAACAGCTGGAGGACGAAGGTGCAGCGCCAGCATACCTACTGTTCATGATAACCCGTCAAATTCGCATGGTTATTCAGGCAAAGGATATGCTGCAACAAAAGCAGTCATCTGCTGACATCGGCCATACGTTGGGTATCGCCTCCGATTATGTTTTACAGAAGGTCAGGGAGCAGGCCAGGGCACCTTCGATGCAGCAGTTGAAAATGATTTACCGGAAATTGCTGGATGCGGACATATCTATAAAGACTGGCAGAATAAAGGGTGACCGGGGTGAGCTTGCCCTCGAACTCCTGATCTGCGAACTATGCGAGGAGCATCCGCCGCCTAAATAAGTGCTGCCAGAGGCTTTTTCATTTACTTCAGCAGGTAAGACGAAGGTCTATAGCCCTGAAACGGCCTCCCTTGAGCTCTGTTATCAGCTCCATGACATTTTCGACCCTTCTTTCAAATACCGTTGCGCAAAACGGTATGTCTGAAGGTGAATGAGCGTCGCTGCCGCCGACATTATAGTCTAAGAACCGCGACAGTTTTCACTAGTGGCTTGTGATGCCGTTTTGCTTGTATTGCACCTCTAGCCTATGGTATATTATATCCCAGCAACGAGAAAGAGGTAGTAATCACGTGCTGGCTGATTATGGCTACATAGCGATGTTGCTCGTGGCTGCCATTGCGGTACCTGCATTAATCCTCGTATTAGCCCGTTTCCTCAGCGCGAAACCGAAGAAGACAGACACCGAGGCGGTAAAGACTGACACCTACGAATGCGGGATGCAGACCGTAGGCAGTTCATGGCTTCAGTTCAACTTCCGCTATTATTTCTATGCATTGCTTTTTGTAGTATTCGACGTTGAGACTATTTTCCTGTACCCCTGGGCAGTTCATTTCAGGCAACTTAAGCTCTTCGGCTTTGTCGAGATGCTTATCTTCATATTGATTCTAGTGGTTGGCCTTGTTTATGCCTGGAAGAAGAAGGTTATGGAATGGAAATAGAGAACAGGGAAATCATATTGCCCGTCTATTCGGCGCTAGAACTCGACCGCGATGAAGGCAAAGCTATTGAGGCGCTCAAAGCAAGGTCTGGTCAGCCGATCCCGGATCCGGACCGCTGGATTGAAGAGGAGCTTCAGCGCAACGTATTGGTCACCACGGTGGACGCCATTTTGAACTGGTCAAGAAAATATTCCCCGTGGCCAATGTTTTTTGGTTTGGCCTGCTGTGTTTTCGAGATGATTTCTGCTGCGAGCCTGAGATTCGACATGACCCGGTTCGGCATGGATATCATGCGCCCTTCGCCACGACAGGCTGACTTGATGATAATCACAGGTACGCTGACCTGGAAGATGGCGCCTGCAGTTAAGAGGATCTATGACCAGATGGCGGAGCCAAAATGGGTTATAGCTATGGGCTCCTGCGCTATCAGTGGTGGGCCATTTGCTGATTCCTACAGCGTAGTTCCTGGCATAAACCGCATCATGCCTGTAGATGTATATGTGCCGGGATGTCCACCAAGACCTGAATCCTTGATAAATGGCGTTGTCATGCTGCAACAGAAGATATTGAAGGACAGCATCAGGAGGACTAAGAATGGCTGAAATCAGTGTGGGAGATAGGGTCAGGGTCAAAGAACGACCAAATTATACGCTCAGCGGATGGGAAGGGGAAGTGGTGGAGGTCAAGGAAGACCCCAAAGGCTGGATAATAATAAAGGCTGCTAAGACGGGCTATAAAATGGCGTTTCCTGATACCGAACTTGAGAAGATATAGCTTCTTCAGAGATATCAAATAGAAATGACTAAACAACTGGCAGGGAACGAAGTTGCTAAAAGAATAGAGGAGCAGCTTCCAGGGGCGATAATTGGGCACGATAATTCTGCGATTTTAATAGAAAACAACTCTATTTTGGAAGTCTGCCGTTTTCTTAATCAGACCGCTGGCCTCGATTTCGATTATCTGGTCAATCTCACAGGGGTAGACTACCTAGATTATCTGGAGGTCGTCTATCATTTAGCCTCCTTGAAGCATAATCATAGCCTTGTCCTCAAGACCAGATGCTATGACCGTGACCAGCCGATAGTCCCCTCTGTGACCTCTATCTGGCAGGGAGCTGATTTCCAGGAAAGAGAAGCCTATGACCTGATGGGGATTCGCTTCGAAGGACACCAGAACATGAAGCGAATATTCCTTTGGGAGGGTTTTCAAGGGTATCCGCTGAGGAGGGATTATCTCTAGAGAAGGATAGAGAGCAGGGCTAGGATAACGATGGCTAAACCGGATTTGATATTACTCCACGCTCCCAGCAACTACGATTTCAGGGAACGCGCCATAATGTACGGGCCAATAAGCGATGTTATCCCGTCGACGCCGATTTTCGAGATGTACCCTATCGGCCTTGTCAGCATCGGCGCCTACCTGGAGAAGAATGGTATTCACACCAGAATCGTAAACATCGCTAACCGAATGTTGAAAGACAAGGGATTCAATGTAGAGCGGTTCGTCGGCAACTTGTCTGCAACTGCCTTCGGGATAGACCTGCACTGGCTTCCACACGCCCACGGCAGCTTAGAACTGGCACGGATAGTCAAGGAATTGCATCCTTACACCCCGGTCATCATGGGCGGATTGTCCTCCACCTATTTTCACAAGGAACTAATAACGTATCCTCAGGTCGATTTTGTTGTGCGCGGCGATTCTACCGAGACGCCAATGCTTCAACTCATGAAGAGGATAAAGGCCGGCAAGCCAGTAGATGACATACCCAACTTGAGTTGGAAGGATAGTAACGGCACGGCTCACCACAACCCCATGACATGGGTTCCCACTAGCATCGACGATATGCCATTAGACTACTCCTATCCCGTGAAATCGGTGCTGAAGTACCGCGACCTGGCGAGCATGACGCCATTCGGGAATTGGATGGATTACCCTATAACCTGCGTTATCACCTGTCGTGGCTGCAACCATGAGTGCGCTACGTGCGGCGGCTCCAGATATGCCTACAAGAACAGCTTTGGACGGGAGAAGACGGCTTTTAGAAGCCCGAAGCTTATCGTTAAGGATATCGTCAGCATACAACGATACCTCAACGGCCCTGTATTTGTGATCGGCGATATTCGTCAGCAAGGGGAGGAGTACGCTGATGAATTTCTGCAGGCTATGAACTCTGCAAGGGTAAGAGCGCCCATAGTCTTGGAGCTTTTTGCCCCCGCAGGGAAAGAGTTCTTCGAGAAAGTGAACAAGGCCATACCCAACTATAACATCCAGTGGTCGCCTGATTCCAGCGATGAGGAAGTGCGGCGCGTCTTCGGCAAGGGATATGGTAACCCCGACATAGAGACTACGATTCAGGGGGCTCTGGATAACGGCTGCAAAAGGTTTGACCTTTTTTTCATGATAGGCCTCCCCAGGCAGACATATAGTTCAGTGATGAAAGATGCGGCCTATTTAAGAGAGCTGCTCAAGGAATTCGGACCACAGAAAAAGCTATTTCCATTTATTTCGCCGCTGGCGCCATTCGTTGACCCTGGAAGCAAGGTATTCGAGAATCCCGATAAATACGGCTACCGGTTTTTCTATCGCACCCTGGAGGAACACCGGCAGGCGCTGAAGAGTCCGAGTTGGAAATACATGCTGAACTACGAGACAGAGTGGATGAGCCGGGACGAGATAGTGGCAAGTACCTATGATGCTGCATTGGCTTTCAATCGGCTGAAAGCGGAGCACGGGCTGATTACACCGAATATTGCTGATGATGTCGAGTCTCGCGCCAGGGGCGCCATAAATCTGATGAAAGCCATCGATAAAATAGTGAGCGAACACGGCTTAGACAGCAAAGAAATAATGTCTCTCAAAAAGGAAGCGGACAGACTGAGTTCTTCCTCTATATGTCAAAAGAAGGAGTTGTACTGGCCGGCGGCATCCTTCATGCGCAATGCGCCCCGTATAATATGGGCTTTCGCTACAGGGAGCGGGTTCAGATATGGAGCTTAAAACCCAACCATTCATGTTGAATATTGGGCCGCACCACCCGTCCACTCATGGTGTCTTCCGCATGAGGGTGACCCTCGATGGGGAAGTGATTGTGAATTTGGAGCCGGTCTTTGGCTATCTCCACAGGGGCGTGGAGAAGCTGGCTGAGGGGCGCACCTATACTCAGAATATACCCTTCACCGATCGCCTTGACTATATTGCCTCGATGATTAACAACTTCGCCTATGTTCGTGCTGTGGAGAAACTTGCCTGTATAAAGGTGCCCGAGAGGGCTGAGTATCTCAGGGTAATTATGGCGGAGTTGATGCGCATCGCCAGGCATCTTCTGGGGATCGGCTTCCTGACCAACGACCTCGGCGCAATGATGACGCCGCTTCTCTATATGTGGCGAGAGCGCGAGAAGATAGTAGACCTGTTCGAAATGGTGTGCGGGCAAAGACAGACCTACAACTATATGCGCATCGGCGGTGTTAGCCATGATATCCCACCTGAGTTCCTGCCTGCAGTAAAGAAGTTCCTTAAGGAGATGCCGGCTTTTATCGATGAGTACGACCAATTGCTGGCAGAGAACGAGGTTTTGCTGGCTCGCACCAAGGGCATCGGTATTCTGCCTGCCGATTTGGCCATAAACAGCTCAGTTAGCGGCCCCATGCTAAGGGCAACAGGCATCAAGTGGGATATTCGCAAAGCTGACCCTTATTCAGTGTACGACCGCTTCGATTTCGATATTCCCACAGCGACCGCAGGTGATACCTATGACCGTTACCGGGTAAGAATTGAGGAGATGAGACAGAGCGTTCGCATAATCGAGCAAGCGATAGAGCAACTGCCTCCGGGTGAGATATGTGCTGAAGTGCCCAGCCTGGTCCGCCCGCCCAAGGGCGATGCTTACGCTCGAATCGAGGCTTCGACGGGTGAACTGGGGTTCTATCTGGTAAGCGACGGCTCTATCGCTCCCTACCGTTACAGGGTACGCTCTCCGGAGTTGCTTAACCTCACCGTATTGCGTGACATCAGCATAGGATGGAAGATCGCAGACCTTATAATTATTTTCGGCAGTATTGATATCGCACTGGCCGAGGTAGATAGATAATGAATGCCTGGCATTACTTCGTCAATTTGTTCCCGAACGTGCGCACCGACTTCTTTGAATGGCTTCAAGGTTTCGGCCTTCCCAGTTCGCTGATAATCTTTCTCGATAGCATTATCGGCATAACCCTGATCTTGCTCTTCGTCTTCCCGATGGTAATGCTATTCATCTGGATGGAGCGTCGGTTTATCGCCAGATTCCAGTTACGTCCCGGGCCTAACCGCTGCGGGCCTCTGGGTTTGTTCCAGCCGGTAGCCGATGCTGTAAAGATACTGGTGAAGGAGCTCATTATGCCTGCCAAAGGTGACAGGCTGGTGCACTGGATTGCTCCGATAATAATGTTCTTCGCTGCCTTGATGATTTTCGCTGTGCTTCCCATCGGCAACGGCAGGATGGGAGTCTTTGCTGACCTGAATATCGGAATTCTGTACATAGTCGCTATCAGCTCTCTGGCTATTATCGGGATATTTATGGCAGGGTGGGGTTCGAACAATAAGTACTCATTGATAGGCGCAATGAGAGGTGTAGCACAGCTAATAAGCTACGAAGTGCCTATGGTGCTATCCATTGTCGGCGTGGTGTTGATAGTAGGCTCACTGCAAATAAGTGAGATCGTGGGCAAACAGACCGTTCCCTTTATATTGCTGCAGCCGCTGGGCTTCCTCATATACTTCATAGGCGCTATCACTGAGTTGAACCGTTCCCCCATGGATATGATTGAAGCGGACTCAGAGATAGTTGCCGGATATTTCACCGAGTACTCGGGGATGAAGTTCGCCATGTTCTACCTGGCTGAGTACATCAATACACTTGCGATTGCTATCATCGTCGCAACCCTGTTCCTCAGCGGTTGGAAAGGACCGTTTCTGCCGGTCTGGTTCTGGTTCGTGCTCAAGGTGCTAGCTGTATTTATGTTCATTCTGTGGATGCGTGCTACTCTGATTCGACTTCGTATCGACCAGGTCATGGCTTTTTCCTGGAAGTTCCTGCTGCCCATGGCTCTGATCAATGTCTTCATAACGGCTGGTGAAGTGCTGGTATGGGATACGTGGATGAGCGGGTGGGAGAGCTTTCCCTGGCCGTTCATCTTTGTGAATTTCGCTATTGCAGTGGGACTAATTGTTTTGTGGTCGAGATTGTTCTTTAGGTTAGGAGGAGGAAGAATTGAGGTTGGAGGGAACCGGGCTAGGTATAGCCAAGGGTATGGCGCTAACCCTCAAGCACCTGTTTCGTAAGAAAGTCACAACACAGTACCCAGAACAGAAGCTCGAGACATCGCGCCGAATTCGAGGGCAGCAGTTCGTATGGAGAGCCGACCTGTGCACGGGCTGTGCTACCTGCGCCAAGAGCTGTCCACATGGAATCATAAGGATAGCAACCTCGAAGCATGTTGAGAACAAATATCTGGTGGATAGCATCGAGTTCGATATAGGACGATGTATGTTCTGCGGCCTCTGCGTTGAAGCCTGTCCATACAGTGCTCTTTTTATGGGACGCAGCTATGAACAAGCTAAATATAGCCGAAAATTGCTCTGGGCTGATATGGAAGAGCTGATGTCCTTGGACAATGAGCCCAGCGCTTACGGACATACTGAGTTGGAGGAGAAAATTCCGGAGCAGACGCTCCTCATCTACGGACAAATTTCAAGGAAGACAGCAGACAAAAATGGCGGTTGAGATAGCTTTCTGGATATTGGCGCTCATTATGGTGGGCGCCGCGCTGGCAGTAGTGCTGCTGCGCGATGTCTTCCGTGCAGCTTTGCTCTTAATTCTGTGCTTCTTCACTATCGCTGGCATATATATCACGCTTAACGCCGACTTCCTAGCCGCAGTACAAGTTCTCATCTATGCCGGGGCCATCGGTATACTCCTGATATTCGCCATCATGCTTACTCGCAATGTCAAGGAAGGCAATCCTTTTGGCAGGCTTAAAATCCCCGCCTTCCTCGTATCATTACTGGTCTTCGCAACCATTGTTGGGGTTGTAGTGAGCACAAACTGGGCCACTGTAACAGGGGTGTCACAGGGAGTGGAGGTGCCTGTCGGAAGCGCCACTACCGGCGCCATTGCCACGGCGCTTTTCGACCAAAGCAAGGGATTTGTGCTCCCCTTCGAGATAGCGTCAATAGTACTGCTGGCAGCGCTAATCGGAGCAATCGTATTGGTGAGGGACAGGAGATAGTTTAGATGCATTTCGGCCTGGAGCACTATTTGATTTTATCCGCAGTTATGTTCTCCATCGGATTGTACGGGGCGCTGGCCAAGCGCAATGCCGTGGCTATCCTGATGTGCATAGAGATCATGCTCAATGCAGTGAACATCGCACTGGTCGCATTTGCACGCTATCTTGTGCCTAACTCGGTATTGCTTACAGGACAGGTATTCGCCATCTTCATCATAACTGTGGCTGCTGCTGAAGCGGCAGTGGGTCTGGCGATAATAATCGCTATCTACCGCAGCCGTCAGAGTGTTGATGTGGAACAGGCAGATTCTATGAAGGGATAACAAGAAGAGAGCGTTTATAGATGTGGGTCGAATTTAAGACTGTACCTAATTTGATGAGTGCCGAAATGTGGAAGGAGCTCTTCGAGGCCGAAGGTATCCCCACCAGAATCCTTCCTGAGGGCTCCGAGGTGGGAGAAAGGGCAAAATATAGGGTCTTAGTCCCTGAGCTTAAGAAACATCTTATAGAGGATATTCTGAGGAAAATATAGATGCTGCCTGAATCCGTTTTGTGGGCTATTTTTCTGCTGCCGCTCTTCTCACTCCTATTCATTTCGCTCATACTAAGGCCCTTCTTCAATAACCGTCCCAGGCTCAGCGGCTATACCATTATTGCCTGTCTCGCCGCTGCTCTGGGCCTCTCAATCTGGGTGTTGACCAGCTCCGACCAATTCCCTATCCAAAGCACAGTGGAATGGGCTGTGGTCGGGAACTTCAAGATCACCCTGGGTTTTGTAGCAGATAATCTCACAGCGATAATGCTCATCGTGGTCAGCGGCGTCAGCCTCGTGGTTCAAATCTACTCTCAGGGATACATGAAAGGCGACCCCGGGTATCACCGCTACTTTGCCTTTATGTCGCTGTTCACAATGTCAATGCTCGGTCTGGTCATGGCATCGAACCTACTGCTGGTCTACGTGTTCTGGGAGGGAGTAGGCCTCGGTTCTTACCTGCTCATCGGCTTCTGGTTCCACAGGCCATCGGCGGCAGCCGCAGCCAAGAAGGCTTTCATCGTCACCCGCTTCGGTGACTTCGGGTTCCTCATCGGCATTCTCATTCTTTACTTCACCTACGGCACATTCAACATAGCCGAACTCAACCAGATGGCTATGGTAGGAGCTCTAGGCGGCACGGCCTTCACCCTGGCGATGCTGGGCGTCTTTTCCGGCGCAGTAGGGAAATCGGCACAGTTCCCTCTCCACACATGGCTCCCTGATGCTATGGAAGGCCCTACACCTGTCAGTTCCTTGATACATGCTGCCACCATGGTTGCAGCCGGTGTCTACCTGGTGGCGCGTACATTGCCCATGTTCTCGAGCTCGGTGACGGCGATAACAACCGTAGCCTTTATCGGAGGATTCACAGCCATCTTCGCCGCCAGCATGGGCCTGGTCATGAACGATATCAAGCGAGTCCTCGCCTACTCTACCATAAGCCAGTTGGGTTATATGATGCTGGGCCTGGGGATAATAGGTACCGGCATTTCTCACGGTGGATTGGGGGTTCGAGCTGGGCAAGCAGCTTTCGAAGCTGCCATCCTGCTAGGGATATCTGTTGGTATCTTCCATCTGTTCAATCACGCATTCTTCAAATGTCTCCTGTTCCTGGGAGCAGGCAGCGTCAATCATGCCACAGGGACATTCGACATGCGATTGATGGGCGGGTTGCGGAAGCATATGCCCTGGACTTATGCCACCTTCATCATCGGCTCTCTTTCCC
>Ga0315274_10004062_pt1 | contig 21623 bp, 29 predicted proteins | sample YL17G02_20_MG_FD_203700 | JGI IMG/M metagenome (GOLD analysis project Ga0315274, IMG submission 203700) | Sediment microbial communities from Yellowstone Lake, YNP, Wyoming, USA - YL17G02_20 | ecosystem: Environmental > Aquatic > Freshwater > Lake > Sediment | place: USA: Wyoming | collected...
ATTTAACGCGTTGATGATGTCTGCTTGTTGTTGGAACTGTTGACCACCTAACTGACCTAGCTGCCCGGCTGATTGCAATTGAGTCTGTAATCCTTGCAAACCAAGACCAGCGCCATACTGGCGTGACTGTTCTGTCTGCTGCTGCGCTTGCAACGCACGTTGTTGTTCGTTGCCATATAAGTTTTGCGCTTGCTCGTACGCTGCTTGCTGGCCTCTTTGTTGAATGTCGCCTTGCTGCTGAGCTAAATTACGTTGACGTTCTGCTTCAACAATAGCCGAACGAGAACCACCAAATGCGCCTTGTCCTACGGCTTGTGCTTGGTTTTGATTTTTTTGTATTTCAGATTGACGTGCCGCTTCACGGTTCTGTATATCAACGACGTTCTGCGTATAAGGCGACATGTACTGCCCTGCTACGCCCGGCTGGGTAAATGAGCCTGTCTGCGCCAACATAGGGTCGTACTGCACAGCTCCTGCTTTTAAACCAGCAGATGTAGCGTATTGTGTAGCAGGGCCAAGTTGTTGCGACGGACCCATGTTAGAAACGGCTTGCTGCGCAGTTAGTTGCAGCGGGTCAAATTTAGCAATACGCTCAATTGGAAGCCCCGTTTCTGTATTTTTATACGGTGAGTATCCTTGCTTTGCTAAAGTTAAAGCGTTTCCAACTATGCCTTGAACGTCGGCTTTTGCCCACTCTGGGTACGTTAGATTAGTAACGGTTTGGCTAGTAGGCCCAGAAGAAGGGCCGCTGTCATACAGACGAATCTTGCCGCCTTCTTTTTTAAACGCGCCCAAGTCGCCGGGTATATACCCAGCTTCCAGCATTGCATACGATACTCGGCTCATAGTCGCCTCTACTCAAAAAATTTTTGGTACGTCACGCTTTGCGTTTGGTATCCATATTTAGTTGCATGTTTTTTCCAACCCGGTCTGCCAATAAATTCTATTCCAGCACAACCCATTTCTTTTGCAAACCTGCTTGCGTATTCTTGCATCTGGTCTTCTATCTGAGCCATGTGGTTAGGCTCCATTGCTGCGTACTGTATTACTAGCAACTGCGTTTGTGGGTACTTACGTACCTCCGTCATGAAGTGCCCGTATATTTGGTTGGTTTCTTCTTCGTACACCACCCACAGTTGCATTTCACCTGAAACAATAATACGAATTAAATCGTCAACAACCACACGACCACGACTACGAACAGCGGATTCTTCTAAGTACGGCATCAAAGTTGGTAGTACCCTATAAAACGTGCCGTACGGTATTAAGCTAAGTTGCAGCTTCATGCAGGTAATACTTGATTTGCTTTGCTGTTTACAGCTACTTTATCTTTACCTACTGTGCTTCTGCGTTTTTTCTGTACTCTGTCCATCATGGCGTACAACTGACGTGCGCCAGCTTCTGTAGAGCCGTTACCTAACTCAGAAACTATGCGTGCGGGAATAACAAACTCACCATCAGCAAGACGGGCAGGCTGGTGGTTACCAATGGAAGCTGGGATAGAATCACTAACACCATCGCCGGGACCTTTAAGCAGTCGTCCACCATCTGAGTAATCTCCTAAGTGATAGCCCCCGCCGGCGTAACCACCCATAGCCATACCTTTAGCTCTGTTTTGTGCGTCTAATAATGCTTGTGCTTCTGGGGTTAAAGGTGTGGTTCCTATCGGGTTATACGCGGTTGGTACACCAAAAGTTATGCCAGATTGAAGTGCAGGTGCTTTATCTGCAACTTGTTGAAACACTCCTGTTGTACCTAGACGATTCAAAATATCTTGGTATGGCAACGCGCCTTCTTTTTCAAGCGAGTTGTATGTTGTTGGTTGTGTAAACGAGTAACCGCCTGTGCCTGTTGGAGTTAATTTGGCTTGTTGTTGCAAACTAGCTATTCCTGATGTATCAATTTTGTTGTAGTCAGCAATCAACGCGTCTTTCTGTGCTTGTGTTAACGGTTGAAAACTTGATGTTCCGGCAGTTTTTGTTTCAAATTTGGGAGTTGTGTCTAAAGTTTTTGTTTCAAACCCGGGCGTTACATTCTGCGTCATCTTGGCAGCATACTCAGGCGACGCTTTTAACTGCGCTACAATTTTAGATATAGACGACCCCGTGCCTAACGCTGCTTGTAGTTGCTCTGCCGTTGGGGCTTTACCAAGCACTGATTGGTACGCAGACGATATTTGTTCTTGCGACGCAGGGACTTCAGTTGCTATTTGCGCAGCAGATTGGTCTTTGCTAAACGCTGCTTGGTTGATCTTGTTTAAGTTTGCTAAATACTGTGGGTTGTTTTGCATTGCGTTACGCAAGGCATTAAACGTAGTAAATTTATTAGCGGGGTCTTTGAAGTATTCCAGTTCTTCTGGTTTTAAATCACGACCCCAATAGTATTTAGCTTGAGCGTTTAAATCATCGTCACTAAACTTAGCCGCCATGTTTAATTCAGCCAAACCAGTTTTTTTGTTGGTTATAGCGTTAAACACATCTTGGTCTGAAAAGTTTTTGCCGTAGCCAAACTGTTTTAATTCTGTTTTTGTAGGCGAACGGCCTGTAAGTTCTTCAAAAATTTGACGAACATTTTCTTCGCCTTGAATTTTCTTTGTAGTGTCGTATGTTGGTGCGCCTTTAAGTTCTTGGAACGACTTAGTAGTGTCTGTTTCAAACTTGCCCGTTTCCGCGTTATATTTCTGCGGTGCTAATTTAGCAGCTTTAAGTGACGCTTTTAACCCTGTTAATTCTTGTTGTTGGGCTGGGGTAAGCATTTTTTGGTTGCCCAGCGGACTAGTTCCTGCCGGGTTGCTTTCAATTGCGGAAATTTGCGCTTGTAAAGTTGCAGCGCTTTCATTAACAGGCGTAGACGTGTACTGCCCACGAGCAGTTACGCCGCTGGTAGTGCGTTTAGTTGACTCTTCCCAATCTGATTTTTCAGTACCCAAATTAGTTTTATACGTGTCGTATGCGTTTTTAGCCGTATCGTACGTACTTTTTGCATTAGTAATTTTTGTTTGGTTTGCTTTATCAACTGCGTCATACGCATCAAAAGCCGACTTGTACGCCTTTGCGTTAGCAACATCCTTTTGTGCTTTACCTAAATCAGTAGTAATTCTTCCTTTTTCTGATTTTGGGGCGCTTCTAAGTTCTTTTGTTAAATCGCCAACCCTTTGTGACGCATCCCCAAGGTTAATGTCTTTGTATTGCTCAACTTTGCCCAAAGCTGTTTTAAGCTTTCCGGTATTTTTATCTATCGCAGGTTCTTTGTACGCCGCCGGTTCTTTGACAACAGGCAACTTAGATTTAAAACCAACGGAGCCGCCGGGGGCAAACGAAAGCAACGATGTAATACCGCCTTTTGCCATGCCAGTATACGAACCTACGGCAGCATCTGTTGCTGGGTAAATGACGTTTTGTGATATTGGGCGTTCTGCCGGCATTGCGTAGGTTGGCGTTGTTTGGCTTGCCATTGGATAGCGCATGTTACCTCCCACCGAATTCATCTGTGACATTTGCTCAACCGTACCACCTTCTTGTGGGCCGGGAACCATACCGCCATCAGCGGCAAAATATGTGCGCTCACCTGAACTACCCGCAGCAATAGGCGATGTTTTCAAACCGCTGTAAACAGAAGGGTATTGTTGGAATCTAAACTCTTCTTCTTTTTTCTTTTTCTCTTTTTCTCTTTCTTCAGGATTCATTAACGCGCTAGCCGCCGATGTAAACAAATCCATTTTGTTATTTTTTAAGAACTCTAGCCCAGCCCCGCCTTCGTTTGTAAAAATGTTTTTAAGACCAGAACCTGTTTGAGCAAACTTGTCGCCTATGCCGCTTAACACGCTAGGTGCAGCATTTTGGCCTACTACTGCGGGGTTAGTTAATGCATTAGTAACGGCTGGGCTGTTAGCTAATTGCCCGGGTACTGTTGCGGTTACTTGAGGTATTGCGCCTGTCATTGTTGTACCGCCTGTTTGTGCTGCTTGATTAAAGGCAGCGCCGGGAGCAAAAGCAGGATTAACTGCGTTAGCTGCCAAAGTAGACTGAGGCACCGCAGCCGCAGCCGTACTAGCACCCATAATTCCCGGAGCCATACCAGCGCCACTAAACGCGCCCAAACCTGCCATCAAACCTTTTTTCAAACTGCCGGTCATAACACCTGTTCCAGCACCCACCATCATTGCAGCCGCAGGAGCACCAACACCTGTAGCTGCTAGCGCAGCACCAATAATGGTAGGTAGCAAGTTAGACAAAAAGCCTGCCTCTGGCAGACCTGTTTCTGGGTTGATGGTTAGTGAACCGCCATGTGCCATAGCCAGTTGTTGCAAACCAGCTACCTCTTTTGGGTTCATGTGAACAAGCATGGAGTCGCCGCCGCGACCGGTGGATTGCATCTGGTTGGCTAGGTTTTGCAGGCTCATAACGCACCTTTAGAAAATTTTGTCAATAGTATCATGTGGGTAACGCCGAAACAAAGGTAACTGTAGTCACCACAGACTGTGTTGCAGGTTTGGTTGGGCTGCCAGACGCAGCGTAAAAAGGTATGGTCACAGTATTCTGTGTGGCTGACCAGTGAATAGACACATTGTCTCTAGCGTTCATACTTAAAAAGTAGTTCCACCCTTTAATATCATGCGAGGGGTCGCCGGGGTTTTTCCTAGCTACTAAACCCACTACACCAGTAGAACCGGGAATATTAACGCCGTTTTGTTTAAGCCAGATATACACATCTTCCGGCTGATTTGCAGAGTTTTCTAACTGCGCACTAAATTGCAAGTTGTATATCCCAGCATACTCAACAGTAATGTTTGACGAATTCAACGTGACGTTGCTTGTAAAATCCGTCGTGTTCATTGTCATCAATGTTGCTGTATTTGCAGTTGTTGTTTGTGTAAGGTTGCTTGAAAACGCCCCATAAGGAACGCGCAAGTTAGACGTAACAACGGAAGCATTGGCGTTTAGCTGTCCTACAAAATTATCCAGCGTGTTGAAATACAAACGTAAAATGCTGTTAAGTTGGTCTGCGTACTGGCGACTGTACTCCGTCGGCGCAACAGGCAATGCTGGCGCTTTAGTTCGTGTAAGTAAAAGCGAATCCGTTGTAACAATCTGTGTTGTCATCTGCGTCCGTCGCTGCGTACGTCAATACGAGGCACACCTAACTGCCACTGTGTCCCCAACGTATCTGAACTTATTTTTAACGCCATCTGACGACCGCGTACGCGTGTGTACACAATCTGCGTAAATTCCTGCACGTTGTAGTTTCTTTGATTTGCGTAGGATTGCGTAGACGCAACTGTTGGCGTGTCAGCTAGGCTGTAAGGAGCGCCGGGGTTTTGTCTTGGCCTTACCGTAAATACAGCCGATGGTTTGTCGGGTATTGGATTGCTTGAACCGTCAAAGGTAATGTCAGGAATAATACGCCACACAAAACCATAGTTATGCCCATCACCAATGTCAAAGTCCGATGATTGAATGTATGAATTGATAGGTAGCGTAGTGCCGTTGACTTCAATATCATCATTTCCGCTTTCATGGTACACAACAGTGTTTTGGTACGTTGCGCCCATAGGGTAGTTACGTAGGGGGCTATCTAGCCACGCGCTACGGTTTAAAGAGCCGTAGTACCAAACTTTATCCAAGTAGTTAAATATAACGTAACGGTCAACAGTAGTACTGTTAGCTGAACAGTAGTACCACCATATTTCGCTGTAACCCTCGTTACTGCCACAGAACACCTGATAGTTTTGCTCCAAATTAATGTCGCCGTACACGTACTGCCGCAAGGCACAAGGCAGCGTTTCTACGCGGCCTGAATAGACGTAGAACTTATCTAACCCCATCCAATACACAATGTTGTTTGCCGCGCCAACAGCGTTGGGACCCATGACAGAAATATTGTTTGAGAGGATGTTAAAGCCCCAGACGTACGGTGGTCCTAAGTACTGCATGGAATACACCGCTGCATCCGTCAAAACAACAATCTCTTGCCGTGATTGAATTGCTGTAACGATGGATGAGCCGCTAGATAGCCTGTAGCTACCTGCCTGATTAGTGATAGCGGGTGTCCACGTTTGGTAGCTTTCCTGATCTGACCAGCGAATTAACATCGGGTCTTGCAACGTAGAACCGTAATCGTTTGCACCAAACGCAATCACAAAACGGGACGCATCTGAAACAAGAATTTGTGCCACAACGCTTGGGCAGCCTGCATCTGTATCGTACACACCAGAACTATTAGGCGAAAGCAATTCAGCTCGGTTAGTAAACTGAAGAACATTCGCTCCAGAATACTGCGGTATCCACAGGTATATAGGGCCGTTACGCGGGTTAATAAGTAAGTACTCACCAAAAGTGGCTTGTGACCACAGACGCAACTGCTCACCTAATCCTTGTGCAGAAGACTGCCCCCAACCTGTATATGTGTTGGCGTTGTAAACAATTGTGCTGTTTGCGTGGGTTGTTGCTATTGTGCCGTTAGAGCCGCGTGTAGCTCCTGTAAACAGCGTTGCTGTATTGCCTGTGTAAGTAGCTAGTTCGCTGTCAATTAGCACCGTGCCGGTAGCATTTGAAAAACCTACCGTAGATACAACAGAAATGTTGGTGTTACTTGAATTAAGGGCAACTGACAAAAGTGTTTGCTGCGCACCCTGTACTCGTCCGCCCCACAAACCCGTACCCCAACCTGTTACGTAACTATACGTGGATAACCCTACGGTGATTTGATATGCCGCTGTAACTGTGCCGCCGCCAGTAGCGCTAGAAGTAGCAGGAGAAGAAGCTTGGATAGAATACGTATTAAAATCAATGTTCGTTATTTGGAACTCGCCGTTTAGCGTTAGGCCACCAACAGCCGTAGCCCCTGAGAACGTAACAAAGTCGCCAGTAATGCCAGCATATCCAACGTCTGTTACGGTTACTGTGGTAGAGCCGTTAGTTGTAGTAAACGGGTTTGTTAGTACATCGGTTGCACGTATAGGCGTGATGTCGTTATAAACGCCACCGCTTTCAACGTAGTACTTTAAGTTAGTGCCTACACCCAACAGGTTATAGCCTTGCAGCGTAACCCAGTTGATTAGCGCTCGTGCCGTGCCAAGATACGTGTTAGATGATATAGGTTGCCAGCCACCTAACTTTTGCGGATACCCTGAACGAAACCGGATTTTGTCGCCATCGTACCAACCGCCTTCATTGGCAAGCGTTGTGCCCTCGCGGTTGATTCCCGGCCTAAACTGTAAGAGCTGTAATGGCATTTTTACCCACCTAGGTACAAAGCGCGTTCATCTTTACGGCGGTTCTCAAGCCCTCTTAGGACTTTGCCACCGGCTTTGCAATACTTTAAAAATTCTTCGGCAGCGCCATCGTAATCGCCCCGGTTATGTTTCTGTCGCAGTGTGCTGCGCTGCAAAGTTCCTAAGCCTACATTGAAGGAAAAACTGACCAAACTATCCAGCCAAGCTTGGCGGCTACCAGCAGTAGGACAATATTTAAGAACTCCGCGCTCAAAACGCTCAAGGTCTTTAGCAAGTATGGCATCCACTTCTTCCATTGTAAATGTTCGGTTCCACCCTGCTGGGCAAGGCAAACCTACCCTGTCTTCAATTTTCAGCTTGCCGTGGTTTGGGTCAATCACATGCCCAACACCTATCGTCCACAACTTAGCAGGGCACCGGTAAGGTTTAGTCCTTACCCCTTCGTGGTGGGCAATCATTTTGAGAGCCTTGGGGCTTATCATTTCCCAAACGCCCTGCCGCCAAAGTGAAACGCTATGATGCTGGCAAACAATGCTTGAGTCTCGTTATCCCAAAGCTGGTCAGCCAGCGCATTAAAATCCACGCCGCTAGTCAAACCTTTGTACGCCAACACACCGTCAATACCAACCAGTAGAAAAAAGAAACCGTAAGTAATTACAGGACGCACACTAGCGCGTAGGTCTTTCATCCACTGGCTTGTACCTTCATTAAGGCTAGTGTCGTGGGCATAGATGGCACTCATCTCGGCTTGTTGTGCGCCAATCAAAATTTGACGGGTGTCTGCTTCTGTTTGCGTTTTTATTTCGTCAAGCTTAATGGCTTCAATCTGTTGCTGTGCTACGTAGCCTGCGGCTGCTAGTTGTAGCTCGCGCTCTGTTTGCATCTGAGCTAGTTTTAACTCGTGGCCTTTGTCAGCTTTGTCTTGAAAGAAATCCAATATCTTGGGCAGACCGCCCATCAAAAACGATACAAGCGTTGAAAGTAGTGTCAGCATTATCTAACCCTTCCTTTTGTTTTACCTCGTTTAGCTATACCGTCTGCACGTTGGGAAGCAGTACGTACTTTACCGCCTTTTTTATACTGCCCACCCTCACGTTCCATCCGTTCTTTTTTATGTTTGTCTATCATGGCTTTTGGATCAAATTCTGCGCCTAGCTGTAACTCTTTTCTATCCATTGAACCACCACCGCCTGACCCCCCACCAAGACTCCCACCCCGTATAGGTGACCATTTACCAGTTTTCCTATCATGTACTTCTAAACTATCAGCAGACACTGCTTTGTTTTCTTTAACATCTCCACGGGGAGCGCGTACTAAAGTAGCGTTTTCTGAATAGTTTGTGTTTGGGTGGTCAACAGCCGTCCAGTATTTTTTTTGGTTGCCGCTTTCTTTTGGTAACGCATACCCTTTTTCACGTATGTCTTTTATTTCATCTTCGCTTCTTATATATCGTTGAACATAAGCAGTATCAGTGGAGCGCCCGGGTAAAAATGGATGTACTTGATTTTTTGCTTTTGGCATTATTCCCCCCGCATTTCCATTAGTATCTTTGCGCGTAGTTCACGCATCTTCTTTACTTCTTGCATTGCTGCCGCAGTAGCGTTGTTCATGTCCATATACATGATGCCCATGATTGGCAGGGCTATGACTAACACAAGACACAAGACCAAAACGGTGACGAGTAAACTCCACGGTATGTGTGGCTCGTTCGAATCAGTATCATTAGCCATAGGAACCATAACATTATGAACACGACCGCGATTATTGATGTCATCTGTTCCGCGATTTTTTTTCTTATACTTGCCCGTCGCCATACTGCCGCCTGTTGCTTTAGTAGTTCCTGACGCTGAACCTCTGCTCTTTCCGCTTTCACCCTGTCACGCATTGCTTCAAATTCTGACCAGATCGCACCCAACTCTTTTGGCGCTTGGTACACGAGCGTTTCACGTAATTCAGTTTCTAACCTATTCATTTCCTTTACTGCCATGACTCTGTTAAACGCTTCTTGGTTTACCGACAACTCAGGGTCACGCGACTTCTTAATCTTTAACTCTTCTTCGTGTACGTGCTTCTCTAACTGCTCATGCGCTTTAAAGAAATTGCCAAGATGTCCGCTTAAATCTGCGACGACATCCTTGGCTTGCCCGTACACATCTACTAGCTCCATCCCTTGTGCTTTGTACTCTTGGTACATCTCACAGCCTTTGCGTATTGCAGCGGCTGCGGTTTTTGCTGCGGCTAAGAGGGTGAGCGGATCCAAGATGTAGTAGCCTCATCCCATGTGTAAGGGCTTTCCATAGTGCCGTCTGTAGGCATAGGCGTAGGTGGTTGCCACTGAGCGTTAGCATCTAGCGTCCAGCTTGCATGCGGCTGTGGAGCAGCAAACGCATCTATGTCTGCGTGGTATTTAAACCCAATACCTGCGTAGTTCTTACGCTTGTTGCCGTTGTAACTAGTCTGTTTCCAATTGCCACCAAGAACGCGCTCGCAGAACGCAGCACCGATATGTTCTTTCTCAGTACCATAAACGTCAGCCGTGTCTTTGTTATCAACTACGATGACTTGGATAACCACGTTGTTTGAATCAAGCTGGGCAAAATGTGCCATTACTCTTCTCCTAAATGAAGTCCGGTCAGACTTTCGTCCGAACCAATGTACCCTTTTACAAAGGTGTTAAACGAAATACTGATACGAGTTCCATCGCCCTGCTTGGTTTGAACCATGTGTGTCAAATCGGACGGGAAGATAATTAAGTCCCCAGCCCCTGTTTCAAACCACCAGCTATCGCTGTTCCACGCATTAAAGTTTTCTGATGGAATCTTGATACGCTCGTAACCATCTTTGTAAAAATAAATTCTGTCTGTTTCTCTGTTTGCCTGCGGGTAGAACACACCAGAGATAATACTGTTGGGGTGAGCATGTTTGTGATGATACTGACCCGGCTCTGTGTAGTTAGACCACGACTGCGTTATGTACGGTGTTACATCAAACTTAGGCGCATGGACTGATTTAAAATACTCCAGCATCGCGGTTTCAATAAACTCACGAATCTCTGTCATCTCAACAGACTGCAACAGCTTTCTGTTTTCGCTAGTGGTATTGCCTTCGTTGGGGTAACGCACCTGACCAATAATAAAATCCAGCTCTTGCTGGGTAAGGTCACGGTCTAACTTAGAAAAACCTACCGCTGTAGGAAACAGATTGGTTATGTTCATGCAACCGCCCTGTCGTATATCTCTTGCTGACCACGCATTTTGTCTATCTGCTCCTGAGTCCAGATTGTATTGATGCTGTCCTCAAACTCTTTTATCTTTTCCATTGTATCCAGCACTTCATCCATAGTCGGACACGGGCGTGGGTCTTCCCAGCGTGTAAACATGGTGTTGCTGATCTCCCACTTAGCGCCGGGGCGCAGTAAGTGCATAGCTGTGTCAATACCGTAGAGTTGATAAATTTTTGTGTCCATAAATATTTAGTTGTTTAGTTTAAGAATAACGATGCCTGAGCCGCCTGCACCCCCATCGCTAGCATAACCTGCTGGAGCATTTGGATAAGCCCCTCCACCACCGCCACCACCTAAATTATTTGTTCCGTTAAACCCAGCTACAGAAATGCTAGTACCACCAGCCCCACCGCCCCCTGCACCACTTAAACCTGCGTTAGAAGCAAACGGGCCATACGCACTTCCTCCGCCTCCACCACCTCCAGCATACGTTACAGATACACCTGTAATAGATGAGGCTGTACCAGCTCCGCCGGGGCCTGATTGGCTACCTGATCCTGCTGTACCAGCCGCAGTTGCGCCGCCACCTCCTCCTGTTGGGTAAGGAGATGAACTTTGGTTATTACCTCCAGCATTACCTTGGCTTGGAGTTGTGGCAGGAGTATTTCCAGCGCCACCTGCTTTACCGCCACCAGAGTGACCACCACCGCCGCCAGAACCACCACTAAGACCGGCATTTTCAGTACCACCTGTATTGATACCACCACCACCACCGCCACCATTGGATGTTATGGTGCTAAAGGTTGAATTTCCACCGTTTACACCGTTAACTAAAGGCCCAGACGCGCCAGCACCACCAGCTCCAACAGTTATCGTATATGTAGTGCCTACGGTTACAGCAAGTGCCGTTCCTGTTCTAAACCCCCCAGCGCCACCACCTCCACCAGACCTTCCCCCACCAGCTCCACCAGCAACTACAAGATAATCAACGCTTTTAACACCGGCAGGAGCAGTCCAAGTAGAAGTGCCGCCAAAAGTAAGTACGCCTGTAGTGGGAGCTACGTATCTGATGATGACTATACCGCTGCCGCCATTAGCACCGTTTCCATTAGGATTATTTCCACCACCACCACCACCGCCACCTGTGTTTGCTGTACCAGCAGTTCCATCTCCATTACCACCAGCACCGCCACCACCAGCACCACCCGCGCCAAAAGAATTAAGTAAACGATAAGCATCTGCCCCGCCACCTCCACCACCAGCATAAGTAACAGATGCTCCAGTAATAGTAGATGCCGTACCAGCCCCGCCGTTACCAGACTTTGCAGGGCCGGGTGAGGTTCCAACAGCCGCACCACCAACAGCACTAGCACCACCACCTCCGCCAGTACCGTAAGGGTCACCACTACCACTACCACCACTACCTATTTTTCCTAAACCACCATTATTACCTTGCGATGGGCTTGTTGACGGTGTGTTTCCCGCCCCTACTGGGCCGTTATATCCAGCACCACCGCCAGAACCGCCAGAACCAGCAGCAACATAGCCCGGAGCGCCAGTATCGGATGCACCGCCACCACCGCCTGCTGTAGCAATAGACCCAAATAAAGAAAGACTTCCATTTAACCCCGGATTAGCAGAACCAGCACCGCCAGAGCCAACAGTTACAGCATACGTAGTCCCCGGCACAACAGTAAATACCGTGCCAGTTAAAAATCCACCTGCTCCACCGCCTCCAGCTAAACCACCAGCGCCACCACCACCACCAGCCACTACCAGATAATCCACCTGCGTAACACCATTAGGTGCAGTCCAAGAGCCGGAAGCAGTAAAGCTGGTAGTAACAGTCGAACCTATACCGGGCCACACGCCTGATTGAATAGCTTGCAAAGCCTGTTGCAGCGTCCAGATACCTGATGCCTGCGTCGTGGTTATCGTCGCATTGCCTTTTGAAATAATCCGTCCGGGATAATTACTCATCGTTCACCTTACGAATATAGTCTTAGAATAACTATGCCTGAACCGCCTGTCGCGCCAGCATAAGTTGCTCCGCCAGAACCAGAACCACCGCCTCCACCACCTGTGTTTGCTGTGCCAGCAGTTCCAGCAGCATTAGCACCGCCATTACCACCGCCACCCAATCCTCCTGTACCAGCAATGCCTACACTTGGGTATGAGCCTGCCCCACCACCTCCACCTCCTGCATACATTACTGATGTACCAGAAAGAACGGAAGACATCCCAATGCCACCATTTCCGGCTATTGTAGATGTTCCACTTGCCCCAACTGCACCAGCTCCGCCACCACCGGCTGCACCATAAGAAGGCGCAGAAGATGAACCTGTGCCGCCATTATTACCTTGGCTTGGAGAAGTAGATGGTGTGTTTCCTGAACCTCCGGCAACTGTTCCTCCGCCAGCACCTCTTCCGCCGCCACCTGAACCGCCATTAGCTCCGTTAGCTGCAACATTATTACCACCGCCATATCCACCACCGTTAGATGTAACGGTAAGAAAAGTAGAGTTTCCGCCGTTTGTATTTGCTGGCCCACCAGACCCCACAGTAATTGTAGATGTGTTGCCTGAAGTTACGGCAAATCCAGTTCCCATGCGAAAACCACCAGCACCGCCACCACCACCTACATCATTACCATTATTTCCTGTTCCACCACCACCACCGCCAGCAACTACCAAGTAGTCAACATTAGAAACATTGTTTGGCATTGTGTAGGTAGTAGTCGCATTAAACGTAACTACAGTAACTTGGTTAGGGACTGTGTATCTAAGGATGACTATGCCTGAACCGCCTGCGCCGCCTGATGTTGTAGCAGGAGCACCAGTGCCGCCACCACCACCGCCCGTGTTTACAGTTCCGTCATTTCCATTGCCAGTGTTAACACCAGAACCTCCGCCTGATGTTCCTAATCCACCAGAACCACTGCCACCTCCTTGACCACCACCTCCACCACCTCCAGCATAATAAAACCCAAAACCTGAAATAGATGATGCAAGACCAGAGCCACCAGCACCGCCATTATTTGCTGCGCCAGAAAAAGTTGTTCCTGTACCACCAGCACCACCACCTCCACCAGCTCCTGTTCCACCGCCAGTAGTTGCGCCACCGCCAGAATTTCCTTGGCTTGGAGAAACGCTAGGAGTATTTCCAGCACCGCCGCCAGAACCTGCCCATCCACCTCCACCACCTGAACCTCCAGCTCCACCTCCAGAGCCTTGAGGTGCCCCATAACCACCACCGTTAGAAGTGATAGTAGAAAAAGTAGAATTTGAACCAACAATTCCGTTAGAAGCACCAGAGCTTCCAGCTCCACCAGACCCAACAGTTATCGTATAAGAAGTTCCGGGCGTAACAGCTAATGCAGTGCCGGTTCTAAAACCACCAGCACCTCCGCCTCCAGAGCCTCCGTTATTGGGGGCAGTAGAACCTCCAGCACCACCACCGCCAGCTACAACTAAGTAATCTACAGATGTAACGCCAGCAGGACACACCCACGTATCCGTAGAAGTAAACATCTGCACAACTGTGCCAGACCTGTAAAGCTTGTTAAACGTCCAAATACCTGAGCCATACGCCGCTGGTGCGGTAGCACTCATTATCTGACCGGGATAACCATGAATTGCCATAGCAACCCCTTAGTTAATCTGTTCGTAACTGACTGAGAATGTAATCGCGCTGTTCGTTCCAGACTGAACTACGATTGCATTGTTTTCCAAAATGTACGTCGCCGTAGTTTTGTCCATCACAATCAGAGAAGCATACGCCGGAACTGAAATGTTCGACGCAACCGCAAACGCATTTGCAGAGCTAGTCACAACTAAGTTACCTGATGTCACCGCGCCGCTGGTATACAGCAGAACCGTTGCGTTAGCAGCAGTGTTAGACGTATTTGCAGCAACCACTTGGTTAACTTTAAATACGTTAGAAGAACCACTAGTATTTGCAATCAATACCAGCGTAGACGTATTCGCAGGAGTCAAAAAGTTTGTCTGACCGTAAATCTGCGCTACGTTGACTATATTAGGATTTGCCATTTAAATAACTCCTTAGAATCCAAAAACAATTGCGAGGGCGATAGATTTACCTGCCGAAATACCAGATGAAGCTTGGCTTACCCAAGTGGTTCCGTTACTTGTTAATACGTTGCCGCTAGTACCTGGCGCAACAAAATTTACCGCTGATGTGCCATTACCAAGCAATACATTATTTGCTGTTAACGTAGCTCTACCAGTACCGCCTTCATTTGCATCTAAGGCGTTAGTTAAAACAAGATTAGCTAGCGTTAAATTACCAACTTGCAGGTCTGTATGGTAGTTGATAGTTTCCGCAATATTGGCACCGTCGTTATAAATCATCACCGTTTTATTAGCGGGGATGCTGACAGTTGTACCAGTAGCTGCACCATTTGCACCGTTAGAAATAATGACTGTATTAGCTAGTCCATTATTTACTATGTATTGTTTGCTGATAGCAGGCACATACAAGTAAGGCGACGTAGTAATTGTCCCAACTAAGTTTAGCCGTAGGCCACGAGCCGCTTGGAACGTGTTGTTCTGCGCAATCGTAATTGCCGTGTTGGTAGCACTCGTCATTGTGACGTTAGCAGTTCCGACAATCGCTTGTTCGATTGTTGTGCCAAGGTTGGTATTCGTTGTATTGCCCCACGTACCGGCTTGGTCACCAGTGCCGATAAGCTCAATAGCTAGGTTGCCACTGTATGTACTTGCCATGATTCTTCCTTACTGATTAGTGTTTATGAAGGACCAATTTTCAGTAGTCCCGGTATCAATTAGTTCCCATAAACGTCGTCTGCTTACACTATCTGAAGCTACTGCGGTATCTGTGACCACCGACTTAAAACTACCGCCAGCAGCAGGAGCATCTTCTACGTTCACTGTATCTTCAACACCAATGTTATATACGGAGCTACCACCAAAACTAACGTCGTCTTGTGCAACGGCGGATTCTTCTATACGTTCTGTAAAATTACCACCCCCCAGAACTGTATCAATAAGTGCTGCTGTTTCTTCTAAAGATATATAGAACGTAGCATTTGCTCTAAAAGAATCTGTTAAAACTAAAGACTCTGCAACGCTTACACCAAAAACAGTCGTTGTACTAAAAGTATCAGTTACTTGTACCGTGTCTGAAAAAATAGAACCAAAAGCGGCACCGCCATTTACGGTATCTGAAGCAGCTACTGTATCGTCAATAGTCCTCTCATAAGCGGACAAGCCCCATCCAGACTGTCCCCAACCTCCTGAACTCCACCCGCTTATGTCCGCCACAAAACACTCCTATTATTGAGCGTCTAAGTTAAACGAATACGTTACGTTCAGTACGTCACCAGTAACTACAGTACGGTCGCCGGGCGATTGAAAGTCAGCCGCAGAAAACAGTAATCCCGGTGATGTGCCAGACGCCACATTAGTTAAAAACGCACCAGCAATAGTAGCGTTAGCAGTAAAAGTAAATGACGCTGTAGTAGACGCATTATTAATATTTGATGGGTCTGCCAATGTAGCTGCACCAAACGTAGCTGCTGGACGAGTACCAGAATAACTACTGTTTTCAGTCCAACCGGCATGAGTAGCTAACGTATCACCACCAGAGAATGTAGTGGTAGCAGATGTACCATTAACTAAACCTACATACCAAGCAGCCGTATACGCAGACCCTTTAAAAAACTGGGTATTCATCATTTGCAAACCGGTGTTAACAACGAGGTTAGGAGCAATATCTACCCACTTCTCGTTACCATCCTTGTCTACACAAGTAACAGTAAACACGCCACCAGCTGACATACCTTCTATAAAGCCGGTTTTGCGCTCCACATAGCTAGTAACAGTTTCACTAGATTTAGCTTTTTGAATCGACATAAGTACTCCTTAGTTAATCTGAATTAGCGCGCTTGACGATGTGTCAGGAGGTAACAGCACGGAAAACGTGTTGTTACCAGTTTGAGTCTTATCTGAGCCAAAATCCAACACCGCTATTGACGCATTACTTTTGGTGGAGTTGTAGATCAACGCCCCTCTGGTAGTAAACTGTACTGAATTCCAAACCACATTACTAAAGCTTACGTACACAACACCGTTACTGGTTGAGCTAATTGTCACGTTAGATAACGCTTGCCCTCCTGCCGTATAACCCCCGCTTGTAACTTCGTTGGTTGGCGAGTACACCACCGTGTTGTCGTTGATGTCTGCAAACGCCGTATAAAGCGCCATGTATAGCGTATCCGACGCAATGTTCTGCGTGCCTCTCAGCATGTCCAGCTTGAAGCTAGTAGTTAATCCTTGCTGTATCGTCATCAGGTCACCGGCACTCTAACTTGTCCAGTACGGTACGCATCCTGACGTTCCAGACCATCGCCAAGACGTTTAGCTTCTGCTAAGGCTTCATTGTACTTAGCTTCCACGTTAGCAATCAAATCCGGTTCGCCCTTCATGTACAGGTACGCTTCGCGCAACGAGCCGTACAGCAATATTGGGTCGTAGTTATCGCCCAGCCACGTAGTCCCCGCAGTCACAATGGATGTTGGGTAGTAGTAATAGTGCAGTTCAGCATAGTATGAACTGTCTGGCGTTGGGCCAAGAATAAACGTCAACTCGTTTGATACGGTGTTGCTGCTTACCGCTGGACCAAACAACGCATAGTACGAAGGCAGTCCTGTATCAGCGGGTGTCGGGTAGGCTTCACGAATGTAGTTCACGTCCTTGTTTAACAGGTAGTGATACGTCTCCGTTGCTGTACCGTAGTTCTCAATAACCGCCAACGAATACACCGATAAAAAGTCTATCGGGCAGGGCAGATACTTGTTGTTTACCGTCAATACGCCCGTTTTGTTGGCACGTAATGATGGAAACTGAACAGCGTTATAGACACGCGTTTCAGTCTGTTGAATGAACGTGTTTATCTGATCGGAGCTTGGGATAACAACTTCATTGGTGTTATCCGTACTCGTAAAAGCCGTAGTTGCAAAATCGTTTTCGCAGTACGACTTGATCGTATTAAACAGGGTCGTGTAGTTCATTTCTTAACCCATCGGTCCTCGGGACATAAACCCTTTAGTAGCAGCACCAGCACCGCGCATTTTAATGCCATCAGTCTTGGTGTTGTCTGCCGCAGGGTCCCCTGCGCTAACGCGGTATGTACCGTGTGTACGCGGGTTCATCTTATTAGCTGACAAAGTATTAGGGTCAGTACCGTCATACTGAGCTTTAACTTGGCTTTCAGCCGTAACTTTGCCGCCACTCATAGTGTGTGGCGAAGCGTAAGTCTTAGCGGCACCTACTTCTTTGCCCATGCGTTTATCGCTGTATTTAGCCATGATTACCCCGTCTTTTGGCTGTTGGCACGGGACATGTTGCGCCCCATGCTCATACGGTCTTCAGAAGTAGGACCGCCTTTTTTCATGCCTTTAACGCCTTTGTGCAAGCGCTTCTCATGCGCTTTAACTTCTTTGTCGGCAATCCGCTTAACCTGTTTAGTGTCCATCTTGTACTCCTAGTTAATTGTCACGTTTGCTACCGTTGTCGATGCCACCAGATAGTTTGGTGTTAATCCTAAATCGTTTGCTCTTGCTCCACCCACAGGGTTCCAGCCCCACTGTATTACCCTGCTACCGCCTGATGGCGTTCCGTCTGACAGCACCGTAGTGCTGGTGTTTGCCGTAATCTGCAACCCACTGTATCCAGACTGCACGTAACTGTTGTCCCTACGTGGTTCGCGTACAGCTTGCGGGTCATCCACGGGATACATACCTAACTGCAACTGCGGCTGGTCTGGTTCCCAGCAGGTCTGACATACTTTGATCGACACTTGCTTGGTTTTAATGACCAGCTTAATTAGCTCTTTGAGCTTGTATCGCTGACCGCACCTGTCGCACTCAGCAATGCTGAAGCGACCTGACGAAAATCTGTTACCCATTACGTTATAAACATCTGCCGTGGCACCAGACGCTCTGCTGCCTTCTCACGGTCCTCGCCTGCGGCAAGTTCCCACGACTCGTCATACATGGCTTTAAGTAGCTGAACACGACCTTCAGCCCCCGGCAATTTCATCGCCAACATGTACGCTAACCCCGCAACCAGCGCATTGGTAAAACGAAACGGTATCTCAACTGCATTAACACCGTTCCCAGCGTCGTATATGCGCTTCATACGCCAGTAGTAAAACACGTAGTACGGATTAGCTGCCGTACCTTGATCTGGCGTAGGCCAGACATTGATCTGCGGATGGGCAGCTACTGCTGCTTCCGACCCTGACTTCTGCCCAGACTGACGGTTAATCCACACTTGAATCGGACGACCTTGTGCCAACTTGTTAGGGATGGTTGAGTACGTCGATACAGAAATACGCGTGATATTTAAGTCCGTCTGGTTTGGTGCATCATTAGCTTGTGTACGAATAACCTGTTCAAGAAGATCAACAGTGTCATCAGGCAGGTCATACGTAGTCACACCTTGCACCATGTTGATTGAGCCTTGCTCAATCGTCCACAGGTTTACACCGCGGTTCGCCCACTCATTCAGCATCAAGTTTAAGCTACGCCGCGCTGTTCTAAAGTGATAGCCCGTACGCATTTCAACGCCGCAACGCTCAAACGCCTCTTCGAAGTAATCGTTGAGGGTTGGGTTAAACGATGTGGTGTCGGTGGTATATGCCATTACTTCTTCCTTGCAGCCGCCATGTTGTCAATCAAGTTTGGGTACGGCCTACCAGCAGCTTTAGCTCGTGCCTTAGCTGCCGCCTTCTTCGTTGCCGTTAGCACCGAAGGTTTACCAAGCTTGGCTGGACGTGGCTTCTCCCACACCGCTTTTACTTTTCCGCCCTTCTTGTACTCAGTAAAGTCAGTATCATCCCGACGGGCTTTTTTCTTGCCGCCGGGCATCTTAGATGGGTTGATATCACCCATGCCGCGGGAGGCTCTCATATCAGCAATACCCGCCTTTGTTCATCTTCTTGTTGCCAGCCATGACAATCTGCTTGCCTTTGGTTTTGCCTTTAACAGCAACACCGTCACGGCTAGGAGCAGCAGTTTTAACTGCGCCCATCTTGGAAGCAATAACGCCACCTTTAGCAAATTTAGGCATACCACCTTTTTTCATTCCCATCATTTCACCTTTTTCGTGTGCAATCATTGATTTGGGTGCGCCTTTCTTTTTCATGAAAGACATTTCTTTACCAATCATCTTCTTTGACTCAGCCATACCACCCTCCTTAAATTTTTTACCTTTGTCTGCTGCAGAAAAATCTTTACCTACCGACTGCGGTATACCAACTTTTTTAGCAAACGCAGGATTATGGGCTATAGCCGCCATAAAATTGTGCTGCTTTTTACTCACGCTAGGCACGAGTCTTACCTCTGATAGCGCAACCATCGTAGCGTTTAACTTTGCGTTTCATCAGTTTTCTCCTTGCGGTTAGTTAAACCGCGCACCGTATCAGACTCCCAGATGCGAATACCAAACCACGCAATAGTGACTATAGAAAGCACGTTAGGTAGCCATCCAATTAAAACGCCTAGCCCTGCAAGGACAGATATGTCATCCATCAGGTTAGGCTCGATATGATCTCTTAGCATTTCCATGCCCTCAACGATTTGTTAATCCGACTGTTCGGGTCGTTCGCGGTTTTGGGAGAAGTGAGCTTCTTTTTCATCCCTTTCATACGCGCGCAGAAGGAGTCCCGTCTTGAGCCTCCCTCTGGTTGCGGGGCTTTCAAGCCCGGCTTCCCCGGATTGGCTGCGTTGTAAGAGGCGCGCCCTTTGGCGTTCAATCCGCCCTTCGGGTTCTTTCCTTCTTTGCGAGTCCATGCCTGAGTTTTAGCCATAAAACACCGTTGCGTTTGCCCCAACACTTGATACAACAGTTAGGTTTGACAAACAAAGAACTCCCTCACCGGGAACAGTGATCGGTGCTATACCCGCTGCGCCGGGGGCGGTAAAAGAAAAGACATTAGTAGCACCGTCTTTAATTATTACCGTTGCTGCGGTAGAAAAGCTAACAAAACCGCCTCTCCAACGCGTGCGTCCCTCATACGCTATCGTAGTAGCGTTAGCGGTACATATTGCCGACTTAACGTCTGTTTGCATCATGGTGATGCCTCCTTATTAGACGTTCTGCTGACCGAACAAGTAGTCCGCTACGTAATACTGAATGATGCCGCCTACGTTGCCTGTGGCGCTGCTTGAGCTGCTAACTGTAATAACCGCTTCTTTAGTAGCAGACATAACTGTACCCAAACCAGCGCCGTTACCTGTTGAACCCGGAGTGATTGTGATTACTGAAGTTGCTGTTGCTGTCTGTGCCAAATAGCTGGCGTTAGAAGCCGAACCATCAAGCAATATGTAACCCACGTTAATTGAGCCAGTGGTAGATGTATCCGTAATCATTACTGACGTAACAACGGCGTTAGCAGGCAAAATAACTTGTGCAGTTTGACTAGAAGCTACAACAGCGTTAGATAGTGGTACTACGTTAGCTGTGTAAAAAGTTGCGGCCATAAGCATAGAGCCGCAATAAGCTGAACGATCGGAGGTGTCGCCGCCCGAACGCCAAATAGCTTGGGTAGTTGCAATTCCCATAATAAATTGTCCTCTTCATGCGAGTTAGGTATTGGCAGTCTGCATGAAAGTCAGCCGGGACTGTCTGCCAAACCGGGTATCCCGGAATATTTCTTTTATACCATACAAAAAAGGGGGACGAAAGCCCCCCTTTTTTAATTACGCACCTTGCGAACCAAACATGCCTAGCGGGTCAGACCAGCCAAACGAGTAACGCTCACGAGCCTTGTAACGTACGTTGCCTGTATCAAAATCACCGTCCATACCAGTAGACATTGGCACACGAATAAAGTGCTTCATGCCGTTTGGAACGTCGGTAGTCAAATACCAGCCGTTTGTGTCGGTCAAGAAGTGGTTAATCGTATAGCCTTCTGGAATCGAACCATTGTTCTTCAGGGCGTTGATATCGTTGTCGGTAGTACCAACACGGAGGCTGGTTTCCAACAGACGGGTTGCAACGAACTGCAGAGCCGATGGGATGATTAGTTTACGTGGCTTAGCAGCAATCAACAGACCACGTTCGTCAGTCCAAGAAGCGATTTGAATAACGGCGGCTTCCAAAGAAGTCTCGTTCAAGTCGG
>Ga0315274_10004063_pt1 | contig 21623 bp, 6 predicted proteins | sample YL17G02_20_MG_FD_203700 | JGI IMG/M metagenome (GOLD analysis project Ga0315274, IMG submission 203700) | Sediment microbial communities from Yellowstone Lake, YNP, Wyoming, USA - YL17G02_20 | ecosystem: Environmental > Aquatic > Freshwater > Lake > Sediment | place: USA: Wyoming | collected...
CGGTGGCTTCTCCTCCGTCCGCCGGCAAGGTCTCAAACCCGGCTCCAGTCACAGTATAAGCCCCCAACACCACCCGGTACCGCCCTGGCGGGAGCGTCGGGTACAACGGCAGCACCAGCCGCTCGAAACGCACCTCGCCCAAGGCCACGCCGGTGCCCAGCGCCCGGTCGGCCTGGGCCAGTGTCTGCCCCTCTCCATCTACCAGCCGCAGCGTGAACGAGGGGGGCTGGCCCTCACCCCCGGCCCCTCTCCCAAGGCTGGGCGAGGGGGGCTGGCCCTCACCCCCGGCCCCTCTCCCAAGGCTGGGCGAGGGGGGCTGGCCCTCACCCCCGGCCCCTCTCCCAAGGCTGGGCGAGGGGGGCGGCTCCAGCGGCCCGGCCGGCTGCCAGGCCAACACAAACTCCACCACCTGCCCTGGCTCAAACTGGCCCGCCTGGCGCTCGCTCCCTCTCCCTCCCAGGGAGAGGGCCGGGGTGAGGGTGAGGAGCCGATACCCCACCAGCCTCACTTTTTCCCCAAACGTCGCCGGCACCGGCACGAGTGGCGCCGCAGGCTCCACCACCGGTCGTGGCCGCACCAGGAACCCCGCCTCCCACGGCTCGGCGGTATAGCCAGGGAAGTCGTAGAAATGGGTCAGCATGAGAGGGCGGCCCGCGTCAGACTCCCGGATGCGCCGCAACCAGGTCTCCCGATATTCCTCTCCGGCCACCGGCCATACGTAGCGCACCTCGACGTCAGGCCGCAGCCCCTCCACTTGCTGCAAGTACCACAGGGGCGTCGCCCAGTGCCAGTCGGCCAGCACCACCGCCTGGGCGGGAGCCGTCTTCAGCAGCGGCTCGACGGTCTGCCGGGTGCTTGCTTCCTGCGCCAATGCGACGAAACTGGGGCCGTGGGCACAGCCGTTGAGCAGCGCGGACCAGAGGACCAGGGAGCAGAAGAGGGAGGGAAGAGAGGGAGAGGGGGAGAGGGGGGGAAGGGGAGCAGGGGAGAGAGGAGCAAGGGGAAGGAGAGAGGGGAGGAGGCCGACGGCGATGGCGATGGGCAGGTAGGCCGGCATCAGGTACTCGACTGTCTGCGGTGCGCGGTAGGTGACGGTGACGAACGTGTGAAGGACCAGGCTGCCCGCCAGCAGGACGAACAGCCGCCAGTCCCGCCGCAAGGTGACCACCAAGCCCACGAATGCAGCGGCCAACAGGCCGGCGTTGAATTGGAAGGGAAAGAGCGTCCGCACGAGCGCCAGCCGGTGGGGGAGCATCGGCCCCGTGGCGAAGGCGAACATGTCGCCGGCAAACCCCTGCGCCAAAAAGTGGTGGAGAAACCCTGGCAGCGTGTCCAGGCCGGGAGGGGCCAGAGGTGCTCCCCGCGCGCCCTGAATCGGCAGGTACACCAGAGGCACCAGGAAACTGGCTGCTCCCACCAGCAACGGTCGCCACCAACGGCGCGGTTGCAGGGCCAGGCGTGGGTCAATCAGCAGCAGGTAGGCCAGGAAGAACAGGACGACGAACGCCAGCGGCGGATAGTGGCCTCCGCCCAACCCGAGAGCCAGCCCCAGCAGGATCAGAGCACGGTCCTTGCGGATTGCGGATTGCGGATTGCGGATTGCGGATTGTCGGACCTTCCCGAAAGCTGGGAGCTTTCGGGAAGGTGGTACACGGGATTGCGGAATGCAGAATGCGTCCTCGGCTGTGGCGAAGAGTGCCAGCGCGTACAGCGCCAGGGCGGCGAAGAACAGGGCCGGCGTGCGGATGTTGGCAATCGTCGCCTGCGCCCAGAACGTGGTGCTGGTGCCCAGCGTCAGCGCCGCCGCCAGGCCCGAGCCCACGGCCACGAGCGGCGAGGCCCACAGCCGCCCGGCCCACAGCCGGGTCGCCCGCGCTATCAGCACCAACGTTCCCGCCGCCAGTACCCCGCTCAACAGGTTCAACCGGTAGGCCGGTGTCCCCCATGGAAGCAAGCGCACGAACAGGTGGCCCACCATCGTGTAGAGGGGAAACCCGAACGGGTGGGCCACGCCCAGGCGCGCCACGACCAACTGGAACTCGCCCGCGTCGGCGGGAAGGACGTCGGGAGCGACGGTGGCTGCGTAGACGGCCAGCGCGACTACAAAGGCCAGGCCGTCCGCCACCGGCTCCGCCCACCGGGGCCAGCGTCGCCATTCCCCGCTCAAGAGCCACACCAGCAGGGCCAGCACGACGATGCTGGCCGCTACCCCCAGGTCGCGCCGGGGCCACAGGACGTAGACCGGTAGCACCAGCATGGGCCAGAGACGGGCTCTCCGCCGCGCCAACCACTGGCCCAGGGCCAGGCCCCCCACTGCTGCCAGCACTCCCACCGCCACCACGAGCGCCCCCGGCCAGGGCCGCCCGCTGGCCTCCAGTGCCACACGCGCCACAAATAGACCGGCCATCGCAGACGGAGTCCACACCCACAACCAGGCAGTCTTGGTGTCCTTGGGTGTGCCACCAGGCGCAAAAATACCCGCCGGACTCCCGAACTCGTGCGGGCTTCTGTCCGGTGGGGTCACTTTTACAGATTCGTGTGTCATTCGTTACCGGCGATTATACCATCGGCTACAGGAGGGGCAAACTCGATCAGAAATTCGTCATCGGACAGGCGCACACCGTCGGCGGCCGTGGCCGCTAACCGGGCGCCGGTAGACGGGTCATACCAGCCGACGCCCAACTGCCAAGGAGCCACTCCCTCCCCTGGTAACGACGTAACGTGCTCGTCGCGCACCCGATCGCCCGGCCGCCACAGCGAGGTCGGGAATCCGCCGGCCAGGGGCGGCCCGTCCGCCGTGGCGACAAGAAGGCCCTCGGCATCGTAGAGGTGGACGAACACGACTCTGTCACCGGCCAGCGCAGTCACGCTGCGCCACCAGAGAGTTACCCTCAATGTCTCCCCCTCTTCCGCCACCTCCACGCCATCCAGCGCGATCGCTCCGTCGAAGGCAATTGGAACAGCCAGCCGGTCGGCCTCGGGGGGAACCTGCGCCTCAGGGTCCGAGGCTCCTACGCGCAGGAGGGCCAGTTGAGCCGTTTTGCCGGCCGGACGTACTCGTCCGCGCTGTCCTCCCAGCGCGAAGGGCAGCCGGGTGCCGTCGCTGCCATCGAAGAGCACCACGTGCAGATACCAGCCCTGAACCCGCGCTACGTCCTCCGGCAACCGCAACCGGTAATGGTCCACGACCACGTCGCCGGGACGCCAGTTCCCCGTTGGAAAGTTCCCGCCGCCGGTCCAGGTGTTAAAGTTGACCAGCGTGTCCGTCTCCCCTGGCACCGCCGAAGCCAACTGGATGGCGAGCGTGTAATGCTGTGCGGGCTGTGCCAACGCCTGCCAGTACAGCGTGAGGTCGAGCCACTCTCCCGCCTCGAAGGAGGTCGCCTCGAAGGAGGGCTCCAGGTCATAGCCCAGGAGGGCGATCTCTGCGCCAAAGCGGCCGTCGAGAGGAAATGCGGAATGCGGAATGCGGAATGCCGGACCTTCCCGAAAGCTGGGAGCTTTCGGGAAGGTGGCATAGATCGGCGGCGGTGCGACCGGCGGGGCCATCACGGCCAGGGGCACGGCCCCGGCGCCCACCATCATCACGGCCAGCAAGCCCCCCACAGGGAATGCGGATTGCCGGACCTTCCCGAAAGCTGGGAGCTTTCGGGAAGGTGGTACACGAGATTGCGGAAGGCGGATGTGCTCTGCCCACGACGCCCAGCCTCGCCCCAGCAGCCCCGCCACGCTGACCATGGCCGGGTACACCAGCCGGCCCTTGGGGGCGTGGATGACCCAGTTCCAGCGCACGTACGCGGCCCCCACCAGCGCCAGCCACGCTACCAACACCCCTACCTGCGGCCAGTCGCGGCCCAGGCGGCGCCGGTCGGCCACCAGCCCCGCCAGACCTCCCAGCGTCAGCGCCAGGTACGCCAGGTAGAATCCTCCGGGCGGCGCCGTACAGCCGAAAGCCCCCCACCACGAGCGGAACAGCCCCGGCAGTTCCTGGACCAACAACCCCACCGACATCTCGTGGCGCAGAGGCAACAACTCCAACATGGGCCGCGTGCCGGTCAGGTCGCCGTACAGCGTCCAGTTGCGAAAGAACCACCAGCCGGAGAGAGCGAGGAAGGAGAAAATGAGGAATGAGGAATGAGCAATGGCCAATCGCAAATCGCAGATCGCAAATCGCAGACCGCAGACCGCAGACCGCAGACCACAGACCGCAGACCGCAGATCGCAGATCGCAGACCGCAGACCGCAGAGCGCAGAGCGCAGACCGCTGACTGCAGACCGCAGACCGCGAATGGCGAATGGCGAATGGGGGAAGGGGGACGTGTGGGGTGGTCGGGAGCATTGGAACCAGAAAGCAAGGATGATGACGACAAGTGCGAATGGCAAGAGGAGAGCGCCGGAGAGTTTGCTGAGCGCGGCCAGGCCCGCCAGCACTCCCAGGCCCACGGTGGTGGGCCAGCGTAGCCCGTCGCGCAGGACGCGCAGCGCCAGGTAGACCCCCCACGTGGCCAACGCGGTCACCAGGTTGTCGTTGCTCACCGCACCGGCGGTGAACAGGAACTCGGGCGTAAAGGCCGTGATCCCGGCCGCCAGCCACGCCGCCGCAGGGAGGTCGGGAAAGGCCAATCGCATTGCTGCAAACACACCGGCGACGGTTGCTACCCCCAACAGCGACGACCACAGCCGGACCACGTGCAGCACCCGCACCCGGCCCTCGTACGGGAATCGCTCCTGATGGGGATCGTGGGCCAGGTAAGCCACGTTGTACCGTGCCCCAGGCTGGGCGCAGGTCGAATGCGGGTTGACGTCCAGCCGTGCATCCGCCTGCCCCAGGTCGAGCCGCAGCGGGCGCTCCAGCAGGCGCACCAGGGCCGCAGCGCTGGCATAGTACAGCGGGGGCTGTGCCCCCTCCTGCTCATAGTTCGGCGGAGGGTCCGCAGCCGGCACCACCGGTAGCCGGCCGGTCTGGAGCAGGTGCACGACGTAATAAAAGTGCCCGATCTCGTCGGGGGCCTCAAACGGGGTGGACACCGCGCCGTACACGGCCGCCAGCGCCAGGAACGTGACCAGCAGACCGGCCAGCGCCACCCTGCGCTGCAAATCTCCCGCCCCGTGGGAGGTGCCGCGACAGCCTGCCCACAACCAGGCCCGCCGAGGCGGCGTCATCCGCCCTCCCTCCGCAAACCCACCACCGCACTCAGCACGACCAGGCAAGCCAACCCTCGCGCGACCCACACTGCCGCAGGTGCACGTGGCTCCCGTTCCACATCTACTGTGGCTAACAGGGCCCGATCGTCGGGCAAAGCAGTCCCTTCCTGGTTGCGGACCTGCAGGCGCGTCAGGTCCGGCCAGCGATAGAGCCCGACCATCAGCGTATACGCGGATGAGTACATCCGACCCGGCACCGCATCGCCTGGAATGGACAGGTCGTAAGGATCTACAATCACTGCGCCAGGCTCCCACGTCGAGGTCGGCCGCGTCCCCCGCACGGGCGGGTTGTCCTGCTGCGCCACGAGTTGGCCGGCCCCGTCAAGCACGTGTACGAAGACGGTATAGTCCTCCGCCGGCCGCTGCTGCGCCAGCCAGTATAGTTGCAGCCGCAAGGTCTGCCCTGGGTGATAGGGTGGGGGTGCGACGTCGTACCCCACCAACTGGATCCCATGCTCGAAGGTGAAGGCAACCGGGTGGTCAGGACCTGTGGCGGCACGGTACGTCCACACGTACGGAATCCCGTCGAAGGCCACGCTGTCCCAGGCTTGCCGCCGGCGATAGAAATCTACCGCCTGCTCTTCCCCCTCCTCTCCCCCCTTCAACACGTTGTGGATCCCGAGCACGTACCAGTCTGCCGGCGCCTCCACGTCTACCGCCTGCCCCACAAAGTATTGGTGGAACAGGGCTGCCCTGTGGCTGCCCACAGTCTGCTGCCCTGCCTCTGGCAACGCGTTGAGCCGGCGGGCCGCCAGGTCCAGCCCCTCCCCCTGCCACTGCGTAGACAGCGCGGCGATCCCAGCCCGCGCCCCTCCCGCCAGTTCGCTGAAGTAGGTGTCGTAATAGGGATGGCGTGGCAACACCAACAGTGCCTGGATGAGTAACCCTGCGGCGATCAGGGTTCGGGAGAATGAAGAATGGAGAATGGAGAATGGAGAATGGAGAATGGAGGTTGGAGGTTGGAGATTCGCCGATTTGCGGTTTGTGATTTGCGATACGCGATACGCGATGCACTCCGCCCACCATACCAGTCCCACACCTGCCAGCACGTCCACCATGGGAAAGGCGGGCAACAGATAACGGGGCATCTTTTTCGCCCCGAGCATCATCTGGATGGTGAAAAAGAGGGCGAACGCCAGGATCAGCCCCACCACCACCCGTTTGTGACGGGGGATCCCCTTTCCAAACGCCGCAACCAGGAGCGCCACGAGCGCGAACACCGCCACCACAGACGTGACCTTGTACCCCCACGTAACCAGATAGTACGTGGGGCCAGGATCGCCGATGAACGCACGGCCCAGGAAGTAGATGGGATTGGGATGGGCCCAACCGACGCGCAGCAATGCCCGTGCATAGACGCTCTTGAGCGTTTCCACCGGGTGCACCCACATGGCCGGGAAGAGGGTCCAATAGACCAGGACCAGGGACCCCAGCCAGGCCAGCCCGGCCAGCACATTGCGCCGCGCCAAACGCCACAAGCCCCCCACATGGAATGCGGAATGCGGAATGCGGAATGCGGATTGGGGAGTGCGGAGTGCGGATTGGGGATTGCGGATGTGTTCTGCCCACGCCACCAGTGTGCTGACCCCGAGGCAAAGCGCCGTAAACGGCCACAGGAACAGGGCCGGGCTTTTCGTGAGCAATGCCAGCCCCGCCAACACCCCCGCCAGGACCACCCAGCGCCACCGCCTCTCGCTCACGAACACCAGCAAAGCCAACGCCGAGGAGCACATAAACGCCGCCAGCAGCCCATCCACGTGCATCACCTTCGAGTTGGCCAGGAAAAACGGGTCCAGGGCCACGAGCAACGCCGCGCTGAACGCCACGGTGCGGTTGAACAGCCGCACGAGCAGGAGGTAGGCTAGTTCGATCAGCGCCGCGCTCACCAACACCAGCGGCAACACGCCGATAGCCGATTCCCGCGCCGTGAGCGAGTCGGGATCCACGTACAGGCCCTCCGGCCGCTGCTCCGGGGCCACGCCCGCCAGCCGCAGGGCAGCGCCCGAAAGCCACATCGTCGTCATCCCCGGGTGCTCCGAATAGGCCGTCTCTCCCCAGGCGCCGTCCAGCACGCTCTGGATGAACATCACCGAGCGGGTGTACCACTGGACGGGGCGAGAGATCGGATAGATGGCACGCGGGAGAAAGGCGACCAGAAAAACGACCAGCACCAGCGCTGGCTCCACCCACCGATGACGGTTCACTTGTCTACCTTACCTTCCGCTCGCTTGCCCAAGGCAATAGGATTCGGATGTACTCATCCGCAGAGTATACCATGCAAGGCAGCGACCCGCAAAAGAGGCGTATGCCCACTTGCCCAGATGATTGCGCCGAGTATAATTCCCACTTGTATGTTCCGCTCACACAATCGTCTCTCCCGGTACGCTGCGGATGAGGGGGTGATGGGGCCGATGAGGGCCGATGAGGGCCGATGGGGGCCGATGGGGGCCGATGGGTACATCGGGACATCGGGACATCGGGACATCGGGACATCGGACATCCCTTACATCCACGTCCTTGCACTGACGGGCTACGTTCTGGTGACAATCCTGATGACGTACCCGCTGGGTTTGCGCATCTCCTCACACCTGGCCGGTAGCGGCGACGACATGTGGCTTTTCCAGTGGGACAATTGGTGGCTCCGCAAGGCCCTGGTGGAAGGCCTCAATCCCTACTTTACTACCCACCTGTTCTATCCCCTTGGTGTGAGCCTGGTGTATCACAACTTCAGTTGGCTGAACACTTGTTTCTGGCTGGCGCTTGAGCCTCTCGTTGGGGCTGTTGCAGCATATAACGTGACGTTTCTGCTCACCTTCATTATCGGCGGATATGCCACGTATGCCCTGATCTCCTACCTGACAAAGTCGCGCACGGCAGCATTCGTCGCTGGCCTCGTGTTTGCCTTTTCACCCTATCACCTTTCACAGTTCAACCATCTCAACCTCATCAGCGTGCAGTGGTTGCCTTTCTGTATGTTGTTCCTCATTCGCACAGTGCGGGAGGGACGGTGGCGTGATGTCTTGCTGTGCATCCTGTTCCTGGTGCTGACGGCTCTCAGCCGATGGCAATTGCTCACATTCGCGGCCGTCCTGATCGTCCTGTACCTGGGAACCAGCCTTCTCTACGAACGTTCCTTATGGAGCCGGCGGACAGTGCTGCAGGTTGCCATCATCGGACTGGGAACTGCTGTGTGCCTCAGCCCTCTCGCCTACCCGCTGGTCGCTGGACTGACGAGCGCTGGCACTGTGGATGAGATTTTCACACAGCAGCAGGATTGGGCTCAGACCGATCTGCTGGCCTATATCGTTCCCAACCAGTTTCATCCCCTTTTCGGCCAGTGGGTGGCGCCAATCTACGACCACTTTCGCAAGAATCGCGGAAATGTCGCTTTCCTGGGATACTCTGTCCTCCTGCTAAGCGGCTACGGAGCGTTACGTGCCCGCCGGGAAGGACGCTACTGGCTACTGGCGGCTGTGTGCCTGATGATGCTCGCGCTCGGCCCTGTTCTGCGGCTCAACGGACGGCTATACCCCGGCATCCCCATGCCCTATCGTCTGGTGGGGTGGATCCCACTGGTCAAAGCGCTGCGCAATTCCGACCGTTTCAACGTGGTATTGAGCCTTCCGTTGGCAGTCCTGGCAGGATACGGCATCGCGCACCTCCTGGCAAGCCTCAAGCGTCGCTTCTCGGCCCGGCGGAGTGGCCTGGCCATCGTTGGCACCAGTGTTGCGCTGGCCGGCCTGGTGCTATTCGAGTACCTGAGTATTCCCTTGCCCACCAGCGTACCGCTTGACTCCCCCTTCTACCGTGAACTGGCCCATGAGGCAGGGGAGTTCGCCATTCTGGAGGTACCTATGGGACGCGGATACTCAAAGGCGTACATGTTCCTCCAGACGCTCCATGGCAAGCGCTTGGTCGAGGGGCACGTCTCGCGCACTCCGCCTGAGGCGTACGATACCATCAGAAACCACCCCTTCCTCGAATCCCTATCGGTACAAGGTGACCTCGACAGGAGCCGCTGTGACCTGTCTCGCCAATTGGGATCTCTCGCTGCCGACAACATACGCTACATCGTGATTCATAAAGCGGACGTGCCACGGGACCGGCTCGCCGCGTGGCGGGACTATCTCACGATCAATCCCAGCTACGAAGACGATGGCCTGCTCGTGTATCGCACGGCCCCCACCCTGGGGCGTGACTATGAGACGGTGAGCACGCTGGGCGGTGGCCTGGCCCTGGTCCGGGCGACGGTCACACCAACCCGGACAACCCAGGGCGGCACGTTCATGGTGGATCTGCGCTGGACAAGCATCTATACGCCGGCAGGCGACTACGCGGCGCGGTTGGCACTGGTGAACTCGGCCGGTGAGATCGTCCAGGAGGAGACCTTACCGTCGTGCCGTGGCTGGCCTACCTCCCAGTGGGGATACCCCGCCCTGGTAGTAGATCAGCGTTCTTTGCAGGCAGATCCACACTTACCACCCTCAACGTATCAACTGGCGCTCTCGGTGGTGGAAATCTCAACTGGCCAGGTTCTGACTCCCACTCAGACCATCGCCACTGTGGAAGTATCGGCCCTGGAGCGTCGCTTCGAAGCACCCCCGATGCAGCACCCGTTGGCGGTCACATTCGGGCAGGCTCTGGCGCTGTTGGGCTACGATCTGGGCCAGGACCCCCACACGATCCGCCTCACTCTCTACTGGCAAGCCAAGCACCGGCTGGAATACTACAAGGTCTTCATCCACCTGTACGATGCTCAAAGCGGAGCCCTGGTACTGCAAAATGACACCGTCCCCCGGCAATGGACGTATCCGACCAATTGGTGGGAGGAGGGGGAAGTGGTCTATGATGAGATCTCGCTTGACTTGAGCCAGGTGCCACCCGGTCGCTATCGCCTGGCAATTGGGGCGTACGAGCCAGACACCGGCGTGCGCTTGCTACTCCCCTCTGGCCAAGATCATCTGATGCTCAAGGAGGCAATAACCATCCCGTGAACACCTTTCGTAGTCGCCGTTCGGATTTCGTGGCCCTTGGCCTCTACATCCTGCTCACGTTCCTGCTCACCTGGCCTATGCCATTTCAGATGTCCACCCACCTGGCGGGCAGTAGCAACGATACCTACATCAATCCCTGGGCTAACTGGTGGACCGAAAAGGTGATCCGTGAAGGATGTGACCTCTACTTCACCAGGTACATGTTCTATCCTTACGGCGTCAGCCTCACCTTGCACAGCTTCAGCCACTTTAACACCTTGCTCTGGTTCCTGTTACGCCCATTGGTGGGAAATCTTGTTGCCTACAACGCGACCGTCCTGCTGGCCTACCCGTTGAGCGGGTTGGCCATGTTTGCTCTGGTGCGCTACCTGACCAACTCCACTCTTGGGGCCTTCATCGCCGGCCTGATCTTTGCCTTTTCTCCCTACCATATCGTCGAAAGTGCCCATCCTGTCCTGGTAACGACGCAGTGGTTACCATTTTTCCTACTCTTCCTTATCAAGACAGTGCGGAGCAGCGACAGGCGGATACGCCACGCCAGCCTGGCTCTCGTGTTCCTATGGCTAACCGGGCTTTCCAGTTGGCACTTGCTCGCTTTCGCATTTATCCTGGCCTCGACGTATCTGGTCTACAGCCTGATCGCCGAACGCCCGCTGTGGGACTGGAGACTCATCATGCTTATAGCCGGTATAGGGATTGTCTGCATATTGTTGCTCGCCCCCCTGGCCTATCCCATCGTCCGCGAGCAGTTGTCTACTGACTCCTCCGCTCTCCCTATCCCGATCCAACTGGCGGAAAGCAATGACCTGCTCTCATTTGTGTTGCCCAGTCCGTACCACCCCATATTCGGCAAGTTCATCCCTCCTATCCACGAACAGTCCAGGGTGGCCGACCGGCGACCGGCCTACCTGGGGTTCACGGCCATTGGATTGGCGCTGGTAGCGCTTAAGACCCGCCGACGGTATGCGGTTTACTGGGGAATGGCTGGTTTGTTATTCCTCGTGCTTTCCCTCGGTCCCTACGTCGAGGTTGGCGGCCACCGGCTGCACAATTTCGTGCTGCCATGGTCAATTCCCATAGCGGGTTTCTTCCGCAATCCATTTCGCTTCAACACTCTCATCCAGTTCTGTCTGGCCGTACTGGCTGGCTGGGGAGCCGGCAGCCTGTTGGAACGCCTCAACCACCATGCACCGTGGAAGCCCACACTCATCGCAGCCGGTTTGGCCGTGCTGATCCTCCTGGAGTACCTGAGCGTTCCCTTTCCCAGAACTGAGCCTCACGTTTCCGCGTTCTACCAGCAACTGGCTGCCGAGGAGGCCGGCGTGGTCGTCGTCGAGTTTCCCACGGGACGGCGACGTGACAAGGAGTACCTGTACTACCAGACGATCCACGGCAAACCCACGGTCAACGGACTGGTGTCGCGTCCTCCGCTGTCCGCTGATCGCTTCTTCGATGAGGTTCCGATATTGAGCGCTCTGCGAGACAACCGGCCGTTCGACTGGCAAGAGCGTCACGTGTTTGCTCAACTGGCCCCGCTGGCGGAGAAAAACATCAGGTACATCATCATCCACCGGAACCGGTTTGGCCCAGAAGATGTGGAGAAGTGGCGCGACTACTTCGCCCTTCCTCCCGTTTTCGAGGATGAGCAACTGCTCGTCTTCAGCACCCGGTTCGACGCGGCCCCTATCGCCCGTCTGGGAGCGGACCTGGCTCTGGCGTGGATTGGCCTGCCCGCCAGTCCATTACGCCAGGGGGATACGCTCTCCATCGAAGCCGTATGGGCGACCGACAAGACTCCGTCGAGCGACTGGGACCTGGAAGTACGATTGCAGGATGAGCAAGGGACAACTGCGCAACACGTCGTTCTGCCGCTTCGCCCCGACCACTCCACTTCCACCTGGCCAGAGGAGGCGGCCATTCGAGGCCAGTACGTCATCCAGGTTGACCCACATCTACCGCCAGGCAGCTACCACCTGATATTCGCCCTGGCCACCCGCTCCGACACCGCGGCCATCGGTGAGAACGTTACAGTCGGGACAATAGAAGTCAGGCCACTGGAACGGAGTTTCGCGATACCGCCCCTTGAACATAGAACCAGCGCGGTGTTTAACGACACTCTGGCCCTGCTCGGGTATGGACTACGGCAGGATCTCCGTGTCCTGCACGTCACCCTTCACTGGCAAGCACTTCGTCGTATGGATTACTACAAAGTCTTCGTCCATCTCTACGATGCCGAGAGCGGAGCCTTGATCGTGCAGCAGGACACCGTGCCCCACCAATGGACGTACCCGACCAATTGGTGGGAGACCGGTGAGGTCGTCAGCGACGAGATTGCGCTGCCTTTGGAGGGTATATCTGCGGGGTGCTATCGGATTGCCGTCGGCGTCTATGAGCCTGATACGCTGAAGCGCCTTCCGGTGCAGACGGCGGGCGACGTCTCGCTGGGCAACCACCTGGAACTGGAGGAGACAGTCCTTATCCCATCACCCTATTGAATGCGGAATGCGGAATGCGGATGGTTAGTGGTAATCGTGGATGAGTACATCCATGAGATCGTCTTCACCTACCCACACCGGGGCCAGCAGCAGCCGGTCTGCGACCGGTTGCCCGGCCTCCGAAACGGACAGCCGCTCACCGGTAGCCAGCGAGTATAGCCCCACCTGCACCCAGTATCGCCCTGGCGGCATCTCTGCCGGCACAGGCAACCGGTTGCGCTGGACGAACACGTCGCCAGGAGACCACTGAATCGCCGGGAACCCCAGCCCGTCGCCGATGCTCATGGCTCCCGCCGGCCCGACCAGGTGGGCAAAGAGCGAGAGGGGCAGGTCCTCCAGGTCGCGAGGCCGCGCTGTCACCTGCCAGGCGCTCGTCAGGACCACCTCGCCACCCGGTGCACTCGCTCCGGTCGAGAGGTGGTACCCCGTAAACGCCACCTGCCCCCCCAGTTCCGCCGGTATGCGCAGTGCGGTCAGCGGGTCGGCGTCCGTGGGAGCCAGTGCCAGGCTCGACCAGACTTCCCGCACTGGAGCCAATTCCTCCAACGCTGGCTCACCACGCCAGCGGTAGACGGTATAGGCCGCCGCATCCCGCAACCCCCGCTCGCGGTAGACCACTTGGGCACCCTGCAAGACTTGAGCGGCCAACGTGCCCCGCCCGTCGCCAGCCTGCGGAACCAGGTACCACCCTGGCCCGCCGCCGGCCGGATAGACCCACGCCTGTCCACAGTCGAAACCCACCACCCGCAGAGTGTCGAGGCCAAAGCGGCGGACGATCTCCGCATCGCGCATCACCGGCTCCAGCGCGTAGCACAGCCCCAGCCAGGCCGGCGGGTCGGGGTCAGGTTCCACCCGATAGACGAAGATCGAGTAGCCGATTTTCGCCACCGGCTCGTGGCGGCGAAACCAGTCCAAGATGTCCGGCTCCGGCGAGAAAGGCCCCTGGAGCACGGTCGCGCTGATCGCATACCACCCTGGAGCCGGGTTGAGCGGAGAGAAATCCTCAACCACGTCGGAGGAGCCAGGGGCAAACAGGGAACGATAGTGAATCCCATAGTAAGCGGGATCGGCCGTGCCAAAGTAGCCCAACCAGACCTCGCCAATCCCCTGCTCGTCCAGGTACATCCCCAACTGCTTCAGGTCCTGCCCCCAGTCCAGGTTAGAGTCCACCAGGTAGCGATAGCCGCCGTCAGGGCCGCCCGCCAGCAGGTTGAAGTAAGCCAGGTAGTAGGGGTGCAGCCACAACGCAGTGCCAGCAACCAGGGCTACCAGCGCAGGCAGGGCGCAGCGGCGGAGCCAGGCCGGCCGCAGCCAGGCCAGGCTGGCCACCTTGGCCGCGTAGACGACGACGAAGGGATCCACCGGCAAGAGGTAGCGATAGCCAATGTCCAGCGAACTGGTCAGCGCGAAGGCGAAATAGGCCGCTGGGAACAGCATCAGCGGAGCCTCTTCCCGCCAGCGCCCCCGCCGTACCGTGTCCCACGTTGCCACACCCAGTAGCAGCAGCGTCAAGAGCGGCGTCTTGAGCACGAAGGTGATCGGAAAATAGTACCACCAACCGTGCATCGAGACCTGGCCCATCAGGAATGCGCCGTGCCCTCGCTCAGCGTGACCGACGAGGGTGCGCACGTTGAGCAGATAGGTGGTCGCCGGCAATGGCAGGCTGGTCCCCGGCCAGGGCCGTATCTCGAAATGGTAGAAGGCCCACACGACCAGGCCCGCGACGGAGAGGAATGAGAAGATGAGGAATGCGGAATGAGGAATGCGGAATGAGGAATGAGGATGGCGAATAGGACTGGGCTGATTTTTGCTGCCCAACAGGGCCAGGAGGACGATCACTGGGACCAGGAGCAGCCCCGAGAGTTTGGCCGACAGCGCCAGCCCGATTGCCAGGCCGGCCAGGAGCAGTCGCCAGCCGGTAGGCCGGCGCAGGTAACGCCAGAAGGTGTAGAGCGCGATGAAGCCAAAGGCTGTCACTGCCAGGTCGGTCGTCACCAGGCGGGTATGGGCCAGCAGATTGGGGGCGAACGCATAGAGGCCTGCCGCCAGGAGCCCGGCCCCAGAGCCGTAGGCCTCCCGCGCCCAGCGGTAGACGAACGCCCCCAGCAGTACCCCCAGCAGAATGATGGGGAAACGAGCCAGGAACAGCATCTTGTCCACGTCGTGCCCCATGCGCCAGAACAGGTTGTCCGCAAAGGAGAACAGGAAGGCATCGTCCCAATGGGGGATCTGTTCCGGCGGCGTCAGTTCGGGCATCAAGAGGAGCGGCAAGCCCGCCAGCGCGCTGACCAGTGGCGGGTGATTCTGCTGCATGCGCAGGTCACCCGTGCGCACGTAGGCGTAGGCGCGGGCGATGTGAAACTCCTCGTCGAACGTAGGCGCCATGACGGATGTGCTGGTGAGCGCCTGGGCGAAGAAGGCCAGCAAGAGCAACACCACCAGAATGCGAAATGAGGAATGAGGAATGAGGAATGAGGAATGCGGAATGCGGAATGAGTACATCCAGGCGCCTCCAATCTTTCCGGCTGCCTCAATCAGCCGCTTGCACTTCCACGCGGCCCACCGGGAACGGCTGGCCCGCACGAGCACCCGTGACGGGATCCACCAACTGCACTGTCACGGTGTACGTCCCACCCTCATCGGGCAGGTTCAGGTGCAGCGCACCAGACCCCCGCGCCACCCCATTGGCGCCCCACTGCGACGCCGGCCAGCCGGCACATGGCTCAAAATCCATCCATTGCACCTCCTCCCCTGCCGGTGACACCAATGTCAAGCGGGCCAGCCAATCCCGACCCGGTGCACTGCGTGTCCCCCACACCAGCCGGGCCTCCAGCACCCTATCGTAGGCCAGGCTCGAGGACAAAAGCGTGGCACGCACGACGCCGATCCCATCTCCCAATTCCCCCACGAACTCGAAATCTTGCCCATACTGCGGCTGCGTGCGGTAGACCACCGTCTGCTGGTCCGCAAAGGCCGGCGCGACGCCCAGCCAATCCTGCCAGCGGGCCATCTGCTCCGGCGGAACCAGGTCAGGGTGCAGGACCACGTAGCGCACGTTCGCCTGGGCCAGCGCCGACAACTGCCGGGACACGTCGCCCAGCGCGGGGTCCATCTCGTTGTCCTGGTGCAATCCGCGCAACAAGGGGATGCTGTCAATGAAGTCGTACGCCGAAACGGGCAGGCGGGAGACGTGCCCCTCGACCAGCGGCTTCCCGTGAATGGTCGCATAGTACATGTACGGCTTCGCCACGGTCCTGGCCCCCATCGGCAGGTCCAGGATGGCAAACTCGCCCGGCTCCTGGGCCAGTTGGTGGTAGAACGGCGGCACGGAGGGTTGCACGGTCGGGTACGGCCACGGCAGGTATTCGAACAGCACGAGCGCTCCCACACACACCGTCCACAGCCACGCTCGCCTGGCCCTTCGGCAATGGGACCTCCGGTCCGCCTCAGGGCAGGCCCTGCTGACGGCTGCTGGGCCAGCTAACCAGGCCATCCCGTATCCGGCCAGCACCGCCACCGGCAGGCTCAGATAGACGCTGAACCGGTTGGGGTGCCGGAGCACCTGCACCACCGGCCAATCCTGCACCCACGCGTAGGGCAAGGTGACGTCGAACTGGCGTCCCGCCACCTGCAGGTTGGGCCCCAGCGAGAGCACGAACAGGCCGACGCCGACCACCAACCACAGGCCGCGGTCTCGCCGTCCTCTCCAGAGCCCGAGCCCCACTAGCGCCAGCGCGCCGTAGCCCAGGTAAGCACCCCGCCGCATCCGGCTCCACAGGTCAGCCAACCAGGGCCGGAAAAGCGGATGGCTGCGATCGGGCACGAAATAACTCAGCAGGTCGGTGCTGGTTATCTCCGGGTCGGTGCTGAAAACGTCCTCCGCCTTCTCGCCGCCCTTGAGCTGTGCCAGCACCAGCGGCGAAAGCAGCGGCAACATCACGAGCGTTGCCAGCCCAGCCATCAGGACCAACGCCGCGACCGTCCGGCGGTTCCAGTACTGCCGCTCGCGCAGGACGCTGTATGCCAGGTAGAGCAGCGCCAGCCCGCCGGTGAACAGCAAATGCAACCAGCGGGCCAGGCCGGTCAAAGCCAGAAACAGCCCACCCAGCAGCGCAGACGACGCGGATGAGTACATCCGTTTGGGTTTCTCACGGATGGTCCGCATGAGGAATAACAAGAACAGCGGTATCCAGCCGATGCTGATCATATTCGGATGGTTGTAGTGGGACATCCGGCAGGGCCAAAAGGCAAAGATCAGCCCTGCTACGAACGCTGCCCGTGGTTCCCCGGTCATGTAATGCACGAGCAGGTACATACCAATCCCACCCAATGCCAGGTTGAACAGGAAGATCAAATTGGTTGCAGCGATGGACCCGACGAGCGGCGACAGGGGCAGCCACAGTGCCGTGTTGAGCCAGGCAAAGTTGTGATAGACCAGGCTGACCCCTCGCGGGTAGAACAGCCAGGTCGTGAAGAAGGGGTTGCGCCCTTCCAGCAGGCACTTGCGAGACCACCAGTCGTTCCACGGGAAGATCAGTAAATCTCCGCCGGTGCCCACGTAATGGGAGCCGAGCCGGAACAGCAGCGGGTAGGTCATACCTAGCGTCAATAGCACGTAGGCCAGGACCATGCCCCAGCGGTCCCACCACCCGCCCGCACCTTCCCGAAAGTTGTTGTGAACCCAGTTCATCGCATTCGGACCAACTTTCGGGAAGGTAGGCCGGGCCGCGATGAGGCCGGCGATGGCCAATGCTCCGGCCAGTATCCAGGCCGCCACTTCCCACCAGGGCACCCGTTCAGGCCGCACCTCGAACGTCGCCAGCGGGACCCGGTTGTCGGGCAGTGGAACGGCGCAGGTCAGTGCGGATGAGTACATCCGTGCCACCAGTCGCTCTCCCGTACGCCAGTCGTACATGCCGGCCACCAGCGTGTACGGACCCGCAGCCGCATCCGGCGGTACCACCAACTCATACGGATCATCGAGGCGCAGCCCGGCTTCCCATCCCCAGGTTGGCTGAGTCCCGCGCACTGGCGAGTTGTCCTGTTGGGTCACCAGGGTTCCATCCGGCCCCAACAGGTGGACAAAGACATTGTAGTCGCCGGCCGGCGTTCCACTGGTCGCCCAGTGCAACGTCAACCGCAGCGCCTCACCAGGGTGAACCACTTGCCGGTCCAGTGGTTCGCCGTCTACGACCAGCGTGTAGCCCAGCAAGCGGATCTGCTCGCCCAGGCATACCGGCTTCGAGACCGCTGGCTCCTGCGGCTCAGCGTCCACCCGGTAGACCCAGGCATACGGCAGCCCGTGCAGATAGGCCGTGTATGCGGGCCGCCGGTACTTGTACGTCTCCCACTGCTCCCCCCATTGATCCTCGGCCACGTGACGTCGCACGTAGACTTCGGCAAAGACCAGGTAATCCAGGCCCGCCTCGCGCGTGTCGGCGATCTCCCCCACAAAGTACTGGCGGAAGGCTTCCCGCGCCGGCATCTGCACGCCCACCCGCAACCGGTCGGCCTCGGGCAACGCGGATGAGGCGGATGAGGCGGATGAGTACATCCGTGAGTACATCCGGTTCAGATAGCCGGCCACCAGGTCCAGCCCTTCGCTCTCCGGCGTGGCCACGAGCAGCCGTTGCGCGCCTGCCGGCCCACCGACCAGCGGGCTGGCGTAGGTGATATAGTAAGGGTGATAGGGCCACACCAGCGCCGCCTGGACTGCCAGCACGGCGACCACGAGGTAGTTTCTGAGACCTGACAGGTTGCGGGTGAGTACACCCGGCAAACCTGTCAGGCCTTTGGCCAGCGTCACCAGGCCGACGCCGGCGATGATGTCGAGGGCCGGAAAGGCCGGTAGCAGGTAGCGGGGGTCCTTTTTGGCCCCCAGGCTCATCTGGACGAAGAAGAACACGAAATAAGCGATCACCAACCCCAGCAACCGCCGCTCGCCCCGCCACCTGGCAGACAGCGGTGCTGCCAGGCCGGCGACGAACAGGGGCAGGCTCAGCAGTGTGGTCTTGACCAGGAGCGTCAGGGCATAGAAGCCCGGCCCAGGGTCCTCCGTCGTCAACTCACCCAGGAAATACAGCGGTTGCGGGTGCGCCCGGCCCGTGTGCTTGAGGACGCCGGCAAACACGGTGGCCAGCGTCTGGCCCGGCTGCACCCACATCGCCGGCCAGAGTACCACGTACGTGGCTGCAGCCGCTCCCATCCAGAGCAGGACGGGCACCAGACAATCCCGCACCAATCGCCGTAAGCCCTCGACACGGATTGCGGATTGCGGATTGCGGATTGCGGATTGCGGATTAAAGGAGTGGCCGTGACCGCCTGCCCACGCCACCAGCAGGCTCAGCCCCAGGAACGGAACGAGAAAGTAGGCCGGGCTCTTGGTCAGGAAGGCCAGTCCCGCCAGCACGCCGGAGGCCAGGAGCCACCGGTAACGCCCCTGTCCATTGTCATTCCGAACGGAGTGAGGAATCTCACGCCGCAGATGCAGGAGCAGTGTCAGCGCCGAGAGGATCATCAGCACGCTGAGCAGCGCATCCACGTGTACCACCTTGGAGATGGCGATGTGGAACGGGTCCAGCGCCAGCAGTCCCGCCCCGGCCCACGCCACCGCCTCACCGAACAACTCTCTCAGCAGCCACCAGATCACAAGCACTCCCAGGGCGATCGCCAACGCCAGGGGCAGGATACTGACGGCCACCTCGGCGCGAAAAGCGCGGCCCGCGATGTCCAACGGGTGCGGTGGCGAGGTCCCCAGCGCTTTGAGCAATGCGTAGTACGCGTGCTGCGCCGACCCGATCAAGACCATCGGCGTCACACCGGGGTGCTCGGAGACCACGGTGTCGGCCCATTGCCCGTGGAACACGGCGTCTATGAAGCGGAAACTTCGCTCATACCACTGTAACGGGCGTGAGACAGGATAGACCGCCCGCGGGATGAACGTGGCCAGGAAGAGTACCAACAAGAGTGCGATGGTCCAGAATCTACGCCGTGTAGTCATAGGCAGGGATCAGGGGCCAGGGATCAGGGATCAGGGATCAGGAATCAGGGGCACTCGATAGACGTCACCGTCGAGACGTCGCCCGGCTTCGAACGCCGATAACCGGGCGCCGGTGATTGGATCGTACCAACCCAGGCCCACAAATTCGCCTCCTCCATCGAATAATACCACAAATTCGTCGGCAACCAAGTCGCCCGGTTTCCACAGTGAGGTGGGGAAACCGCCGCGCAGCGGCGGCGCATCGCTGGCGGCCAGCAGCGCCCCCTCGGCGTCGTACAGGTGCACCAGCGTCGTATAGTCTTTTTCCAGCGGCGCCAACGCTCGCCACCAGGTGGTCACGTGTACCCGCTCCCCCTCCGCTCTCAACCGCACCCCCTCCAGCCGCATGGCGTCGCCGAACGACGGTCCACCCTCCAGGCGGACCTCCTCCGGCACCTCCACCGGTTGCGACGCCCCCACCCGCACCAGCCCCAGTTCCAGCATCTCGCCGCCCGGCTGGCCCGCCACGGTGACCGGAAGCCGTTCTCCATCCGACAGGCGGTAAAAGATCGCCACGACCCGCCAGGCTTGCGTCCGCTCTACCTGATCGGGAACCCGCAGGCGATAGCGATCTATGACTACTTCATCCGGTCGCCAGGCGTAGGTGGGATAGTTGCCGCCTCCGGGGACCGTGTTAAAGTTGACCAACGTTATATTATCGCCGGGGACCGGGGAGAGCAATTGCACCGCCAATGCATAGTCCTCGGAGATCGGATGTGTAGCCTGCAAAAACAGAGCCACTTGCAGCATTTGACCCGGCTCCAGAGAACGATCAGACAGTGCATAGCCCAATACCCCGATCTCGTGGATGAGTACATCCATGAGACTGCCAAAGGCAGTCTGAGGCAGCGGTTGTGGTGGTGCGGGTGCGTCCGCCGCCGGGCAGCGGGCCGGCAGCGCAAAAGCAGGGCGGACGACGAGCAGTGCACCGGCCAGCGCCAATGCCCACAACCCGGCCCCCACACCCCATAGCATCCATCGGGGCCGTGACGTGAGCCGTGCTAACCCATAGCCAAGCAAAGCACCGATCACGGCGTTGGCCTGGAGGAAGAGCCGCCCCAACGGCGCGTAGGTGATCTGGTTCCAGCGCACCCAGGAGACGACGACCAGCCCCAGCCAGAGCAGGAACAGCCCCGCCATCCACCTCTCCCGCCGCGGCGTGGTCTTCCAGCCTCTCACCCATCCGGCCAAGCCCAAGGCGACCAGCACACCGAACAGCCAATACACGGGCTGAGGAAAACCCAACCCACACGCGAACGCAGCCCAGTAAGAACGGAAGGTAGTAAAGATTTCGGGGAGCACCAGTCGCCAGGGCCAACCCCTTCGCCCGCCATAGATCGAGAGCATCATGTTTGTGCCAGTCGGGTCGCCGTAGAGCATCCAGTTGCGGACGAACCACCAGCCGGCAACAGCGAGGAATGAGAAAATGAGGAATGAGCAATGAGCAATGAGCAGCGAACAGTGGCGGAGCACGGACCGCAGGCCGCCGACCGCCGACCACCGACCGCGGAACACGCAGCACGAGACACGGACTGCTGACCGCCGACCGCCGACCGCGGAACACGGAACACGAAACACGGAACGCGCACCACGCTTCACACATTCCGCAATCCGCAATCCGCAATCCGCAATCCGCAATCCGCAATCCGCCAGGAGGCCCATTCCTGCGAAGGCCAGCGCCATCACTCCGCCCAGTTTGGCCAGGGGGGCCAGCCCGCACACCAGGCCCAAGATCAACACACGCCACCAGGTGAAGCCGCGCCGCATAAAGTACACCGTCAGCGCCACCGCCACCACCGTCAGGCAGTTCACCAGGTTGTCGTTATTGACGACGCCCCCCATGAAGGCGAACTGGGGATTGAAGGCCACCAGCGCCGCTGCCAGCGGTGC
>Ga0315274_10004064_pt1 | contig 21621 bp, 16 predicted proteins | sample YL17G02_20_MG_FD_203700 | JGI IMG/M metagenome (GOLD analysis project Ga0315274, IMG submission 203700) | Sediment microbial communities from Yellowstone Lake, YNP, Wyoming, USA - YL17G02_20 | ecosystem: Environmental > Aquatic > Freshwater > Lake > Sediment | place: USA: Wyoming | collected...
ATCATGAAACATGGTGGGAATCCTTTTTTGATTGTTTATAAAAAACGAATGACAACAAAACAATCATATAAAAAAGTTCCCGCCATTTCCATATTAATTTACATTAAATGGACAAAGTCGAGTATAATAAATTTGATAGCATCTTTTTTCTTTAGTTTGATAGAACCAATCGTATTAATAGTCTGATATAACCTCATGTCACTCGGCTGATCAGATTCTTTATCTTCATCAACAATTCCAATGCTAATGCCTGATTCTTTCTTCAATCCTTTAACAACTTCGGGTTTATTTGCCTTATGCTTATATTGCTTTTTCTTAAATCCAAGTTGCTTTACTAATTCCTCATCATTATAGCACTCAATTAGAATCATTATCATCTTCCTCAATTATTTGCCCAAGATTAAAGAAGGGGTCATAATCCATTAGCATTGATATTTGCTCACTGCTTGCACGTTTTACCATTGTTTGGTAGTCTTTCATGTACGTAGCAAAAACATTGACATCAACTTTTGGTGTTTTTTCTACTATTGAAAGGAAAAGGTACGGATTATGTGTTACAATGAAATATTGATTACTTTCATCAAATGCTATCTTTTCACCAAGTTGCTTTATATAAGATGGAAAAGCATGTACTTCCGGTTCTTCAAAGACTAATGTTGAGTTTTCGTTTGAATCTATGGCAATGTTGAAGAAAATCATCCTTCGTATCGTATCAGAAACTGATACATAAGGATAATCATAGAATTCATCATTTATCTGTTTTTGAACGCCAAAACCATTTTCGGCAATTTTAAAGACAAGTCTTAAATCACAGTCTTTGATAAAACTTGAGGCTGTTTCCCTTAGTAATTTCTTTCCCATAACGATTGAGAAAAGATTTGAACCATTGGGAGGAGTCAGCCAAAGATAATTAAGGTCTTTAAATGTATTAAGCTTTTCGTTGTATCTATAAAATTTGATCATTGGAACATTATTCCTAAACTCTCGGCGAATAATGTTACCAGAGTAATCCATATTGCAGTGATTTCCCACATTAAAAACAGTTAATTCGTTTTCATATTTTCCAATAGTGTAGGGAAACAAATCACCAGATTCTGGATCAAAATTAGTTATTTCATATTCACTATTTTTCTTGATTGGTTTAGAAGGCTGAAATAGTGAAAAACCATGTTTTGTGAATTCATCTTTTAGCTCTTCTGATAAAATACCATTCTCTAGGTCAGATAGCAAGTGATTGGGGATCTTAAATAGAAAATTTGATTGAATGATGAAATTTCCATTATATCTCATATAAAAGCGAAATTCTATATCACCTTTCGTTTCTATACGAACCGGTTCTTCAACTAGATTATCATAAAAAAGGTTTTGCACACCATCAAATCTTACATACTCATTCAATGGTGTGTTTGCTCTATGTCCTGCCCAACTCAGCGCGCCAAGTGCCTCAAGAATATTAGACTTCCCAGTATTTGGTTCACCGATGAATAGATTCACCCTTGCGCAGTCAATATCCAGTTCCTTTATAGACTTAAAGTTCCTTATTGATAATTTGCTGATCATCTAAATCACTTCCTTTTCTTTATACGTTATTTTGGATTAGATTCTTAGCCCAATTCTCAACCTTCCTATGATCCTGTATTACAAACTCCTGACCCGGATAAGCAGACTGAAAATACCCATCCTTCCAGCTATCTTTTGAGTGATGGCTTATTTCGGCATCTTTGAAGAATTCAGGTAGATTCCATCTTGATGGAGTTAATCGCTTTTTAGTTAAGACAAGTTCCTCATCAAAACTGAATACTCCTGCACCGGATAAATTTTGATCCCAACTTAAGTGATCTCTTGCAATGTAAATAACGTTATTTGGGTAATTGAAGTTTTTGTCTAAATGAGGATGTTCTTTCATCCAATTTTGTGCTTTGAAACTCTCATTTATCTCGACTTTTTCCCCAATTTGCATATATCCAAAAATTGTATGGAAACCTTTGTCCTCAAATTTCCAGCCGTCATTACATTTTCTAGTATGTCTGAACCAACCAAAGAAAAGAAATAGATCACCTTTTGTTACTTTTTGATTATGTAAATGAGCTTGTGCTTTGTCGCATTGACCAAAGCAAGCTTTCCAACCCGATTTTCTATTTTTTACGTCTCTTCGGATATCTGGATCAAGGTGGCATTTGGTATCTTTGGACCATTTTTTCATTCCTAGCATCTGCATAAGATCATAATAAGTTGTTTGACTATCTAATTGCAGATCACTGTAACTTGTCTGTATATGATCGGATGTTGATGGTATCGGGAAAGAGATCATCCTTCCATCAGGTAATATTGGGCTTGGATAACCTCCATATACAGAATCGAAACCTTTACGACTAAGTATTACTTTCATTTACGATCCTCCATATTTTACAATCACTTCTGTAATTTTGCCGATTTCGGCATCTGTCTCTACTTCTTGAATTTCACCGTTTACTTCTATTTTAACTTTATATGTGCCGGTTTGTAACAGGAATGGTACTCTACCAAAAACATCAGTAGTTCTCGTGAAACCGTCAATCTCGATGTTTGCGCCTGATATGGGTTTATCATTATTATCAACGACTTTAACCCATAATATCCCCGGTGCTTCGGGATCGCCAACGTCAAAGTAATCATCATTGATGAACAGCAGATTGCCTTTTGAATCCTTCATCGTGCAGAGAAGCGAATGGAATCCTGCCTCATCATCCGGTATCTTCCATGATACTGTGCCGATCTTATTAGTGGAATCAGGTGCTATGTCGGTGTCAAAATCACCCTCTGCAACTTTGCCATTCTTACCATTTATCCACCAGTGGACTTTGCATCCCTTTATGTCCTGCTCAGTTCGGTTGAATGTCCACAAGTCAACTTCCATATTTTCACCGGGCTTGTAGCCTGTCTTTGAGTCAATTATCAGCAGTTTCGGGTCTTTTGCGTAAAGGTTCTTTATCGTCTCGTAGAGGTGCTTGACCTGCTTGCGCTCCCTGTTGAGTATGCCGTAAGTGCCTTTTTCACGGCCGCCTTTCAGGTCAGCAAGCGTCCAGAGCGTGACTCCGCAGACAAAATCTTTCCTTATCATCAACTGCTGAAAGTCAACTCTTAAAAGCTTGTCGTGATACTCTACGCTGAATCGCTCATCCTGGCTGTAGCCCTTGTGGTTATCGGGATCAGACATCCCGCAAAGCTCAATAGCTAATATAGGCTGGTTTGGCATATCCTTGCGTATCGCATCAACTTCGGGACCTATGTCGTATACGTTTGGCGAATGAAACCATCCGTAGTGAAGCGGTTTTCCGTCAACGTCAAGGTATTCCCACGTTCCACCGCCAGTTGATGCGGCGGATGCGTAGGAAACAAGGCGTGTGTTATCGAGATTTCTCACGTAATCCGTTGCTTTCTTGATGTAATTGATGATCTCAGGAGGTTCAGGCTGTCTTCCCCAGGTCTGGCTGATCTCGTTGGCGACACTCCAGAAAATTATGCTTGGATGGTTATAATACTGATCAATCATATCATCAAGCTGAGGTTTCACCCAATCATTCCACATCTGTTCGCTTGCAAGCTCTTCTCTTGAATTCTGCCAGACAGGTATCTCAGACCAGACGAGAAGTCCGATCTCGTCGCATACGTCAAGGTATTTGGGATCGAATGTATAATGTCCAAGCCTGACGAAATTGGCATTTAGCTTCTTGATGCGCACAAGGTCGCTTCGCAAAGCCTCGTAAGTGACTGCACTTCCCATTCCAGCATAATCCTGATGTATTGCTACACCTTGAAGCCATATCTTTTTGCCGTTCAGGTATAACTCAGTGCCTTTTGTCTCAATCTTCCTGATGCCAAACTTCTCTTGATGTGTATACCATCTTTCAAGCGGGTCTGTGAATATCTTCCACGAAATTTTAAGGTCGTAAAGTTCAGGTGAATCTGGACTCCATAGCTTTGGGTTGTCTATAGTACCCGTATCAGTAAATTCAGAATCTACTTTTTCATCACCTGTGCCTCCGCCTGAACCAGATGATCCAATCAATTTCCCCTTGTAAAAAGTCTCTATTTTTTCTTCATAGCTATGTATAGGTACTGTCAATTCACCTGTCATTTGTGTATATATTTGCACTTTGGCTTTGTTATCACTTATGTCTAGTGTTTTGACAGTAACCTTTTTAAGATAAACCTTTGGGTATTTCTCAAGATATACGTCTCTGGTGATGCCTCCGCAGTTCCACCAGTCAATAGATGCCCCCGGTGCTTGATATGAGCGTTTTGTGTTATCCACTCTGACGATCAAAACGTTTTCAGTAGGTTTTGCGTAATTAAGAACCTTCGACACATCAAAGGTGAATTGCGTATATCCGCCCTTATGGTTTCCAAGATATGTGTCGTTAAGCCATACTTCAGCGATTAGATATATTGCCATGAATCTCAGCCTTACGTTCTCACCTGCCCAGTTTGGCGATACTTCAATCTTGTGCCTATACCAACAGACGCCTTCATAATCCCACGGTACACTGACGTTCTGTCCCTCGTTCCACGTTCCGGGAACACCGATATTTTCCCATGATGAATCATCCATATCTTTTGAGAACCATTTTTCGTTTTGTCCTACGTTATTCTGGTCAGGCTTAAATTTCCACGTTCCATCAAGAGATACTTGTTCAACATCAGGCACTTCGTTATCTTCTGCCATCGCTGAGATTGAGCAGAAAAAGAAACATAGTAACGTTAAAGCAATGATTGCTTTTGTTTTGCTAGAATTTTTAATATTCATCAGATCACTCCTTTCTATTCCCGCATAGACCCCTTTATCGCTATTCTCACTAACTCTTTCGCTCCACCGACAAAGTAGACTCCAAGTGCAAAATACACAATATTCCCAACAAGCCCGGTCCAATCAGAAGTTGTGTCTGCACCAGAAAAACGGGAGTGTAAGATAATTTGCAGAATCGCCCCGATGACCCCAGGAATAGCCCTGATCAAAACAACAGATCCTACTATACGTAAGGAGAGCTTATAAAGAGATTTACTCCAATCCTTACTCTCCTCTAGTTCTATAGGCGCATCTTCGGTTATCAAGAGATGAGCAATACTGCTAGCCCGTTTCAACAGTATCAATCCTGAAGCAATGAAACACACAGGCTGGGCAATTAAGTAAGCAATTGTGTCACGAGTCATTGCAAATGCAGGAAGTAGGTAAGCTATACCCCATATCAAAAAATAAAGACCCAAGACCTTACACGAAACTTCAAAAACTCCTCGATTGCTAATCATTTTACTCCTCCCATATTAATCGGATACTGAAAAACTCGTATTATTATGACGGTTTAGATGTATTAATGGAATTATGTAATTTTGCTGATGATTCCCGAACCCTTTGAACCAGTTCGGTATTCTGACGTGTTTGTCCTTTTTCACCAACAGTAGAGTGAATAACGAAGTCAACCTTCCCACCGGATGCCTCTGCCACCACTTTAAGTATATCACGAGTCTGGAATACACCTGAATGTAAGGGGTCAGTCTCAGCGTAGACAATGATAATACCAACGGGTTTGCTATTCAATGCACACCGCCAACGTGTTTTCTGGTAGTCACCTAAAGGGAAAAGCCTATCGAGAAATAGCTTCATCTGTGATGTAGGCGACCACATATAGATGGGAGTTGCCCAAAGAAGCGCATCGGCAGAAAACATTTTCTGATAAAGTTCCGTCATGTCGTCCTTCTGCACGCAGACTGAATCGAGTCCATCCCCTTTCATGCAGGAAAAGCATCCCTGACAGGGTTTAATCTGCAAGGAATTCAAAATCACTTTTTCAGCTTCTCCACCGCCTTTACAGAACGCATCAAGAGCTTCATCAACGAGTACGTCAGTATTCCCGCCTTTTCTTGGGCTACCAACAATTGCTAAAAGCTTTGCTGACAATTTTAGCCTCCATATATAGTGTTATAGTTATTCGTATTCCCACTTGTGTAACCAGGGGTCATTCGTATCTCTTTGGAACGCTTGCAGTTTTCGGCAGAAATCATCAACAAGTGACGTATATTCTGAATTTTCAGATAAGTTGTTGATTTCATGAGGGTCCTGCTCCAGATCGTAAAGCTCAAATCGAGGACGATGCAGGTAGTTCTGGATAGTTCTTTTCCCAAATTTTTCTAATCCGTCACGCAAAGCTCCCTGCCAGCTTGCCGCACTCCAGAGGTCTGCGGCTGACGAGTATGTAAGAGGATGAGCGATGTTCCAGATAAACTTGTATTTCTTTGTCCGAATCACTCGCATAGGGTAATAGTTCGTTATCTCGTGGAACGTATGAGCGGCGTATACCTCGTCCCGCCAATCCTGTGGTGATTCCTGATCAATAATGTCTTTAAACGAGCGGCCGTGTAAAGATTCGTGATTATCATAAACTCCTGCAAAATCCAAAATCGTCGGAGTCAAGTCAGCCCAGGTGATCAAACCATCACAGGTAGTTCCCCGATTTTTATGGAGTGAGCTTTTCACAATGCAAGGCAGATTCATGCCCGGTTCGTATAGAGTAGTCTTTGCGGCAGGGAACGCAGGTCCGTTGTCTGATATATAGATAACAACAGTGTTGTCATATTTGCCTTCCTCTTTTAGAACCTGCATTAAACGACCAATACCTCTATCAAGTCGTGATACGGACTGGCAATACTGTGTGAGTTCAGCACGAGTTTCAGGAGTATCCGGCAGATAGGGTGGAACGAAAACCTCATTATCATTGTAGTTCATCTCCTCATCACCGGGAAATGGTTGTTTCGGATTCCCAAATAAATCTGGTTTGCAGGGATGGTTTTCCAGTTTTCCTCCACTTCGATGCGGGTTATGCGAACACCAATATAGAAAGAAAGGCTCATCACCCTGAATAAGCTCATGGCAAGATTCCGACATTCGGACATCATCACGCCCGAACTTACCTTCAGGATGTCCTGACTGGAATGGGAAGATACTCTCTGGTGCATAATGCTTCTTACCGACTCGAACGGTGCGATATCCTGCACGGTTGAGCAAAACAGGGAGAGTTACCACATTATCAAAACAGGCGAAATGGTGACATCCGTGAGTGTGTCCGTAAGTGCCGTTGGCGTGATTGTATAGCCCTGTAAGAATGACACTACGGCTTGCGGCACAGGATGCTGTCGTGCAAAAAGCATTGGTGAAAATTACACCATTCTCTGCAAGTTCATCTAAATGCGGTGTTTTAATAACGGGATTTCCGTAACTGCCAGTATCCAATCCATGATCGTCGGCTACCATTAGAACAATGTTTGGGTTTTCATTCTTCATTTTTTTCAAATTCCTCCACTATTTTACTAACAAGCTTGAAGGCGGCAAAAGGCTTAACGTGTAATCTTATATCGTAAAGCCTTGATCTTTAACATTCATTAATCTCCCTGCCAGCGTTTATTTTTATAAGGCGAAATGAGCGGCTCATTATCAGGACAGAAGAGCTTCCCGTCCCTGACCCAGCCGCAATCTCGCTCACTCAATTCATAGATAAGATAATTCCGCCATGTTTGGATCTCATCCTGACGTTTTGAATCTTTTATCAGATCATTGAGTTCATTAGGGTCCTGTTCGAGGTCGAAAAATTGCTCATGTCCTATACGTGGAAGCCAGATCAGCTTTCGCCGCCCGTCAGTAACGTACTGCATTTCCTGTTCCATTGAGTAGCAGGTGCAATGCTCACCATGTATGTAGGAGCGCCAGTTAGTCTGCTGTTCTTCCATAGCGAGTAGTAGGCTACTTCCATCCACAGTCTTTGGAACGGGCAATCCTGCTGCATCCAGTAGAGTCGGCATGATGTCTCGTAACTCCACTACTTCATCAGCCACCTTACGTTTGGGACGTCTAATAGCAGAAGGAGGCACAATGATAAGTGGTATCCTGCTGCTGCCCTCGTAAGCGTAGGTTTTGCGCCAGAGGTTGTGATCTCCCTGCATATCTCCATGATCGGATGTAAACACGATCCATGTATTCTGTAATGCACGATGTTGAAAACGGCTTATCCAGTTCATGAGACGTCCAATCTGGGTATCAATAAACGAAATCTCTCCATAGTAACCAGAACGGGCATGATGTATCTGTTTTGGGGTCATGCGACCACGCCATGCGTTCGGGTTAACTGCTTCTTCTGGCTTATCGTGCATATCAGCCCATTTTCCGACGGCTGGTGGCGGTGTTTCATCGTTTATGTACATATCAAAATATGTCTGAGGTGGTACGTAGGGGGAATGTGGTCGTGCAAATGAGATATTCAAAAAGAAAGGTTTTTCTTGATCCCTTTGTTTAAGAAAATCAATCGCTCTGCTCATAGTCCATGCGGTCGGATGCAGATATTCCTCCGTGTGCCATGGACGGGCAAGCCACGAATTCCAGTCAACACCATGATCGTCAGGTGAAATTTCTGCGGGAGCATGTTTATCGAACCATTCACGGTAATTATCTTTAAAACCATTTACAATCGTTCTACCTGATTCGTCAATCTCTGTCGTTTCAAATCCCATTAAAGCTCGTTGTGGTGTAAAATGCCCTTTCCCTACCAGATGGGTACGATAATCGGCTTTAGTGAATTCCCCTGCCAACGTATGAGGAAAGTCATTCGGGATAGGTCCCTGTCCCCAACCCATGCCCAATAGACCTGTATGCCACTGGTTCTGACCAGTCCATAATGAAGCTCTTGCTGGTAAACATGAAGGCGAAGCTGAGTAAGCATGGGTGAAACGTATCCCTCGTGCTGCGAGGTAATCCAGATTGGGTGTTTGCGCAACGGTATTGCCATCAACCCCCAGGCAGTCACCGCGCATTTGATCACACAGAATGAGAATAACGTTTGGGCAATCCATCGTGTTCTCCTAAGTTTATAAACTTGAGCGTCATTTAGTAGATTTCGCTAATCCGTATGTCCTGTAGTATTTAAGCCCCTCAACGAACGTCAGGATATTCTCCCACGGGACACCCGGTGTGACTGAACTGGTTCCCGCAAGGAAAAGCCCTGTCTTTGGCCCATTCTCAACCAGCCATTTCAATTCAGTTTTAACGTCTTCGGGTCTGCCCATAGGTAATGTGCGGGTCACGGATACTCCTGCTATGATGAGCAGATCATCACCATCCTTCGTCTTCATTCGGCAGATTTTCTCATAATCCATACCGCACTCGTATTGGAATCCCTGAAATCCCCTGATACCCACTTCCAGCAATCTGGGAACCATCTCCATGAGGTTGCCATCACAATGCCAAAGCATACGAACATTAGTCCTGAGCATCGGCTCAAGGCATCGTGCAAAGTGAGGAAACCAGATTTTATCAAGCAATTTTATATTCACCAATGTGCCACGGGAATCTGCAATGTCATGATCAAGACGGTAGACAGGCGGCAGATCGCCTTCAATATAAGCACGAGCCGCCGCACGGTTATTCAACAAAATAGAGTCTGCCTGAAGCGAAAAATCCTTTTCCAGAACTTCTGGGTAAAGGACAAAAGCCATGAGGTAGTTTTCATAGCCATACGTACTATAACGAAAACACGGAAATCCCACGAACCCGTAGCCTGTCTTTAGTATATCAGAACCGATCTTCTCCTGAAGATATGCTTCACCATCTAATATCTGCTTTACTCGCTGATCTTCACCAAATCCAGCGATCTGATTTTGTATGGATGGAAAAACGAATCTCTCTAAATGCTCTACCACTGCTTCTGGTGAGTCTATTAATATGCCGTTGACTGTAATTTTTTCAGCCCCGGTTGTAGCACCTCTTTCTGTGCCTTCATAGCCCTTATCGCCCATTGTGAGAGGGTTCGTTGGGATATACTGATCAAGGGAGCAGACTCCAACGTTATGTAAATATGCAAGATAGGTTTCTTCCGGGTTATTTTTATATTCACCCGCTTGAACCCCGGCAAGACGTTCAATGTATTCGTGCTGCATGATGTGGATCAGCCACGTAGGTATGCCGTTGGCAGGTTTTTGAAGGATCGTATCCATCGCTAATTGTGCATTTTCTGTCATATCTTTTACACCTTTTTTTGAGATGGTTTATTTTCCAAACGAATTTAGGTAACAATTTTTTTATTCCTAATTTAGAAAGTGTTACCTTATTAGTGAACCATGCCGTAATGTTTATTTTTATTCTGGTTTAGTGTAACTCTTTACTATTAATATGTCAAGATAACATGGAAAAAACCTTGCTTATAAATGGTGTTTTGTGGTAAAATGTGCATGGTAAAAACAAAACAAAAAATTAGAGATGATTTTAATCGTCATCCTGATCATTTACTTCTTCGTTTAAGATTGTGGTTGTTAAATTAGCGGGGGAATAAAAATGCGAAGGTTATATCGTGGTAAGACGTCGGGTTTCACACTCATCCATCTCATAATAATTATTGTTGTCGTCGTGATTATTGCGGTGATTGCGGCACCAAGGCTTTTACGCCAGCAGGAAAAAGGTAAACACACATCGGCAGTTAGTGATATTGATACTCTAGGACTTGCGCTCGATATATATGCAAGTCATAATGGAACCTATCCAAGCACGGAACAGGGATTGAAATCTCTATGGGAAAAGCCGATAATAGCCCCTATACCGAGTAAATGGCAGGGACCGTATCTGGATAAGCCGATCCTGAAAGACCCGTGGGGAAATGACTATATCTACGTATACCCGGGGAAGCATAACAAGCACGATTATGACCTCCTCTCTTACGGCAAAGACAGTGAATTTGGCGGTAAGGGAGATAATGAGGACATAACTAACTGGACTGAGGAAGAATGATCAGGATTATTGCGGCTTTAGCCATCGTAATATCAATTATGGGATGTGGTGCAGATGACCAAAGCCCTCCGATCATCTTCAGTATAAATGCGACCCTTATGATTGTATCTCCCGGTGAACCTTCAACGATCACTGTTGAGGCTGGAGACCCAAATAAAAAAAAGCTTTCTTACCTCTGGACAGCATCTGACGGTCAGGTAAGTGGTAAAGGAAAGACCGTAACCTGGATCTCACCGAAAGTTGAGGGAAAATACGAAATAACCGTAACGGTTAGCAATGGCTCAGATTCTGTATCTGAAAGCATATCTTTAAGAGCATGGACTCCAAGACCCGGTGACTACTACCCCCTTGAAATCGGTGATAAATGGACGTTTTTGGATAAGGAAAATAACCAGATAGATTTCGAGGTTATAGATACCATAGACATCTCAGGCACTAAGGCTTTTGTAAAAAAATTAATCACTTCTAATTTTGAAGGTGCAGTAAACTACTTCTATCTCGCCAAAGGCAACGACGTTATAAACCAATATGCCACTGGCGGTTCCAGCGCGGGCGACGATACAATCATATTTTCCCCTGTACTCCCTCTATATAAATTCCCTCTTATACCCGGAGAATCATGGGAAATTGAGTCTGACATCAAAACACCCGATGGATACTACGTTGGAAGTGGAAAAGCAAAATACGATGTAATCTCGGAGGAGAATCTTACCGTTAAAGCAGGTACTTATGAACACGTATTTCAGGTGAAAGAGGATTTTATCTGGGATATATTTGGTCAAGAACTGGATCATACCATAAGCAAACAGTGGCTTGCACCAAATGTCGGCATCGTCAAATTTATTAACGAACAAACAAGGAGTGGTGAGACTTTTATAACGGAAGCGGAACTGCAATCATACTCCCTTAAATAGCCTTTGGCGAAAGGAGCGGTAGACATGAGATACCGAATTGCTTTATCAATCATTCTATCTTTTCTAATAGTTGGACTTGCCTGCGCCGATGGATTCATAGTCGTCCCAAGACCCCCGCAAGAGAGAACATTTATCCCCCTGTCAATTAAATACCACCACGTAGAAGTAACCATAAAAGATCAAGTGACAACAACCAAAGTTGATCAGGTTTTCTTGAATGAGAATAACGTAGTTCTTGAAGGGATCTACATATTTCCACTGCCTGCTGAAGCTAGCATATCCAATTTTGTAATGTACGTGGATGGAAAGCCTGTTAAGGGTGAGATACTGGAAAAAGGCAAGGCAAGGCAAATCTATGATGATATTGTGCGGCAGATGCGTGACCCTGCGCTTCTTGAATATATTGACAGAGGTGCGTTTAAAGTTAGCGTTTATCCAATACCTGCCAGAGGAGAGAAGCGTATACAGCTTGAATACTCGGAAGTTTTGAAGTATGATTCTGGCTTGTGTAAGTACGTATACCCATTGAATACAGAGAAATTCTCCGCAAAGCCAATCCAATCAGTTACAGTAGCAGTAGACATCAAAAGCGATAAGGCGATAAAAAGCGTTTACTCGCCATCACATGAGGTTGATATTCGCAGGCAGAACGATCATGCGGTGAAACTCAGTTATGAGGCATCAAACGTGAAGCCTGATAAAGACTTCGTGATGTATTATACTGTCTCCGACAAGGAATTTGGATTAAATCTTCTTGCATACAAAGAAAGCGGTGAAGATGGGTTCTTTATGCTCCTGATCGCTCCCAAATACGAGACGACAAGCGATGAGGTTATCGAAAAGGACGTTATCTTCGTGCTTGATAAATCAGGCAGTATGCAGGGCGAAAAAATAGATCAGGCGAAAGGTGCATTGAAATTCTGCGTAAAAAGCCTGAAAGATAAGGATAAATTCGGCATAATCATCTTCAGCACTGACGTTGATGAACTGGATAGCTCACTGCTTACTGCAACAAAAGCCAACGTTGAAAAGGCAGAAAGATTCATTGACAAGCTGGATGCAACCGGCGGCACGGACATAAACGATGCTCTGCTACTTGCATTGAAAAAGCAAACCGACCCGAATCGTCCGAGAATTATCGTCTTTGTGACTGATGGTCTGCCAACTGTTGGTACAAAGAACGTTGATGCGATCCTCAAAAATGTTGAAAAGGCAAAGTCTAAATCGCTAAGGCTTTTCGCTTTCGGTGTTGGGTATGACGTAAACACGCATTTTCTCGATAAGCTTGCAGAGAACAACGGTGGTACGTCACAATACGTTAAACCATCAGAGGACATTGAAGTCTCAGTCTCATCGCTTTACAGCAAGATAAGTGAACCGATGCTGTCAAACCTCAAACTCGATACTGGAAGCATAACGGTCAGAGAAGTTTATCCGAAAAACCTGCCAGACGTATTCAAAGGCACGCAGTTGGTTGTTTTAGGACGATACGACAATAACGGGACAACTGACATCAAACTTGACGGTGATATACGAAGTAGAAAATATACTACTACTAATAAAGCAGATTTCCCAAGTAAAACTACGGAAAACGACTTTATACCAAGACTTTGGGCGCAGCGAAAAGTCGGATACCTGCTGGACGATATGCGCACTCACGGCGATAACAATGAGATTAAGGATGAGATAATCCGTCTGAGTAAAAAGTATGGAATAGTTACACCCTATACTTCATTCCTCGTATTGCCCGAAGAAGAGGCTGAACGTCTGCCAGCGGGTGATAGAAGGGAAATGGCACGACAATCTTTTGATATGGGCAGTGCTGGACTTAAAAAGGAAAAGGGAGTAGATGCTGTAGCGGCAAGCAAAGTGATGAGTGAACTGAAACAAGCTCCTGCACCTACAACGATGGCAGTCAATATGCCTAAAGACTGGGAAGGTAAAGTCGAGATCAAATACGTCGGCGTAAAAACTTTCATACTGAAAAAAGACGTCTGGACGGATACGGAATATGAGCCGGAGATGAAGGTTACTGAGATTAAGTATGGAAGCGATGAGTATTTTAGCTTGCTATCCAAAGAGCCTGAGCTTGGTAAGTTCCTTGCGCTTGGTAAGAACGTGATCGTGTGCTACAAGGGCAGTTGCTACAAGATCAAGGAATAAGGCAGGTCGAACCCTAATTTACTAGAGCATTTCTTTAAACAGATAGTAAGACCAATCTACGTCATCCAAGAATAATACGTGATGATTAAAATAATCATCTTTTGAGGGGGGATCTGTTCTCCCCTCTTTCAATGTATTATAAGAAGTTTTAGAGATTATAAAAGATTCCAATGATATATTATCATTGCTAAATTTCTGTTCCAATATCTTAATGTCATCTCTGAGTTTTATCTTTTCATCGTCTAATCCTTTTGTATGCTCTAATCCTTTGGGATCAATAAAAGCTATTGTCTGTTTGCTTTCGCTTTTTATCCACATAATGAAATCAGGATAAAAACCGCTAAGGTTAAAAAAGCCTACCCCTGTCTTTGGGTAATTCCTTAAAAGAAATATCTCAACGTCTGAGAATTTAGCCTTATTGCTCAATAAATACCTTCTTAACCCTATTATAAACTCTTTCTCACTTTCAACAAGCCCTACGGGTGAGATTTTGTCTATCCTCTTGCTTTGAAGGAGTATAGGTACATATAAATGCCTTTCGAAATAGACCCTTGGTAATATTTTGGTATCATCCTGCAATAGTTTATCTAAATTCTTTGCCAATTCCTTTATCTCTTTGATGAGTTCTTTTTCTCTTTTATTTATCTGAACTGTATAACTATGTTGCCCTCCTGGTTTTTCAAAAACAAAGAGTGGCAATTGCTCTCCAGCAGTCGCATACGTCATATTTTCTGTCTCAAAACGTCTTGCATATCTTCGATAAAAGGCGTCTATGTATCGTTTTATAACCATGATCGCTATTTCCTCGATCCTGTCTATGTCATTTATTTTTTTCACTTCAAGCATTTCTGGAAGCACAATAATTCTATATCTGTCCGATAGAAGCAACCCTCTTATTACATCATGGCTTATAACTATATTCCAATAACCCTTAGTGACCTTCCATTCATAAATCTCTTGATATATCTTGTTCCAGTTAAGCAGATCCACAATGTCATCTGGTATTCTTGATGGCATAACGTTCGCTTTTACATGCTCAATCTTAACACCTTCCTCTTTTCTCTCCTTTGAGAAATAAGTGGAAACTTTTGGTTGAAGGTCTATTGTGAGAGAAAGCGTTTCTTCAATAGAAAGTTTTAAAATTGCTTCCTCTTCAAATTTTTTGTTTTCGTTTTTAGAAAGGGTATAAAGCGTACCCCATTTTTCCTCGTGCAAAGGATTTACTGGTATCTCAATCGTCTCAAATTCCGTTTCCTCTTTGGAAATAGCTTCTAGAAATCTGCTCAGATAATCCGCCTTTATGCCGTATATATTAAGCTTCTCCAGAGATTGAACAGGTGTTTTCTCGTCACTCCTCTTGAGTGACAATCCCTTACCTTTCAGCCTTATTCCTCTTCCGAATAATTGAATGATCTGCGGGCCCTGACCCTTACCTATATTCAAAAGACCCATAGAAGAAACCCGCCAGGTATCCCAACCCTCTATGAACTTTTTTGAGCCAATGAGAATATTTATAGATGAATTATCTCTTTTAATTGTATCAAATAGTGAACCAGATACAGCATCTTGATTTACGTTAATTCCTATTTTTTCTAATTCCTTTTTGAATTTTGAAACGTTACCGATATTTATAACACCAAAGTAATCATTTTCCCCGATCTTTAAACCCAATTCTCCGTCAGCATTTTTTAGGTCATAGATTCCGAAACTGCCTTTTCCACTAAAGACCTTCTTATATAAATCGTCAATGTCGAAGCCATTATCCTTCAGATAGCCAAATTTATCATCAAATACGTCCTTAGCATCGTCATTTTTCAATTCCGTTTTGCCAGTTAGAATGTCATTCGTCTTTTTGATTATCCAGCCTTCATCCTTTACGGTTCTTCTGATGAAATCTACAATCTGAACGACGTCTGATTCCTCTTCCTTCCCTGTAACAGTCGTGCCAACGAAAATCCAGAGTGGTTTTTCAAGGTTATATTCCCTTGAAAGATTTTTGTTTTCCTCGTAGATTATAACCTGTTCATAAAATGACAAAAGATTTGCCGCAAACATTGTTTCCTGAAATTCCTGCTCGCTGACTTTTGCCTGCTCTACGTTTAATACGGAGAAATCCTTGCCATATCCGTCCAGATAGAAATATTTATAAGAATAATCAAAGGCTATAGCTTTTGCGTATTCTTCAAGTGTCTCTTTATTGCTTTCACTCAGGATCTGCCCAAACGTTGCGCTATACTCAAAAACAAAGCCATTCTCTGCGAGCTTATTTCTTAATTTAGCCCATTTTTGATCCTCTGACCTTTTACCCTTGTGTCCCTCATCCACAAACACAAGGCTTTTTCCTTCAAAGGCATTAACAGGTAAAGTAACGCCACCGCCCTTTTTTTCCTCAACAATCTTTGTCATCTCTATAACCAGAATCTCTTGCTTACCTGTTATGGCTTGCAGATTATTCATATTTCCACCATAAAGCCTGCAAGGGATACCGCTTTTCTCTAATTCTTCAAAGTGCTGTTTTGAAAGTCCTTCGTTTGGAGTGATCAGGATGATATTATCAGGAGAGAATAGTCTGTATTTCATGAATTGATAGTAGTTTACGTGCATGATCAGGGTCTTTCCAGAACCAGTCGCCATCCAGAAGGCAATTTTCCTCAGATCATTCTCTGTGAACTCATCTAATGATTTTATTTCCTCGTTTCGCTTATAAACCCCGAAGAACTCGTTTAATTCATACAAAAACTCAATCTTTCTGTTTTTCAGGTTATCCAGTATGATCTCCGTAAAGAGTACCGCTAAATACTGAAAATACTTCAACGAAATAGGTTCACGCCTGTAACTGATTTTCTTTGCATAAGACTGTACGTTTTCATCATATATCAGGAGGGCATCTTCTGGTAGTTTATCCCTTTGCAATTTTCCAAGAGAAAGAATAGCATCTATGAAGTAGGTTTTACCATCTCTGTCAATGTCGACTTGCGTATCTCTTAGCTTTTCCTGTAAATCTCTGAATTCACTAATTCCAAAAAGAGAAAGCAAGTATTTGTTTAGAATTAGATACTTTTCAATGTTCATGATAAATATTCCTTAGACATATATTGTTTCCTTGAAAATTTCCTTACCTATATAAGGCTTTAGGGCTTTCTTTGTGACTAAGTCAACTTTTACACCTATCAGATCCGATAGGTATTCCTCTAAATGTAAAAATATAAAGAAATCTATTGGTTCTTTGAATGTCACCAAAATATCTACATCGCTTTCCTCTGTCTGTTCGTTCCTTACGTAAGATCCAAATATCCCTATTTCGTCAACCTTGAATTTATCCCTTATTGTGTCCTTATGTTCCTCTAAAATGGCTTTGATCTCGTCAAATGTTTTCACGCTCTACTCCATCAATCTATTAAACTCAGGCTCAATATAGCGAACTTCTACTGTGACGTTCCCAAGCTTTGGAGTTAAAACACTCTGTCCGTTGACGTAGACTATCTGCGGTGTCCAGGGTTCAACTTCCTGAATTATAAACTCCTTGTCTTTTCTGAAATTATCTTCACTCCAACCGTCATTATAATCTCTCCAGACGATGGCTACGTCTTTTCCGTCCTTCTCACCAAATATGAATAGGTATTTCTCTCTTGCCTTGATTTTCTTGATATTTAACCCTAATAAATAGTTAAACGTTTCTGGAATGTCAACAATCATCTCCTGCGTTTCTCCGACTTCATCTAAGTTGACTTTGAGTTTGTATGAGAATGGGGTTTTCAGTTTTTCAATACTCAAAAAGCTTGCGTCATCTCTGGTTTCATAATCCAGAAAGTATTTCAGAAGGTAATTATCACCGAATTTTAATTCTGCTTGCTCATTTGGTTTCAATTCGATATTATCCAGAGTATCCTCGTATTGTTCAAGGACTTGGTATTTGAAGACGCCACCTGCTGATTTTTCACTGTATTTCTCTTTTACATCATTTTCCTTTGAAATTCCAGATTTATCATAAGCTAAGACTTTCTTCATTCTTGGCAAAGCAACTGTCCAGAAGTGATCTCCCATCTCAACGCCGATCCACTTTCTTCTGAGTTTATGCGCAACGGCTGTTGTTGTACCAGAACCGAGAAAAAAGTCAAGAACCAGATCGCTTTCATTGGTCGCAGATTCTATGACTCTTTTTAATAAAATTTCAGAATTTTCGGTAGAAAAATCCCAACCAAATGAATATCCATCAATATCTGACCAGTTATTATTAATTTCGTCACTATCTACAAAAATTTCAGCCTGTCCTTTTTCATTAAATCTAATTCTACCTTCTTTATATACAATATCTAAAGATGCTTGAGAAATACCGAAATGTCTACCATTGGGTGGTAATACTTTAGTATCCTCAATATATCGTTCTGGATTCTCTCTACTGCCCGGCAAATGAAGAAGTTGTTTCCAATCAGCATTGTCTATTTTTCTTCTCATTTTATTAAACTTAATATTTGCAGTTTTAGAATATAACCATAATGTTTCAGTCCTATTGGAGAATGTATCCCCGCCTATCATCTGGAATTTTCTTCTATTTATTATTATCTCATTTCTAAAATTTTCCTCTCTAAAAATTTCATTCATTAGAAGTTTGACATACATATTTCCGTTATAGTCACATCTTACAAAAATACAACCTTTTCCATTCATCAAATTTTTTGCGAGTTGCAGTCTGTTTTCCAAAATACTTACCCATGAAGAATCTTTATAATTTACGTTATAAAGGAAATCTGGATTGTTCCCAAGATTAAACGGCGGGTCAATGTAAATTGTTTGTACTTTTTCCTTATACTTTCCCAAAAGCAGATTCAAAGCCTGCCAGTTTTCGCTTTTGATTAAAATGCCATTTAATAAATCGTCTAGATCGGCTTTCTCTGTAAGCCTTTCCAAAAGTCTTTCCTTAAATCCTTTATCGAAATATCTCGTATCAATCGGTAGCTTTTTACTTTTTAGCGCATTTTCTGAATCTGGAATATCAAACCCAAGTTCTATCCATTCTCTTTTCTGGTCTTCGTTATTCAAAATTTCTTCGTAAAACTCCTTTGGAACACGATCAGTAGTTATCACATATTCTGTTTTCAGGACAAATTTCTTCTTTTCCCACAGTCGTTTCTGAAAATCCTCGATCTGAGCGAGAAAATCAATAATATCCTCTCCGATGTCACGCACTGATTTCCCTCGTGTTATGTGTTTATCCAGAAATCTTTCTTGCTCAAGAGTGTCAATAGATAATACTTCGGATTTGATGAAATAATCTAACTGCTCAGAAAGAAATCCTTTCAAGTCCTTGTGAATGAAATAATCCTTTGAGTTCTTGGCTGTAAACCTTGAAATATGATAAAGGAGGATAGATTTTTCGTTATGTTCTTTGTCCAAAAGCACCTTTAGGGTAGCATCTTCAATTTTGCTAAGGATCTCCTCGTAGCTTTTTTGATTGATATTTTCCTGTTTTGAGGAATTGCTTCCACCTGCGACGCCATAACTTGCTACTTCATCATTGGTAAGCTCTCGGTACTGGAATCGGATCACTAAGTTATTATCATCTATCTCTATCGGCTTTTCGTCATCAAGTGTAAAGAATCTTTCTTTAGTAGCCTTATTAGATCCCAGTTCCTCTTTAGCAGATACAGTTCTGAAAATAACCTTGTATGAGTCCAATCTGAACGTATAATCACGGAAAAGTAAACCAGTTTTTGTATAATATTGATCGCTGTTTGCCCAGTATAACTTTACCTCTTCACCGTTGTATGGGATAACGTATTTATGTCCTTTAACAGAATAACGATACTGAGGTACAAAATCGCCTTCTTCATAATAGCGTGAAAAGAAGCTATAAAGGTCGTTGAAAACCTGAAGTTTTATCTGGTCAATCGTCTCCGCTTCCTCTTTACGTGCCTTTATCGTAAGATATTCTTCGCCAAGAGGGGTATCCTTGAAATGTTCTTTAAGGTCTCCAGTTGGAGTAAATGCTTGCGTTCCAAGACCTTTTATGGCGTTTTCTTTTGATTTCTCAAATGATTGATCAATGTTAGCAAGCCTTTCATCTTTGTGTTTGGCAAAAGCAGATTCAATCTTGTCTACAAGGTCTTGACTAATAAACTTTTCGATCTGTTCTCGTTTATAGTTCAGTATTCGATAAATCCCAAAATCAAGATCAGAAGTATCAAATTGAAAAAGCCTTTTAAGAAGGTCCTGAAATTTCTGAATCATATCCATAGCTACCTCACCTAATCATAAGTTTATTCTTCCTGAAATTGTCTGAGAAGCTCACGCTGTCGTTCGGTTATGCTCTTCGGGAGGGAGATATTTACTTTTACAAGCTGATCGCCAATTCCGTTTCCGTTAGACTTTTTTACGCCACGACCTTTCATCCTTAACACGGTTCCCGGTTGTGTACCAGAGGGAACGTTCAGCTTGACTTTGCCTTCAATGGTAGACACCATGACGGAAACTCCCATGATCGCTTGAGCGAAGTCAATGGTTATCTCGCAGGCTATGTCATAACCGCTGCGCTTAAAGAACCTGTGTTCCATGACTCTTGGTATGACGTATAAATCACCTCTGGGTCCTCCAGAAACACCAACCTCTCCTTGCCCCGGAATACGTATCCTCATTCCGCTTTCTGTTCCTGCTGGTATATTAACGGGGATCCTGCGCATCTGCTGAATGTGGGCTGCGCCATTGCACGTCGTGCAAGGCGTTGAGATTATAACCCCACGACCATAACAGCGAGAGCAGGGACGGTTCATTGTATAATTACCCTGAACGAACTGAACAGTTCCTTTTCCTCCGCAGTCTGGACATTTTTGCGTGCCTGTTCCCGGACGTGCGCCTGTACCTCTGCACGTTGGACAATCCTCTTCTCTATTTACACTGATGACTGTATCCCATCCAGTTATCGCCTTCTCAAAAGGCACATCCAGTTCGTAGTTGATGTCAGTTCCACGTTTAGGTCTGGATTTTGTGCGTGTGCGCTTTTGTTCAAAGATGCGGGATAATATATCGCCAATCCCACCGAAGTCATCAAACTTTGCTTCTGAATATTTATCGTCCACTCCAGACCCGGTAAACACGTTACCCATATCATCAAAGTAAAAACCACGCTCCTGCGCTTCTTTCATTCGGTTGTAATCTATACGTTTCTGTGGGTTATTCAATACATCATAAGCCGCTTGAATATCCTTGAAGCGTTCCTCTGCCGATTTGCTGTTTGGGTTTTTATCGGGATGGTATTTCTTTGCCAGAGAGCGATATGCCTTTTTTACCTCGTCGGCAGAGGCCTCTTTTTTTAAACCTAGAATTTCATAATAATCTTTGCTTGGCATGTTTCACAATTAAATGGCTCTGTTATTCTTTTTTGTGATAGTATAACATTCTATTATCGTCAGAAATTACCAGAATCTTTAAACTCAACTTTATTTATTACAATTTAGAGACAAGTTCCATAATATCAGAATATTTCTTAACTGTCAATGATTAAGGCGCAAGACGGGCAGTAAACAAAATGAGAAAATTCTTGCGATCAAGGGATAACTATGGTATTATGTTCTTAGAAAATGCTTAAAACTGATAAAAACTGTTGAAGGAAATGATAAGGTGATGAGGCACGTTAATATTGGTACAGCAGGTCACGTTGATCATGGAAAGACTTCATTGGTGAAGGCTTTGACGGGCATAGACTGTGACCGACTCAAAGAAGAAAAAGAGCGGGGAATGACCATTGAA